>Ga0181605_10001327_pt1 | contig 23304 bp, 21 predicted proteins | sample 041ome_11_FD_148676 | JGI IMG/M metagenome (GOLD analysis project Ga0181605, IMG submission 148676) | Coastal salt marsh microbial communities from the Groves Creek Marsh, Skidaway Island, Georgia - 041411US metaG (spades assembly) | ecosystem: Environmental > Aquatic > Marine > Intertidal zone...
CTGCTTTGCCACTTATTGTTAAAGTAGCATTTAAAGCACCCAAGCAACCTAATTGAATTTCATTATCAGTTGGTTCCAAAATTATTGCGAAGTCAATATCAAAATCACTTATAAGCTCTGGCATAATAATATTTAATCCATTGTCTTCGTATGAACTTTCCTCTGCTGTATAAAAGACACCAACTATTTGGGAAGAATTTTCGATTAAAGAATGTAAGATGACTGCAATTCCACCTTTCATATCAACAGATCCTCTTCCACCAATTAAATCATCGTTATCAAATTCATATTGTTGATTAGGAACAACAGGAACGGTATCAACGTGACCAACAAGAGCAATTTTTTTACTTGATTCGCTAGGGACAGCTACTATTCCACCCTTATTTCTTCTAATTTCACCTTGAAAATTATTACCTACTAAAAATGTTTCAATAAAATCTAGAATATTATCTTCTTTGCCGGTTTCAGATTCAATAGAAATGAGCTTTAAAAAAGTATCAACTAAGTTCAAACTTCAACTCCAAAAGTTCTCAATGCATCGGTAAGTGAAGTTTTTTCATCAGTAGATTCTTTTCTTTTTCCAATTACTAAAGCACAAGGAGTATTAAAAACACCGCTTGGAAATTCTTTTGGTCTTGTTCCTGGAATGACAACAGAATTTTCATCGACTACACCCTTAACTTCAACTGGCTCTTTACCTGTAACATCAATAATTGGTGTAGAGGCGGTAAGAGTAACATTTGCACCTATTACTGCTCCTTTTTTTATTCTGACGCCTTCAACAATAATTGAACGTGAACCAATAAATGCCCCATCTTCAACAACCACCGGCATAGCTCCGGCAGGTTCCAGTACCCCACCGATACCAACTCCACCTGATAGATGAACATTTTTTCCTATTTGAGCACAAGACCCTACAGTCGCCCAGGTATCAACCATAGTTCCTGAACCTACGTATGCTCCAATATTGACAAAGCCAGGCATAACAACAACCCCTGGTTCACAAAAAGCTCCATACCTTACGACTCCAGGAGGGACGACTCTAATACCAAGTTCTTTGTAATTCTTTTTAGGCTCTAACTTGTCATAATAAATTAGGTCATTTGCACTAATTTCTTTTAAATTTCTTATAGAAAAAAATAATAAAATGGCATCCCTTACCCATTCATTAAGTGACCACTCATTATCTTTATTATTAACTACTCTAATATTTCCTTTGTCGAGTTCTTGAATTGTAAACTCTATAACTGACAAATCGTTTTCAGACAAGTTATTAGGATCAATATTGTTTATCTGCTCTTCTAAATTTTCTATTTTCACTTTGGTCTCTTTTTATTTCTTAGATATTATTTTAATGTATGACCAAACAGACTTACAGATTTATTATTCTTTTATTAACTGGCTTGTTAGCTTTAGTAATTACTTGGGGCATATCATTTTCACAAGACAACAGTGAAGAATTAGTTTTGCCAAATTCACTAGAAAATATCTATCCATTACCATACGATCAAGTTCCCCAACAAGCTTCATTAGAAATAGACTTACCTGTTGGTTATCAGTTAACTTTAATAGTTGATAACTATATTATTCCTCAATCAGAAATTCAGTATGTTGAAGCTACTGGTGTTTATATATGGAGGCCTGGACCAACTAAAACTTTTGAGACATGGAATCCAGGTAAACATACTGTAAGAATTAGCTGGGATACAATTACTGGCTTACCTGATTTTGGTGAATATGAGTGGGAGTTTACTACTTACTAATTAATTTTGAAAAATCTGACTCTGTCAAAGTTTCTACATTCAATTTTTTAGCTTTATCTAATTTTGATCCTGCTTTTTCACCATACACTAAATAGTTAGTATTTTTGGATACAGATGAAGTAACGATTCCTCCTAGATCTTCAATAAACTTTGTAGCCTGTTGCCTTGTATATTGACTTAATGTACCAGTAAGTACAAACGTTTTTCCCTGTAACTGTCCTGAAGAAGTTTCTACAAGGGTGTCTATTTTAAAACCTATTTTTGTTAAGTTGTCTATTAATCTTTTGTTTGTATTTTCTAAATACCATTCAGATAAAGAATTTACAACACTATCTGAAATACCATGAATATTTTGTAAATCAGTCTCATTTGCTTTAAAAACTTTGTCAATTGAACCAAAAGAATTTACCAATAATTTGGCTGTTTGCTTTCCTACAAATCTAATTCCAAGTGCAGCTAATAGCCTGGAAGGTTCAGCATCAATAGATTCTTTTATTGCATTTAGTAAGTTGATTGTTTTCTTTTCTTTCCATTGAGGAAGATTTATTAACTGGTCATAATTTAAATTGTATAAATCTTCGAAATTCGTAATTAAATTTTCATTTAATAAAGTTTCAACAGTCTCTCTTCCCAAACCGTCAATATCAAGGCCAGATTTAGATCCAAAGAATATCAAAGCCTCTTTACTAGCAATTTTACATTTTTCCTTACCTGCACACCGTGGAACTTTCTCATCATTGACAAACTCAATTGAATATTCTTCACACAAGCATTTCTTCTGTAAAGACCATATTTTTGAAGAACTCTCCCTTCTTTCAGGAATAGAAGATACTACTTCTGGAATAACATCACCTGCACGTCTAACAATTACATAGTCATTTATTCTTAAGTCTTTTCTTTTAATCTCATCGGGGTTGTGTAAAGTTGCGAATGATACCAGTGCACCACCAACATTTACTGGCTTAAGAACAGCAACGGGAGTAATTGCTCCCGTCCTTCCAACTTGTAATTTTATGTCTAACAACTGAGTTGTCTGCTCTTCTGCTGAAAACTTAAAAGCAATTGCCCATCTTGGAGCTTTTGATGTAAAACCTAATTCATCTTGAGTGATTGATGAATTTACTTTTAAAACAGCACCGTCTATTTGGTAATTATAATTATTTCTATTTTCCTCAATTCTGTTCAGTTCTGACTCAACATTTTTTATATCTTTGGTAACAGTTACTTCATTAGTACTAAATCCCAAATCTTTTAATAGTGCTATTTGTTCAGCGTAACTGTCAATTGCTTGACGATCGTGTTCAATTAATTGGTAAGCAAGAAGTCTTAAGTCTCTTTTGGCTGTAATATTTGAGTCTTTTTGCCTTAAAGAACCAGCAGCTGCATTTCTTGCATTTATAAACTCAGAAGTGCCTTCATTTCTTAATTCTCTAAGTTCTTTTACTTGCTCAGCTGTCATTTCTTTTTTATCAAGCTGGGATAGGTGATTTAACTTCTTTTGATCATTAATTTTTTGATTGTTCAATTGTTCAAAACTTTCAGTAGGCATGAATATCTCTCCCCTTACTTCTACTTCACCCTCGATGTTTTGTTTTAATTTGAGTGGAATATTCATGATAGTTTTTATGTTGTGTGTTACGTCTTCTCCCACAAAACCATCTCCTCTAGTAAGTCCCTTAACAAGCAAACCATCTTTATAAGTTAAAGATATGGCAAGGCCATCTATCTTTGGTTCTACTGTCAATGGAAAAATTTTGTTATCCGTTAATTTCTCAATTTTTTCAATCCATTTTGTAATATCTTGAATACTTTCTGAATTGTCTAGACTATACATTCTTTGTTTGTGAGTTATTTGCTCAAAAACATTATCAGGAGTACCTGTTACCCGCTGCGTTGGAGAATATGCAAAAACTAAATCTGGATTTTCTAATTCGATTTTCTTTAATTCATTGAATAACTTATCATATTCACCATCGGACATGATTGGTTTATTTAATACATAATATGCGTGCTCAGCAGCTGTCAGCTTTTCAATTAAATTATTAACGTCCTTACTATTCATAAACGTCTTCTAAAACTTTAGAGGTAATTCTTCCTCCCCCAACTAGTTTTGTGCCATTATAAATTACTCCAAATTGTCCTGGAGCTACACCCATAGTTGGTGTTTTTAAAACAATTTGATAAGTAGATTCATCTATTTTCTCAATTGCACACGGGACATCTTCAGAGTTATAACGAGTTTGAATCGATAAGTTTTCATACTCAACTTCATTAACAAAAGTCACCTCATCCAAGATAAATCTTTTGGTTGTAAGCTCATCTTTACTTCCAATGTAAATTTTGTTGTTTTCTACATCTATTTTTGTAACATATTTGGCTTCACCTTGGCCGCCTGGAACTCCTTTTCTTTGTCCGATAGTATAAGCATGTATACCTCCATGGGTACCCATTTCATTTTCATTTTTGTCAACTATTAAGCCTTTTGATGAAACATCTATTCGTTTACTTACAAAATTTCTATAATCTTTCTTCCCAACAAAACATATATCTTGACTGTCTTTTTTAAAAGCAGTCTTCAAGCCTAGAGAGGCAGCTATTTGTCTAACCTCTGGTTTTGAAATAGTCCCGAGCGGAAACTCTATATTTTCTAATTTTTGAGAATCAAGCATATGTAAAACATAAGATTGATCTTTATCCAAATAATCTGCCTTATGAAGTTCATACATATTATTGTTCATTACTATCTTTGCGTAATGGCCTGTAGCTACTTTTTCACAATTTAATTTTTTTGCTTGGTCTATGAAATGATCGAACTTTACCGATCTATTACATTCCACACATGGATTTGGAGTCAAGCCCTGTGCATACATGTCAACAAAGTTGTCGATAACATTTTCTGAGAAAGAAGCTGTGTAATCTAGTACATAATATGGAATGTCTAATTTAGCAGCTACTTTTCGAGCGTCTTCAGAATCTGCAGATGTGCAACACCCTGTTTCAGGCATTTCACCATTAGGCCCCTCCCAAAGCTTCATGGTTACACCAATAACTTCATGTCCTTGTGACTTTAAAAGGCCTGCTACAACAGAGGAATCTACTCCACCACTCATTGCAACTAAAATCCTCATGACAGTTCCTTTATAGTATTTTTGACAATTTCAGCACACTTTTCACCATCACCCTTTTGTGTATTCCAACCAAAGCTAAATCTTAGATGGTTATTAATAACTTGTTCATCAACTTTCATAGCTTCTAATACATGAGATGGTTTCTGTGCACCACTAGCGCATGCTGAACCCCTCGAGACTCCCATCCCATTTAAATCTAAAGCTACCATTAATGTTTCTGAATTTATATCTTTGAATTGTATATTTGATATATGACACAATCTCTCTACATTTTCTCCAACTACTCTTAATTCAATATTCTCTTTAAGGTTATTTTCAAATATTGTTTTTTCGTTTTCAATTAATTCAACATCTTTTTCTAAATTGTTTTGTTGTTCTTCAAGAGCTGCAGCTAATCCAGCAACACCAGAAACGTTTACTGTACCTGCTCTTCTTTCGAGTTCTTGTTTTCCACCATGTAAGAAGCTAGGAATCTTATATCCAGTCTTTAAAAACATAACTCCAATACCTTTGGGTCCGCCAATTTTGTGTCCTGAAATAGCAGCACTTTCAATTCCAAGATTATGAAAGTTTAATTTTTTTGTAGCAACTGCTTGTACTACATCTGAATGAAATAACGCATCTGGATTGATATCCTTAACTATTTTTGACATTTCTCGAATAGGTTGGACAACTCCAGTTTCATTATTTGCGTACATTACTGAAGCTATTAGAGTATTTGCATTAATTGACTTCTTAAATTCATCAATATTTGTGATTCCATCACTGTCGCACGAAACAAAATTGACATTAAATCCATTGCTGTGTACATTCTCTGCAGAAGCTAGAACTGCTTCATGCTCAATCTGCGTCGTTGTAAGCTCAGCTGAAGAGTCTTTGTCTATAAAAGGTGTTTTTATAATCCAATTATCTGCTTCAGTCCCACCACTAGTGAATGTTATTTCATTTGGTGCTGCACCAAAACAGCTTGCTATAAATTCCCTTGACTCCTCAAGTATGTTTTTAGCTTTTCGCGACAACGCATGGCCACCAGAAGAATTTGCAAAAGCATCCATTTCTGTTTTTTTGTATGCTTCAAAAGCCACCTCACGCATTGGAGTTGTTGCTGCATGATCTAAATATATATAATCGCTTTTATTCATATATATTTATTTTACTTATGAACTAATATTGTTTAACAAGCAATGAGTAAAAGAATTAAAGTTTCAACAATTATTAATAAACCTCTTGAAATCGTTTGGGATGAGGTCAAAATAATGGAGAATCATGTTAACTGGATGCAAGATGCTGCAAATATTGACTTTCTATCAGAAAATACATCAGGGATTGACACAAAGATGAACGTATTAACTAAAGTAGGGCCAATAAAACTAAATGATGTGATTACAGTTACTCGATGGGAAGAGATGAAAAGTATTGGGGTAATTCATGAAGGAATTGTAACTGGTGAAGGAGTATTTTTCTTAAGTGCAATAGATGCAAAGTCTACAAAATTTGAATGGGTAGAAGAACTAAAATTTCCAATTTATTTAGGTGGGCCAATTGGTGAAATTTTTGGTGGACTATTATTAAAGCAAATATGGAAAAAAAACCTAGATAATTTGAAAAACATAATTGAAAAATGAGAAAATTTTTTACAATCCTATTAATTTTACTTTTAGTTTCTTGTTCAAGTAATGACAACCCTGAAGTATCAAACAATAACGAAAATCAAGCTGCTGAAATAGTTTTCGAACAAGGTTTTGGGAAAAATCCAAGTGAGTATGTCTCAAACTGGAATAAACTTGTTTCAGAAATTTCTAGTGACGAAGAAACTCTCTTTTTCTTCTCTATTAACCCTGATAATGTTCAATGGGCATCTACTGATAGGAATATCCTTTTTTATCAATTTGGACTTAATGAAGATACTCAATCTTCATTCGTTTTAAATATTCTTGTTGCAGATGATATTGTCGAGGGAGTTGAGTTCTTTTCACCTGTAGCAAATGATGATGTAACGTCTCAAAGAACTCGTTTATTCTTTTTACTTATTATTGCAATGTCTGATGACTCTTTAGACAAAGATGGAAGAGAATCCGTTCTGTCTAAAGTTGGCCTTTATGACGAAGTAGATAATCCAAATCAAATTGGGGGTGGTGTGACTATTAATAATGTCAGGTATGTAGTTGAGCCTTTGGTTGATCGTGGAGTTTTGAGAGGTATTAACTTTTACTCAACAAGGGACTCTGGATAAACTAGCTGGCAATAACTTCTGTTACCCCAGGTACTTTATCTTTTAATATTCTTTCAATTCCACTTTTTAAAGTTGCAATGGACATTGGGCATCCTTGGCAAGCACCAAGCATTTCTATATTAACAACACCATTTTCAACAGATGCTAATTTAATGTCTCCACCATCAGCTTGTACTGCAGGACGAATGTATTCGATCGTATCATTTAATATCTCCATATCTACTTCGGCATTTGGATCGCGATCTTTTACTTCTGGAAAATTTAAATTTGTCATAGCTTAATTATATTGTATTTCACTTCCAACCGAACTCAGTAAGTCAACAATATTTTCATACCCTCTCTCAATATGGTCAATTCCTGTAATTAAAGACTCTCCATCAGCTTGTAAAGCAGCAATAATTAAACTTGCCCCGGTTCTTATATCAGTTGAGTGGACTGGTGCACCGGATAATTCTTTTACTCCTTTTATCATTGCATGTTGCCAGCCAGATTGTATATCTGCACCCATTCTTTGTACTTCTGGAATCCATTGAAACCTCTGGTCATAAACATTTTCAGTTATTATTGATGTGCCATTCGCTTTTAAGAGACATGCCCCAAAAATAGGCTGTAAATCTGTTGCAACGCCTGGGAATGGAAGGGTAGAAATTTCAATTGAAGTAATTTCTTTGACACTATTAATTTCTATAGATTTCTCATTGATAACTAATTCTGCACCCATTTCTTGAAATTTCTTTATTTCCATGGGTAGACAATCAGGATTAATCCCTTTAATAACACCTGATCCTTGCGTAGCTAAAAATGCAGCAAGATATGTTCCAGCAACAACCCTATCTCCAATAACTTCATGGTTTGTACTCTTTAGGGAATTAACTCCTTGAATTGTAATTTCACTTGTACCTTCACCTTCAATTTGGGCACCCATATTTTTAAGCATCTTCACCAAATCAACAACTTCTGGTTCTCTTGCAGCATTTTCAATAATTGTTGTTCCCTCAGCTAAAACAGCTGCCAAGATTGTGTTCTCTGTTGCCCCAACTGACGCATAGGGAAGATTAATTTCAACACCTTTTAGTCCATCGGTTTTTCCAATAAGCACGCCGTGATCTAGTTCAAACTTAGCACCCATTTTCTCTAGTGCCTCAATATGCATCTTGACGGGTCTTGGGCCAAGCTGATCACCACCTGGAAAAGCTATTTTAGCTTCGCCCTTTCTTGCTAATAAAGGACCTAAGACGATAATTGAGGCTCTCATCTTTTGAACAACTTCATATGGGGCTTCCACTGAAATATCTGATGGAGAATTAATCTCTAACGTTTTATCATCTAATTTTGAAGTTATTCCAAGGACATCCAGCACTTCTTGCATGTAATAAACATCTGCAATATTTGGGACATTTTCTATTTTATATACACCCTCTGAAAGTATGGGAAGGATCATTTGCTTTAAAACAGCATTTTTTGCACCAGAAACTTCAATGGTTCCTGTTAATTTTTTTCCACCAATTATTTGAATACTTTTTTCCACTAACATTGATACTACTTAAGAAATAAATGTAACAAAAGAAATGATGGACTCATTAGAAATAATTAAGGAAAACAATCATATTGATTGTTCAAATACACTTCTAAATTTAATAAGCTCTGAAATTAATGACTCTGAAGATTATAGTCTTGGATTATCAGGTGGAAGTACACCTAAGTTTTTTTATGAATTATTTGCTGCAAAATATAAAGATTATTCAAATATTTATCTATGGACCGTTGATGAGAGACATGTAGATATAAATGATGAAAATTCAAATCAAAGAATGATTAATTCAATTTTCAGTAATTCAAATCTAAATATCATTGAATACTCTTACGAAGAAGATCCAGGGCATTCTGCGAAAAACTACACCGCTACAGTTTTTAGCAAAGTTGATAAATTTAATGCAGCAATACTAGGGGTCGGAGAAGATGGTCATATTGCGTCACTTTTTCCAGATACAACTGCTTTAAATGCTGATGAGAAAGGGTTTGTTCAAAATGAAGTAAATATTCTCTCTAGATGGAGAATTACTTCTACTTTTGAACTATTAAAAAATGTTGAACACGTATATTTACTCGTAACAGGTGATAATAAAAAAGAGATTATTGAAAAAATAGGTAAAAAGAATGAGTTACCTGTAAATGAATTAATTCGTTTAAGAAAAAAAACAGTTTTATTGACTGACCAATAAAATTTATTATTAATATACTAATACAAGAGTCATCTTTGTGTCAGTTTGAACCACTACACTAATCCTTCTACCCTGTTGGATGGTGACTCTATTTTTTGAAAAAAAATATGAAAATTAAAAATTACCTACAAATGCTTCTGACATCTTCTTTGTGGGGATCTTCTTTTTTAATGATGAAATATGCCTTAGAAGAGTTAGACGCTTTTAATATTGCTTTTTATAGAATTCTTATAGGTATGGTTTTCATAAATTTAATTGACTTAAAAAAAACTTCATTTTCATTACGCCAGCACTTTGAGTTAAGTATGGTTGGGTTGCTTTGGATGTCATTTCCTTTTTATTTATTTGCTAAAGCTGAAGAAACTATAACATCTAGCCTTGCTGGACTTATTAATGGGTCCACACCTATTTTTATTAGCCTAGTTGCAGTGTTGATTTTTAAAAATATGATAACTAAAAAACAGATTTTTTATCTAATTACTGGATTTGTTGGTATATATTTTGTTTCATTTGGTTTTAATAATGCGTTTAGCGAATTTAACCTTGGAGCATTTTTAGCATTATTAGCTTCTGTAAGTTATGGTTTTGCAGCAAATATTGTTCAGCCCCTCATTAAAGAACACGGATCATTAATAACTCTAAAAATAGCATTGAGATATGCAACTATAATTTCACTAGTTTTGTTAATTATTAACAGTACCCCCTCTCTTCCAACTTACAATATTTCATTATTTCCAATGCTGCTACTAGGAGTAGGAAGTAGCGGAATTGCCTTTTTATCTTTTTATAATTTAATAGATGATGTCGGAGCAGTAGCAGGATCAATAACTGTTTACATTATTCCAATTTTTTCTACTATTTTTGGGTTTACTTTTCTTAATGAAACAACTGGAATAATTCAATTAATTGGGATAATTATTGTAATATTTTCAGCATTTCAATTTTCAAAAATTAAAAATTAATTTTTTGGGGTTACAAATAACCCTTCAGATACAGCTGCTATTTCACCATTGTCTAAAAATAATTCAGCTTTATAAATCGTACCCTTTTCACTAATTGATTCTCTCCATGCTTTAGCTGTGACTTTCCTATAATCTCCGGTAACCGGTCTTATGTATTTTGCAGTAAAAGTTTTAGTGACAACCATTTCGCCAAGTAAATAACTTAAAGGGCCCATTGTGCAATCCATATAAGCATCAAGAATCCCACCTAAAGTAACATCCATTGGGTTAAAAAATTTCGAGAGAACAGGAAAATCACAAGTAAGTGATTCTTCTTGCTCATTAAACTCTACGAAGTTTCCTTCTAATTCAATATATATATTTGGAATTGGTAGATTGCCCCATGTTTCATCGCTCATAAGTAGAGTATTCTAGTTTAAATTGGCTACTTTGAATAATCAAAGTAGCCAATACAGGGTATGAGTTATACAACTAATTTAGAATTCGAGTATGACAGATTATGTGCCTTTAGGGTGCCAAACAGTTTTTGTCTCAAGATAGGGCAATATGGATGACAACCCAGAAATAGAAGGCAAAGAGACTACTCTTTTTACAGAACTAGATGCATTTTCCTGTATTCTCTTTAATCCTTCATTTTCGATTTCTTTATGTAATGAAACAAGATTAATTTCTACATGTTTACTTACATCATCAAGAATGTTTTCAAATTTTCCAGTGAGTATATTAAGTGAGCCGGACGGAAAATCAGAATTATTAATATCCTCTGCAAATTTTAGAGCTAAGACACTACTTTCCTCTGAATATGAGATAACTGAGCAACCAATAGTTAAAGGAGGAAGCAAGCTCAATAACAGATTATTTAATGAGACTGTTGAGTTACTGAGAGAGAAGACTACACCTATAGGATTTTGATGAGAAATATTAAAATACTCTTCAGAAACTGGATTCAAATTACCAGCTAACTGTTCCCATTTATCTGCCAAACCAGCAAACCAAATAATGTTCTCTATTGCTAGCACTATATCTTTATTAGCTTTTTGTTTTGACGTTCCATGAGAAACTAATAGTTCGATATAACTTTCTTTATTTCCCTCTATCATCTCTGAGAGTCTATAAAGAATTTGCATTCTGGTATAAGGTGTTAGCCCATTCCATTTAATAAACCCAGATTTTGATGATGTGACGGTATCTCTAATATCTTTTCTTGAAGTCAGTGGAAGTTCGTAGAATTCATTTTTTAACTCTTTTGTATAAGTTTTACCAGATTCTGAACGAACATATTTACCATCAACATAATTTTTATACGTTTTTTTAATATCTATCATGATGATGCCTTTAAATATGAGAGTAGGCCGTGCCTTCCACCTTCTCTTCCGAATCCTGATTCTTTATATCCCCCAAATGGAGACGAAGGGTCAAACTTATTAAATGTATTAGCCCAAACAACACCAGCATCAAGCCTATCTGCAGTCCACAGTATTTTAGATCCCTTTTCAGTCCACACACCAGCTGATAAACCATATTCAGTATTATTTGCTATTTCAACTGCTTCTTCTGGAGTCCTGAAAGTTAAAGTAGTCAAAACAGGACCAAATATCTCTTCTCTTGCAATTGAGTAGGAAGGTTGGACATTTGTAAACAAGGTTGGCCTAAACCAAAATCCATTTCCTGGTAATTCACATTCAGTTTGGAACAATTCACCACCATCATCTACACCTTCATTTACTAAGCTTGTAATTTTATCTAACTGTTCCTTTGAGTTAATTGCCCCAATATCTGTGTTTTTATCTAGTGGGTTTCCAACCCTTAGTGACTGCATTCTTTTTTCTAATTTTTTAACAAATTGATCATGTATTGATTCTTGAAGAAGTAGCCTACTGCCAGCACAACATACATGTCCTTGATTAAAAAATATACCGTTTACTACTCCTTCAACAGCTTGATCGATTGCAGCATCTTCATATACTATATTTGCGGCCTTACCTCCTAATTCAAGAGTTAGCCCAACATCTCTACCAGCTAATGATTTCTGTATAAGTTTTCCAACTTGAGTAGACCCTGTGAAAGCAATTTTGTTTATGTCCTTATGATTAACTATAAGTGAACCAGTTGACCCATCTCCTGTAACGATATTGACAACTCCAGAAGGAAGCCCTGCTTGTTCACAAATTTCAGCAAATAGTAATGCCGTCAATGGTGTGGTTTCTGCAGGCTTCAACACAACAGTATTTCCAGTAGCTAAAGCAGGTGCAATTTTCCAAGCAAGCATTAATAGTGGAAAGTTCCAAGGTATTATTTGACCTACTACCCCATATGGTTTCAGGCTTTTTGTTGCCCAAGAAAGGTCTAATTTGTCAGCCCATCCAGCAAAATAGAAAAAATTAGCTGCAACCTGTGGTAAATCAAAATCTCTAGACTCCTTAATAGGCTTTCCACCATCAAGAGATTCTAAAACTGCAAATTCTCTTGATCTTTCTTGAATTAACCTAGCTATTTTAAATAAATATCGTGAGCGTTGATTTGGTGTTAGTTTAGTCCAAACTTCTAATCCTTCTTTTGCAGACTTTACAGCACTATTAATATCTTGTTCATTTGATAATGGTACTTTTGATAACAATTCTTCAGTTGAAGGTGAGATAGTATTTATATATTTTTTACTCTTTGGTTCTACAAATTTACCACCAATATAATTTGAATACTTTTTCTTAATAGACACTATGTTTGATGATTCTATAGATTCTGAGTATTGCCAATCAACCATATTAATTTATCCTCTTGGAAAATAATAGCCAGCTTGATAGGCCCCTGTTTGTAGTTTTTTTATTTGTTTTAAAACATCGTCAAGAAGGCTTGACGCCCCAAATCTAAATAATTCTGGATTCAACCAATCAGGTCCCATTTCTTCATTTATCATCACTAAATATCTAATAGCATCTTTTGCATCTCTAATTCCACCTGCAACTTTGATGCCAGCTTTTACTCCTGTCATAGACTCAAAATCTAATACGGACTTAAGCATTACATAACAAGCTTGTCTTGAAGAGCCAATTGATAATTTACCTGTGGATGTTTTTATAAAATCTGAACCAGCAGCTAATGAAATAAGACTTGCTTTTCTTATATTTTCATAAGTTTTTAAATCACCTACTTCAAGTATTGTTTTCAAGTGAACATCTTGACACACTTCTTTTAAAGCAACTATTTCGTCATATACTTTTCTATAATCACCCTCAAGAAAAGCTTTTCTATTTATTACAATATCTATTTCGTCTGCTCCAGATTCAATAGCATATTTTGTATCTAATAATTTTGACTCCATAGGTACTTGGCCACTTGGAAAATATGAAGATACTGCGGCGACCTTAACATTAGAGTTTTGCACTTTCTCTTTTGCAATACTTACTAGTGAAGGATACACACACACTGCTGCAACACTAGGTACTGAAGTGTCTAAAGGGTTAGGTTTAATTGCTTTTGCAACCATTTGAGATATTTTCCCTTCCGTGTCTTCTCCTTCAAGAGTTGTTAAGTCGCACATTGTAACAATCATTTTTAGTGCTTCTAGCTTTGAATCTTTTTTTATGCTTCTTGTTGCTAGTGAGTTTACTCTTTCATTTAATCCAACTGAATCAATACGTGATTCGTATACCATTTCCAAAACGTTGGACCACTGCAGTGAAACATCAGAGGTTTTCATGTTTTTCATAATTTAATGCTAAATGATTATATTTTTTTTAGTAGTACTAATTAATCTAACGCCTTGACATTTTGTGGATGTAATTGAACAGATTCTTTTTCCACCTCTGCAATACCGCCAAATACAGCAAACATATTTTCCCAATTATCAAATTTTTCTAACATCTTTTTAGCAGTTTCAGAGTTTGTTTTTTCAATATGAATTTCTAATAATGTTTTTAGTTCCAATTTGTCTATATCGGACATTTTCTTATATTCAGGTGCAGTTTCTGAAATATGTTGTTCAAAATTCTTTTGGGTTTTTAAGACGATTGCTTTACCGCCAGTCATTCCAGCAGCAAAATTAAATCCTATGTTCCCAAGAATGATTAACGTACCTCCAGTCATGTATTCTGCACCATGAGCACTACAGCCTTCAACAACTCCAATTGCTCCACTATTTCTTACTCCAAACCTTTGACCTACTGTGCCAGCAATAAATAGCTGTCCTCCCGTAGCACCGTATAGAATTGTATTTCCAGCTGCATGATATGCTCCTTGCATTTTTCTTCCTTGTGGAATTATTGTAACGCTTCCTCCACCCATGCCCTTTGCAACATAATCATTGGCATTACCAGTTAATTTCAAATTAATACCGTCTCTTATGAATGCTCCAAAGCTTTGTCCAGCTGCGCCAGATAAACTTATTGTTGTTGGGTTCTCTGTAAGCTTTGAAGATAACTTTCTTAATGTAACTTCACCAGATAATCTGGCACCAATACTTCTATCTTCGTTTGAAATTGGATATTGAAGGAAAGATTTCTCCCCTCTCTCTACAGATCGAATAACTTCAGAAGTAATTCTTCTTGATAAACGACCTTCACTATGCCTGATAAAACCTGGATGTTTTTCTTCTATCGAAAAGTTCATCAATATTTTATGAAGACTTTTAGATAGATCGCTATTTGAAATCTTTAATCCTAAAAGATCTGCTCTTCCTAGTAAATCTTGAATGTCATTTACACCAAATTTGTCTAGATACGCCATAACATCATTAGCTATGAATTTAAATAATTGTACGACTTGTTCAGGAGCACCTGGAAATTTAGCTCTCAGATTTTCATCTTGGGTTGCGATACCTACAGGGCAGGTATTTTCATGACACTGTCTGACCATTTTGCACCCAAGAGCTAACAAAGGTAATGTTCCAAATCCAAATCGATCTGCACCCAATATAGTTCCAATAATTACATCTTTTGCAGACCTTAAACCACCATCAACTTCAATCAAAACTTTATGTCGCATGTTGTTTTTTACTAGAGCTTGATGAGTTTCACTTAGACCGAGTTCCCATGGAGATCCAGCATGTTTAATACTTATCCAAGGACTTGCTCCTGTTCCGCCATCACTACCAGCTATTGTAATAATATCTGCACCAGCTTTTGCTACTCCTACTGCAATTGTTCCTACTCCTGGTTCTGATACAAGCTTTACCGAAACAGGGTTATCTGGATTGAATGTTTTTAAGTCATAAATTAATTGCGCTAAATCTTCAATTGAATATATGTCATGATGTGGAGGTGGGGAAATAAGGGTAACACCTTCAACAGTATGTCGTAATTTTGCAATGTGTTTATCTACTTTAAAACCAGGTAACTGTCCCCCTTCACCAGGCTTTGAACCTTGAGCCATCTTAATTTGAAATTCTTCAGCAGAGGCAAGATAGTCAGGTGTAACACCAAACCTTCCAGAAGCAATCTGTTTTATCTTTGAATTCTTTTCATTATCAAATCTCGCCGGATCCTCTCCACCTTCACCTGAACCTGATTTTCCTCCAATTTGATTTATTGCAATAGCCAAAGCTTGATGTGCTTCTTCAGAAAGTGCTCCAAGTGACATTGAACTAACAGTAAATTTCTTATATAAATTTTTTAAAGAATCATCTTCTAGAACAACATTGTTGTTAGTAGTTTCTGGAAGTGAAAATAAATCTCGTAATTGCACGTCCTCTCTACCTTCAAGTGTTTCAAGGTAGCTATGCCAGTCTGACATTTCACCTGACCTCACCGCTTTTTGAAGTTTTAATACAGTTTTTGGTGAAGTTACATGTGTTTCTGCATCTTTTTTGTGCTTATAGAAACCGCCAATTCCTTTCAAAATATCTGCACGTTCTTCTTGCTGATAAATCCTTAAATTTTTATTGAAGTGTTCAAACCCATAACCTTCAGTTCTTGTTTTTGAAAATTTAAACATACTATTAACAATCTCACTATTAAGTCCAATAATTTCAAATAACTCCGAACCTCTATAAGACGATATTGTACATATACCCATTTTTGACATAATTTTTAATAGACCTGTATTCAAAGACTTTCTGTAATTCTCCAGAGCTTGTTCTATAGAAATATGTAAAGTTTCATTTTGTATAGATAGTTCTCGAACTTTCTCTAAAGCTAAATACGGCCAAACGGCAGAAGCGCCATAAGAAATATGACAAGCAACATCGTGAGAATCTCTTATTTCTCCAGATACTGAAATTAAAGAGGCCTTAAGTCTGATTCCAGCTTCAATCAGATAATGGTGCACTTTACCAATAACCATCAAAGAAGGTACAACCGACTCTCCCGATTTAATCTCTCTATCTGAAAATATAATTACTGATTTATTGTTTTCTAAAATCTCTGATTTAACTTTTTCACAAATGTCTTCTAATGCCTCTTCTAATGACTTATTTTCCTTTATAAAAGTCGAAGAAATCACAATTGTTTTATTTTTAAGGCTTTTATTTTCAGTTAAAGAATCGAACGACGCACCACTTAAAATTGGAGAATCCAAGGATATAAGATTCGCTTGCTGTGCTGTTTCTTTTAATATAGACCCCCTCTTACCAAGATATGTCTTTGTGGACATAACAAATCTCTCACGAATCGGGTCAATAGGAGGGTTTGTAACTTGTGCAAATAATTGATGAAAATATCTGGATAATCTCGGACTGTTTTTACTCATGACTGCTAAAGAAGTGTCATTTCCCATTGACCCGGTGGGTATTTCCCCTTTTAACATTGGCAATAGAATTAATCTTTCTTCCTCAGGTGTGTATTCGTAAAAATCTGAAAGACTCTCTACATCAATTACTTTATCTTTTTCTTCATTAAAAGTTTGATCAACTTCAAGTGGCTTTGAGTTAACCCAGTCTATATATGGGTTTTTCTCACTAAGCTTTGTAATGACCTGACTTTCATCGAGTAGCTCATCATCTTCAATTCTGTACCTAATAGTTTGTCCAGGTTCTAATTGTGCTGTTTTATAAGCACCAGCTTCAACTGATGGACATATACCAACTTCTGATGCTGCCAAAACATATCTGTCTGAAACCATCCAACGCATAGGCCTTAATCCACTTCTATCTAAACCAGCAATAATATCTCTACCATCTGAGGCAACAATTGCTGCAGGCCCATCCCAAGGTTCGGTTAAAAATGAATGGTATTGATAGAATGCCTTCTGTTTTTTGGTAAATCGTGGGTTATTTTCCCATGCTGAGGGGATAAGCATTTCTTGAGAGTGAGCTAGTGTTCGACCAGATCTAACTAATAACTCAATTGCATTATCGAGTTGTCCTGAATCAGAAATAGAATCATCTATAAAAGGTTTAATTTTCTCAATATCATCTTTCCAGTACGAAGATGTAGCATCAACTTCTCTAGACTTCATCCAAGAATAGTTTGATTGAATTGTATTGATTTCGCCATTATGAGCAAGCATTCTAAATGGTTGAGCTTTATCCCATGTTGAAGAAGTGTTTGTGGAAAATCTTTGATGAAAAATACCAAATCTTGTTTTATAAAGTGGGTTTCTTAAGTCCCAATAAAAATCCGCAGTTTGCTTAGCAGTAAAAAGTCCTTTATAGACCACAGTCTTTGAGGAACAAGAGTTTATATGAATATTTAGAAAATCTATTTCTGTAATTTTACGCTCTAAAGTTTTTCTAAATAAATATAACTTCTTTTCAAAATCTTTAGGAGATTCATTTTCCGCGCTTACAATACCTTGATAAATTGATGGCTTTGATTCTCTAGCAAGGGTTCCAAGAATTTGTTTATCTGTTGGTACTTTTCGCCAATATAAATGTTTAATGTTGTATTCTTTAAGTTCATTATTTATTAACTCGATTGATTCATCTATGTTCTTTGGATCAAAAAAACAAGAAATAATACCAATTTTTTTATTTGTATCATGTTCTATATTTAATTCAGCTAACTCTGCTCTGATAAGTTCAAATGGAATTTCTGTAAGTACACCAGCTCCATCTCCTGTTCCATCAGCAAATTTTGCACCTCTATGATCTAAATTAGCAAGGCACTCTAAAACTTTTAGTGTCATTCCATGTGTTGGGGGAAGATTTCTTGAGGCAATAAAGCCTACACCACATGAATCTTTTTCTGAAAAGTCGAACATAGTCCCCCAATGTTACTTTAAAACTTAACTATTTAAAAGATGAAAACCAGCCAATCGGTCAAAAAGGGGGAAACCTAAATGAATTGTGGCTGATTTTCAAATTTATTTATTTTTTGAGAATAAAGTCACCGTATGCAGAAGTTCCATGTTCAGAAGCATCTAAACCTGCAATCTCCTCTTCTGGGGTTACTCTCAAACCTACTAGAGAATCAATGGTTTTTAATACTCCATAAGAGGAGATAAACGCCCAACCTCCTATCGCAGCAATTCCAATAAGTTGTGGAACAAAAAGTGAGGTTCCACCATAAAATAAACCATCTGTAGTATCAAAAATTGCTACTGCAAGAACTCCCCACGCTCCACAAATACCGTGTACAGATATTGCACCTACCGCATCATCGAGTCCTTTTTTCTCTATAAAATTAATTGAATAAACTACTAACACTCCAGATGCTAATCCTATTAAGACTGCACCAAGATTATTGACATTTGCACATCCAGCAGTAATTCCAACTAAACCTGCTAACGCACCATTTAGTGTCATACTTACATCTGGTTTTCCAGAAATCATTGAAGTATACATTGCAGCAATAGAAGCCGCACTAGCTGATAAAGTTGTAGTCACAGCAATAGCAGCAAGGTCAACATCAACAGCAGCTAATGCTGATCCGACATTAAACCCGTACCATCCAAACCATAAGATGAATACACCTAATGCACCTGCAACCATAGAGCTTCCTGGAAGAGGTAACGGTGATCCGTTATCATCATATTTACCTATTCGAGGCCCTACAATCATTACGCCAGCTAGGGCAGCAAATCCACCAACCATGTGAACAACGCCTGAACCTGCAAAGTCAATGAAACCTAAGTCGCCAAGCCAACCTTGTCCACTCCATACCCAGTGAGTAACAATCGGATAAATTACACCACAAATAAAAGGCTGGAATAGAAGATAAGCACTAAATTTTGTTCTTTCAGCTACAGCACCTGAAACAATAGTTGCAGCTGTAGCAGCAAAAACTACTTGGAAAAAATAGGTACTTGCTTGACCTTCAAGAAAGAAATCTCCATAAGCAATGAAGCCTCCTAGGGTTGAACCTCCATACGCAAAAGCAAAACCAAATGCCCAGTATGTAATTGCACCAACTGAAAAATCCATAAAGTTTTTCATAACAATATTTACTGAGTTTTTTGATCTGGTGAAGCCTGTCTCAACTAGCATGAAGCCAGGTTGCATAAACATAACCAAAATACCAGCAATGAGAACCCACAGACTGTCTACTGAATTTATAATCATTGATTCCATATATCTCCTTGTATCAAAAACTTAATTTAATATCCGGACATAGTTAATACACAATAAAAAAGTTAAATGATTATTACTGAAATGTTTCTTATATGTTTCGAAAATTGAAATTATTTTCAAATGAATGGTCTTAAAAAAAGGCTATTCTTATTGCATGTCCAAAAATATTTTAGTTTCTGTAGCATGGCCATACGCAAGTGGTTCTAGGCATTTAGGTCACATTGGTGGTGCATACTTACCAGCAGATATTTTTGCAAGATACCACAGAATAATTGGAAATAAAGTATTAATGGTTTCTGGAAGTGATGCTCATGGCACCCCAATCACTGTAAGGGCAGATGCAGAAGGTGTACAACCAATTGACATCGTAGATAAATACCATGCAGAGTTTTTAGGCTACTGGGAAAAACTTGGAATCTCATGGGACAACTATACAACCACAATGACTGATACACACATTGAGGTTGTTCATGACGTCTTTAACAATCTTTTAGAAAAAGGCTTAATAGATAAACAGAAATCTCTTCAAGCTTATGATGCAAGTGAAGATAGATTTCTACCAGATAGGTATGTTGAAGGAGTTTGTCCACACTGTGAATATAAAGAGGCCCGTGGTGATCAATGTGATAATTGTAGTAAGACTCTTGATCCAGAAGAGCTAATAAATCCAATTAGTAAATTATCTGGCAATAAGGCTGAGTTTAAAGAAACAGAACACTTCTTTTTAAAACTTACTGCACTTGAAAATGAATTAGGAAAATGGCTAGAACAACAAGAAGGCTGGCGACCACACGTTATTAATTGGGCTAAATCATTTGTAAAGGACGGACTGCAGGATAGAGCTATAACAAGAGATTTAGACTGGGGAATAAAAATACCCGTTGATGACCTTGGACCTGGGAAAAAAATATATGTATGGTTCGAAGCAGTCATTGGCTACCTTTCAGCTTCAAAAGAATGGGCAAGTTTACAGGGAGATTCAGATAGCTGGAAAGAATGGTGGGAGAACCCTGAAGCAGAATCCTACTATTTTATTGGAAAAGATAATGTACCTTTTCATGCAGTTATATGGCCCTCTATCCTCCTTGGCTATAAAGGTTTAAATCTTCCAACAAATGTTCCTGCAAATCAATATATCTTAATAAAAGGAGAAAAAGCATCTGCGAGTAGAGGTGTGGGTAAAAGTCTGGATGATTATCTAGACGAATGGAATCCAGATGCACTAAGGTATGCCTTAGCTTCTGTGTTGCCTGAACAAGCAGACTCTGAAATTAGTGAACAAGAAATGATCAGAAGAAACAATGAAGAACTTGTTGCTGCATGGGGTAATTTAGTTCAACGTGTATTTGCTCAAATAAATAATAACTTTGAAAAATTAGGCGAGATATCAGATAGCGAAGAGATAGATAGCAAACTTATATTTGGATTTGAAGAAGCTTATAAAAAAATAGGCAATCTAATTGAAAAAGTAGAGTTAAAATCTGCACTACAAGAATCGATGCGTTGTGTCTCTCAAGTAAACGCTTATCTTAATGAAACTGAACCTTGGAAAATTATAAAAGATGATACTAAAAGAGCGGGGCGGGTTCTCTATACATCACTTCAAGCTATTGACTCATGTGCAAATCTCTTATACCCATTTATGCCCACAACAAGTGAAAATGTAAGAAATGCTATTCCTAAAACTACAGAATATAAATGGGGAGTTAATGAAATAAAAAGAGGAGTCGAATTAGGTAAACTCGAACTCCTCTTTAAAAAGTTTGATTAAGACTTAGAATCTTTAAACATCTCATCAATTTGATCGATAAGAGCTAATAATTCCTCTCCTACTGCTGGGTCTTCTGTCTTTTTAGCTTCGCCGGCTTTTTTTGTTGCCTGCCAGAAGAGATCATGTAAATTTGGATATTTCTCAAGGTGTTCAGGCTTGAAATAATCAGTCCATAAAACCCATAGATGGTGTTTTACTTCTTCTGCTCTTTCTTCCTTGATAGTGACACAACGCTGTTTGAAGCTAGCATCGTCAGACTCTTGATATTTTTTAGCTGCGTTTAATACTGATTCTGCTTCTATTCTTGCTTGAGCTGGGTCATAAACTCCACAAGGCAAATCACAATGTGCATATGCTACATTTTTCGGTTTAAATAAATTCATAAATCTCCTTTTTTATATATTATAATTTGATAAGAACCTTATGTTTAAAACAGCTGGAAGATTAATCAATTTTAAAACCTTATTTCTTGTCGCGATTTATATATTTTTCAAAAGCGATAATAAAAATATTACAACTTACGAAATTAAAGAAGAAAGCATGAGTCCAGCTTTGCTTCCTGATGACTATGTATTAGCCATTAAAAACAAAGAATCCCTGAGTAGAGGTGATATTGTCATATTTAAAAATCATGAAAAAAATATTGATGTTGTCAAAAGAGTAATCGGACTCCCAGGTGAGACTGTAGGTTCTGAAAACGGAAAAGTTTTAATTAACAATTCTGAAATTGATGATGTTTGGGCTAAAACACTAACAGATGATTTTATCCCTCAAACACTTGGAGAAGAAGAAGTGTTTGTTCTAGGTGATCAAAGAAGACTGTCTTCAAGTGATTCTAGAACATTAGGACCAATTCCAATGAAAGATTGTTGGAAATTAAAATATAGATATTGGCCATATCAGAGGTTTAAAGCGTATGAGTGATTCTTTATTTTGTAGTTGGTGTAAGAATGAAATGGCTTACATCCACGGACATGCAGCGTGCATAAATAATGGTTGTGCCATGTTTGGACTGAATCAAGCGGAGTGTTGTTCAGGAGAAAGTGTAGAATCTTGTGCGGGAACTCAACAAAATGAAATCGCATTATCCCCGCAAAGATTACAATAAATCATAGGAAAAAAATGAGTACTGAAAATAAAACTGTTGAATCCATTCCAGCTATAACCATCAGGTTTGCTGGTGACTCTGGTGACGGTATGCAGCTAGTTGGTACACGATTTACCGATACATCTGCTGTGTTTGGAAATGACTTAGCGACCCTTCCTGCATTCCCTGCTGAGATCAGAGCACCTCAAGGAACAATTGCTGGGGTATCTTCATTTCAAGTTCAAATTGCTGATTTCGATATCTTAACACCGGGAGATAATCCTGATGTCTTAGTAGCGATGAACCCTGCTGCTTTAAAAGCTCATCTACACGACCTAGCTCCAAACGGAATGTTAATTTTAAATGAAGATTCATTTGAAGAAAAAAATATTACTAAAGCCGGATATAAAGTGGACCCGAGAGAATCTGGTGAATTAGATGGGTATAGAGTGTTTCAAGTCCCAATGGAAAAACTAACCAAGGAAGCTTTGGAAGAATTTGATTTACCCGGTAGAGCAGTTTTGAGATCAAAAAATATGGTTGCTCTTGGCTTAATATCATGGACATTTAACAGGCCTCTAGAAGATACTGAAAATTGGATAAATGATAAATTCAGTAAACTTCCAGAGATTGCGAAGGCTAATATCAAAGCATTAAAAACCGGTTATAACTTTGGAATAACCGTTGAGGCATTTC
>Ga0181605_10001335_pt1 | contig 23160 bp, 24 predicted proteins | sample 041ome_11_FD_148676 | JGI IMG/M metagenome (GOLD analysis project Ga0181605, IMG submission 148676) | Coastal salt marsh microbial communities from the Groves Creek Marsh, Skidaway Island, Georgia - 041411US metaG (spades assembly) | ecosystem: Environmental > Aquatic > Marine > Intertidal zone...
CCGTAGGCAGAGGTGGCGGGGTAAGCACGACGGGACCTGCCAGCCCTGCCGTAGGCAGAGGTGGCGGGGTGAGCACTCAAGGGATCGTGACTTTTACCACTTTCCCCATCAGGTAAGTAGGAAATAGGCTGGAATGCGAGTACCGTCGGTTCCATGTTCGGGATTGACCTTGCGCTGACCGCCGGGGGCCTGCTGACGGGCCTCATGGTCGGCCTCACCGGCATGGGCGGCGCGGCCCTCGTCACCCCCATGCTCGTGCTGCTCTTCGGGGTCTCCCCTGCCGCCGCCGTCTCCAGCGACCTGCTGGCGACCGCGATCATGAAGCCGGTGGGCTCCTTCGTCCACATCCGCGCCAAGACTGTGCACTGGCACCTCGTGGGATGGCTATCGGTCGGCTCGATCCCCGGGGTCCTCGTCGGCACGTGGATCTTCATTCAGGTTCTGGGCACTGACGAGGCCAGCGAGACGATTCGCACCTGGATCGGCTGGGTCCTGGTCGCCGCCGTCGCGGCCATGATCGCCAAGGTGTGGGTCGGACGTCGGGCCTCCGGCATCCGCGCCACCCATCACCCGGCCGGCATTCGGATGCCCGTGCGCCCGATCCCCACCGTCATCCTCGGCGTGGTCGTGGGCCTGCTCGTCGGCATGACCAGTGTGGGATCCGGTTCGCTCGTCGTGACCGCCCTGCTGCTGCTCTACCCTCTGCTCCGCCCGTCGATCCTCGTCGGCACCGATCTCACGCAGGCCGTGCCCATGCTCGTGGTCGGCGCCATCGCCCACGCAGGCTTCGGCGAGATCAGCATCGCCGTGGTCGCGTCGCTTCTCCTCGGCCAGATCCCCGGAGTGTGGCTCGGGGCGCGAATGTCCTCGCGTTATGACGGAACAGCCCTACGCTGGCTGCTGATGGTGCTTCTCGCTGCCACCGCGGTGAAGTTGCTCGGTGCATCCACCATCATTGCTGGCATGATCGGTCTCGTCGGCCTGATCATCGTGGGCGCCGTCTACGTCAGGGAACGGATTGATGCGACAGCACAAGTCACGGCTGAGGATGCCAGCGGACGATCCGTCCCAAGCACCGCCACTGAAGTTTCCTGAGAGGCGCTTCAGCCCGATCCGCAATATCGGGGTCCGCATCCTCATCGCCGTCCTCGCTCTGCTGATCACCACCGCGGTCGTCTACTTCGAGGGCAGCTGCTACCAGGATCGCGGCGACGAGTCCGGGCTCTCCTGGATCAGCTCGCTCTACTACGCCGCGGTCACCCTCTCGACCACCGGTTACGGCGACATCACTCCGGTCTGCGAGTCATCTCGTCTCATCAACGTCATCATCATCACCCCGCTGCGCTTCCTATTCCTGATCGTGCTGGTCGGCACCACGATCGAGGTTCTGACGCAGCGCACCCGCGAGCAGATGCGCTCAAAGCGCTGGAGGAGCAACGTGAACGATCACACCGTGATCATCGGATACGGCGTCAAGGGCCGCGCGGCGGCACGGTCGCTGGTCGATGCAGGTACGAACCCGCACGACATCGTCGTCGTCGCGACCGACCGCTCCGAAGTTGATGAGGCAACGCGCGACGGATTCGTCGGCGTCGTCGGTGACGGTCGTCGCGAGAACGTCCTTCGCGACGCGGCCATTGATCGCGCGAAACGGATCGTCGTTGCCACGAATGAGGACGACACATCCATTCTCGTGACCCTGACCGCGCGCCGGCTCTCCCCGAACGCGACGATCGTCGCCGCCGTCCGCGAAGCACAGAACCTGGAGATCCTCCGCCAGTCGGGGGCCAACAACGTCATTCCCACCGCGGAGTCCGCGGGCCGGCTCATGGGCCTGTCGCTGCTCTCGTCGACGGCCGGGGAGCTCATGGAGGACCTGCTCGACTCAGGTCGAGGACTCGAGGTCGCAGAGCGGGAGATCACTCGCGAAGAGATGGGCATGTCGCCGGCCGATCTCGACGCGGCTGGGCAGATCGTGCTCGCGGTGATCCGCAAGGGCGTCGCGCACCGCTTCGACACCAACGAGATCACGCGCCTGGAGCCCGGTGATCGGCTCGTCGTCATCCGCCACAATCCGCCAGAGAAGGGCTGACGCATGCACGCCATCACCGTGACCGAGCACGGGGGACCGGAAGTCATGACGTGGGAGAAGGTCCCTGATCCCACTCCGGGGCCCGGCGAGGTGATCGTCGAGGTCGCCGCAGCAGGGGTGAATCGTGCCGACCTGCTCCAGCGCGAGGGCAACTACCCGCCTCCGCCCGGCGCATCGGAGATCCTCGGGCTGGAGTGCTCAGGAACCATCGTCTCCGCCGGTGCTGCGCTACCGCTGGATCGCATCGGCGAGAAGGTGTGCTGCCTGCTCTCCGGTGGCGGCTACGCGACGAAGGCGGCCGTCCCGGTGGGTCAGCTCATGACCGTCCCTGACGGAGTCAGCGTCGTCGACGCCGGTGGGATCGCTGAGGTCGCATGCACGGTGTGGAGCAACCTCGACATGGTCGCCAACCTCAGCGAGGGGGAATGGCTGCTGATCCACGGCGGTGGCTCGGGCATCGGCACCATGGCCATCCAGATCGGCCGAGCACTCGGAGCCCGTGTGGCCGTGACGGCCGGCAGCCAGGACAAGCTCGATCGCTGCGCCGCGCTGGGCGCCGAGGTGCTCATCAACTACCGCGAGCAGGACTTCGTCGAGGTGATGAAGGACGTCACAGGAGGTCGCGGCGCCAACGTGATCCTGGACAACATGGGCGCCGCCTACCTCGAGCGCAACGTCGATGCCCTTGCGCGCGACGGACGCCTCGTCATCATCGGCATGCAGGGCGGCATCAAGGCTGAACTGAACATCGCATCACTGCTGCGCAAGAACGCCTCGGTGCATGCGACGAGCCTGCGCGGGCGACCCGATTCGGAGAAGGCCGCCATCTGCGCTCAGGTGGAGCGCACCGTGTGGCCATGGATCAGCGCCGGCATCGTGACTCCCGTGATCGATCGAGTCATCCCGATGTCGCAGGCCGCAGAGGCTCATCAACTCCTTGCCGACGGCGGCGCCACCGGCAAGGTCATCCTGCGCCCGTAGTTCGGCCTAGCCCTCAGCCAGATCCGACATCGTGGTCAGCGCGGCTATCCGCTTGATCAGGTAGGGGGAGAACCAGCCCTGGTACTTCGCCTGCAGCACGGGGTCGCGCCAGTCGGATCCGGTGACCACCCCTCGGCACGTCGGCACTCCGCACATGCACGAGAACTCGTCGTAGTCGCTCGCGTCGCACATGGCGTAGTCGAAGGTGATCTCCTCTTCCACCGCGATATCGCGCATCGCGATGAGCAGCGACGATCCGTTCAGGCCGGCATTGGGCTCGCAGGAGTGATTCAGCATGTCGCCCGGCTCCGGCGTCTCGTCGGACACGAGATAGAGGTCGTCGTCGACCTGGATGGAGCGGGACTGACGATCAGGCGAGAGTGACGCGAGCGCTGAGCGATCGATGACCCACCCGCCGAAGGCAGCGACGGTCTCTCCCGCGCTGATCGACTGCGTGGCGAACGATCCCCATCCCTTGGCTCCAGCAGGTCGTGCCTGGGCCTTCGGCGTCAGCCAGTTGTAGTCCAATCAAGGTCCTTCCACGTAGGGCCTGTCGAGCGAATCCATCAACAGGATCGGCAGAGTGTGCCACACGAAAGTGACGAGAACTCACCCGGTCGGCCCTCGCGATCCCCGGCGCGGGAAGGCGCACGCAGTCATGGGGGTTCGCAACCCTAGACTCGTCATGTGATCGATCCCGCCATTCTCCGCACCGACCCCGACCGCCTCCGCGAATCGCAGCGCCGGCGAGGGGAGAGTGTTGAGCTGATCGATGAGCTCGTCGCAGCCGATGTCGCCAAGCGCGAGGCGCAGCAGCGCTTCGATGAACTGCGCAACGAGCAGAAGGTGCTGAGCAAGCAGATCGGCCCGCTGCAGGGGGCCTTGAAGAAGGCGGCTGACGACGCGGCCCGCGCTCAGGCGCAGGCAGAGGTGGACGCCCTGATGCAGCAGGCGCAGGGACTGTCCGATCGAGTCAAGGAGGCCGAAGCGGCCGCAGGCCAGGCCGCGGAGGCCCTCGATGCCCTGTGGTTGCAGATGTCGAACCTCGTGAACCTCGACTCGCCCGTCGGCGGTGAGGAGGACTTCACCGTCCTCGAGGAGGTCGGCTCCCCGCGCGACTTCGCCGCCGAGGGATTCGAGCCTCGCGATCACCTCGCACTCGGCGAGCTGCTCGGGGCGATCGATGTCGAGCGCGGGGCCAAAGTCTCCGGCTCTCGCTTCTTCTACCTGACCGGTCCGGGTGCGCTGCTCGAGATCGCGCTGCTGAACCTCGCCATGCAGCAGGCAACAGCGCACGGGTTGATCCCGATGATCACGCCGACCCTCGTGCTGCCCAGCGCGATGGAGGGCACGGGATTCCTCGGCCAGGCGGCCGAGAATGTGTACCGGATCGAAGAGGACGACATGTACCTCGTCGGCACCTCGGAGGTGCCGCTCGCCGGCTACCACTCCGACGAGATCCTCGACGCCAGCAGGCTTCCCCTGCGCTACGCGGGCTGGTCCTCCTGCTTCCGCCGCGAGGCCGGCTCCTACGGCAAGGACACTCGCGGCATCATCCGCGTGCACCAGTTCGACAAGGTCGAGATGTTCGTCTACTGCCGTCCCGAGGATGCGGAGGCTGAGCACGCGCGCCTGCTGCAGTGGGAGCGCGAGTTCGTCGACGCTCTGGAGATCCCGTATCGCGTCATCGACGTCGCCACCGGCGATCTGGGCTCCAGCGCCGCCCGCAAGTTCGACATGGAGGCGTGGATTCCCACCCAGGGCACGTATCGCGAGATCACGTCCACGTCGAACACCACCGAGTTCCAGGCTCGACGCCTGAAGATCCGGATGCGCGACCAGAACGGCACCCGTCCCCTGGCCACATTGAACGGCACGCTGTGCGCGATGCCTCGCGTGATCGTCGCCATTCTGGAGAACCATCAACAGGCAGACGGGTCGGTTGTTATCCCCCAGGCCCTGCGTCCGTTCCTCGGTGGTCGCGAGGTGTTCACACCCGACGCGTAGTCTGGGGGGAACATGACAATGATGACTTCACTTCCTGACGTATCTGCCCTGCGCGACTTTCGCCCCGAACTGGTGGCCCTGGATCTCGATGACACCCTGATCGGCCACGGCGGCATCGTTCCGCACGAGGCGGTCGAGGCCATTGCCCGACTCAAGGGCATGGGGATCGAGGTGGTCGCCTCGACCGGTCGATCGTTCGGCACGACTGCCCCGGTGTGCGCGGCTGCCGGGATCGAGTCGTGGGCCGTGTGCAGCAACGGTGCGATGCTGGCGGCTCTGGAGCCTGAGGAGATCGTGGAGACGATCACCTTCGATCCCGCCGACCTGCTCACCGCCATGCAGCAGCGGGTCCCGAACGGGATGTATGCCGTCGAGGATCCCACGGGGGTGTTCCGGACGAACGTGATGTTCAACCACAGTGCGCTCACCGAGGGCATCCGCGAGGTGTCGTTCGAGGAACTGCTGCACACCCCGGTCATTCGCGTGGTCGTGCGCAGTGACGACCACCTCGACGAGGGCTTGGGCCATGTGGCCGCGGATCTCGGCCTGCACTCGGTCGTGTTCGGCGTCGCCGAGGTGGCGTGGCTGGACATTGGGCCGCAGGGCGTCTCCAAAGCGACCATGCTGCAGCGCCTGTGCGATCGGCTCGGCATCGATCGGGCGAACACCCTGGCGATCGGTGACTCGATGAATGACATCGCGATGCTGGAGTGGGCGGGCCGTGGGGTGCTGATGGGTCACGCTGTGCCGGAGATGCACCAGCACGCGGACGTGCTGACCGGGGTGGAGCCGGGTGTGGGCGTGGCGGAGGCGTTGAACGCGATCGGTTCGTAGAGAGACGCGCATAAGAACGCGATCGGTTCGTAGAGAGACGCGCATAAGAACGCGATCGGTTCGTAGAGAGACGCGCATAACAACGCGATCGGTTCGTAGCGCGGCTGGCCCACATTTCGTGTTTTCGCCGCATGAGCGATGCCTCCACCACCATCAAGGTCAGTCCCGAGGTTCGCGACCGCCTCAATGCGCTTGCCGCTGAGCACGGCCGCACCGCTGGCAGCATGCTCGAGCAGTTGCGGACCGAGGACCTCTGGCGTTACAGGATGGAACAGGCCAAGAGGCAGATGCGTGGTGCCCCAGGGGAAGTCTGGGCCGAGTACATGGCCGAGTTCGCCACCATGGACGGCTCCCTCGCCGACGGCCTCGAGGAGCACCCGTGGGAGCCCTAGCTCCTGCCGCGCGCACCGCCGCGCTCAGCGCGTGCTCCGCATCACCGGCACGGTCGACAACGCGACTCTGAACGAGGTTCTGCGCTGGGTTCGGGCGTGGATCGACGAAGTGGCCTGATCAGTCCGCGCTGATGCCGTCCTCGAACGCCTGCTGGAGAGCCTCGCGCCACGGGCGCATCTCCGGCAGGCCCTCCTGCATCCAGCGATCATGGCCGAGCACGGAGTAGGCCGGTCGCGGCGCGGGGCGCACGAACTCGGCTGACGTGGTGGGCAGCACTCGATCCGGATCCGCGCCGGCCAGCCGGAAGATCTCACGGGTGAACTCGAACCAGGACACCTCGCCGCTGTTGGTCCCGTGGTACGTCCCGGGCGCCGGATGGCGATCGAGCAGCAGTCCGATCTGTGTCGCCAGGTCCGCGGCATACGTCGGCTGCCCCACCTGATCGGTGACGACGGAGACGGTGTCGCGCTCCTTCTCCAGGCGCAGCATCGTCTTGACGAAGTTGCTGCCCTGCAGGCCGTAGAGCCAGGCCGTGCGAATCAGGTAGTGCGAGGCCGGCAGCAGTTCCTGGACGGCCTGATCCCCCGCCAGTTTCGTGCGGCCATAGGCGGAGGCTGGCGAGGGCGTCTCGTCCTCGGCATAGGGCGAGGTCGCGGATCCGTCGAACACGTAGTCGGTCGAGACGTGCACCATCCAGGTGCCCGACTTGCGGCACTCGTCGGCGAGATACCGAGGGCCAAGGCCGTTGATGCGCATGGCCGCGTCCTCGTTCGTCTCGGCATCGTCGACGGCGGTGTATGCCGCGCAGTTGATGACGAAGTCAGGGTCGAAGCCGCCGAAGACCAGATCGATCGAATGCGGGTCGGCGATGTCGATGTCCGGGTAGTCGATGCCGAGCACCGCGAGGCTGCGGTTGCGCGCCAGCACGGGCATGAGCGCCGAGCCGAGCTGGCCATTGCAGCCGATGACGAGAACGCGCACGCCCCTACCCTCTCACTTCCGAACCCCACCTCACCGCCGAGTGGGCAAGAGAGGGGTGGCCTACAGGGCGGCCTTGGACTTCAGGGGGCGCCACCAGGCCTCGTTGTCCTTGTACCACTGCACCGTCTCGGCGAGGCCGTCGACGAATGCGTGCTGGGGGGCGTAGCCGAGAGCCCGCAGCTTGCCGTCATTGACCGAGTAGCGACGATCATGGCCCTTGCGGTCCTCCACGGGCTGCACCATCGACCAGTCGACGCCCATGGCCTCGAGCACCCGCTCCGTGAGTTCCCTGTTGTTGAGCTCGAGCCCGCCACCGATGTTGTAGCTCTCGCCCGGGGCACCCTTCTCGACGACGAGCGCGATGCCGCGGCAGTGATCGTCGACGTGCAGCCAGTCCCTCACATTCAGGCCGTCGCCGTAGAGCGGGACCTTGTTGCCGTCGATCAGATTGGTGACGAACAGCGGGATGACCTTCTCCGGGAACTGGTACGGCCCATAGTTGTTGGAGCAGCGCGTGCTCGAGACGTTGAGCCCGTAGGTCACGAAGTAGGCACGCACCAGCATCTCCGCCGCGGCCTTGGCCGCCGAGTACGGGGAGTTCGGCATGAGCGGCTCGTTCTCGTCCCAGGACCCCTCATCGATGGAGCCGTAGACCTCGTCGGTGCCGATGTGCACCGTGCGCGGGATCCCGTGCCGCAGGCACGCGTCCAGGATCGTCTGCGTGCCCACCACATTGGTCACGATGAAGTCCTGCGGCCCGTGGATCGATCGATCGACGTGGGTCTCGGCTGCGAAGTTCACGACGACGTCGTGCCCGGGCATGACCTCGTCCAGCTTGTCGCCATCGCAGATGTCACCCTGCACGAAGGCGAAGCGCGGATCGTCCTTGACCGATGCGAGGTTCTCGAGGTTACCCGCGTAGGTCAGCTTGTCGTAGACCGTCACGCCGGTGACGTCGCCTCCGTAGGTGCCGGCGAGCAATTCGCGGACGAAGTGCGATCCGATGAAGCCTGCGGCTCCGGTGACGAAGTACCTCACGTGTCGGTTCCCTTCAATCGATCGAGCCATTCCTGTGCATCGGAGAAGTTCACGTCCGTGACCCCTGCCCGGAGCACCGGCTGCTTGCCATCGTGCCTCGGGTACGAGCCGAGGAACCGGACATCGAGGCAGATGCGATGCAGGCCCATCAGGGCCTCGGACACCCGTGCATCAGCGACGTGTCCCTCGACGTCGACACTGAAGAAGTAGTCGCCCATGGCCTTCTTGGTCGGCCGTGACTCGATGCGCGTGAGGTTCACACCGCGCACCGCGAACTCGGTCAGGATGGCCAGAAGGGCGCCCGGCTCGTCCTGGCGCATGTACAGGCTCAAGGTGGTCTTGTCGGCCCCCGTGGGCTCGGGGATCTGTCCGGGCAGACGCACCTGAACGAACCTCGTGGTGGCGTCACTGTTGTCCTGGATGTCCTCGGCGAGCACGTCGAGGCCGTAGATCTCGGCTGCAAGCGGCTGGGACACCGCTGCGTCAATAGGTGCGTCTGGGTCGGTCAGCGCCTCGGCCGCGGCAGCAGTAGACATCGCCGGGATCACATGGGCATGCGGGTAGTTCTGGGCAATCCAGTGCCGCACCTGCGCCTGCGCGTGCGGATGCGTCGCGATGCGCGTGACGTCCTGCGGCTTCGTGCCCGGGCGGGCCATCAGCGCGAAGCGCACCGGGATGGCCACCTCGTCGACGATGACCAGCCGTGTGCCGTTGGCGAGCTCGTCGAGCGTGATCGACACCGAACCCTCGACTGAGTTCTCGATGGGGACGAGAGCCGAATCGGCCTCCCCCGATCGCGCCGCGTCGAGAGCAGTCTGGACGGACTGCGACGGCACGAGGGTCACGTCACGCTCGGCGGTCAGCTCACGCGCGGCGGCTCCGCAGAAGGAGCCCTCGGGGCCCAGGTAGGCGATCCGCTCCGTCATGACGCCTCCCCCCTCGCGATGCGCACGGCCTGAGTCTCCTCCGGCGAGAGCGTGATGTCGCTCGAACCGCTGGTGAGTCCCTTGAGGTAGGTGCGGGTCTCGCTGCGGCCATGGATCGAGGTGATCACGAGCCCGTCGCCCGCGTCGTCCAGGAGTGCTGCAGAGAACGAGAAGCGGCCACCCATGTCGCCGAAGGCGTCGTAGCGCACCACGGACACATGCCTCAGGGCCATCGTCAGGTCGCGCCGGGTCGCTGCGAGCGTCGAGTCCAGGTGGGCGACCTCGCCGCGCAGGTCGCGGAACTCGTCGATGGTGCGGGCCATCACGTCGACGATGGTCTCGCGTCCCTCTCCCGCCTGCAGCAGGGAGTACGAGCGATGCAGCTTGCCGAGCCGGATGAGGGCCAGAACCCCCACGGACAGGCCGCCCAGACCGACAATCACGCCGACGAGGGCGAGGATCAGCACCGCCTGGGAGTCCGAAGTCACGGACCGAGCCTAATGGGCGCATATGGGAGCATCAGCGGGTGGAGATCCTGCTCGGGGACATCGTGTCCAGATCTGCGGCGACCATCATCGGGCTGCTCCTCTTCGCGGCCACCACGGTCAGCCTCATGCGGACGATCGTCATCCCCCGAATGCTCCGATCAGTCATCGCCGACGCGGTCAGCTGGTTCGTCGTGGGCATCTCGATCGGCATCGCCCGGATCCGCAGGGCCTACCTCAAGCGTGACGCCGTCATGGCCTGGGCAGGGCCCTCGGTGCTGATCCTGATGCTCATCACCTGGCTGATCCTCTACCTCTTGTCATACGGCTTGATTCTCTACGGCATCAGCGGCCAGGACTTCGGCTCGTCGCTGAGGCAGGCCGGATCCAGCCTGTTCACACTCGGCTTCGCCGACGTCGACACCAGCGATCAGACGATCATCGACTTCGTCGCGGCAGCCACCGGGCCGATCGTCATCGCCTTGATGATCGGCTTCCTGCCCACCATCTACTCGTCCTACCTGAACCGCGAGGCAGCAGTCACCGCGCTGAGCGTCTCGACCGGCGAGCCGGCATGGGGTCCGGAGATGCTCTCGCGAGTGGCCTTGCAGGACAGCGTGGCGACGGTGGGTCAGGACTTTCAGTCCTGGTCGGATCTCGCCTCGCGCATGCGCATGAGCCACACCATGTATCCGGTGCTGATCTGGGTCCGCTCATCACAGCCGTACCGGCACTATCTCGTGTCTCTCCTCGCCATTCTCGACGCCGCGAGTCTCACGGTCTCACTCACGACGAGCGTCGATCGCCGGCCCGCGTTCAATTTGCTCGTGCAGGGCGGTCAGACGATGGAGGTGCTCTACGCGATCATCGGAGATCGTCATCGGGGTCGCAGGGGCCTGCCGTTCATCGGCCGCTTCTTCCCCAGTCCTGCTGAGCAGCAGCAGGTCGAGAGTCGGCTTCCCGGCTGGAATCGCAAGATCATCGCGGTCGCGATGGCCAGCGATGAGGATGCCCTGCTCGGTCTGCGCGCGGATTCGGTGGAGTCCCTGAGCCGCAAGGAGCGCGGGGGCATCACCTTGTCTCGCGCGGAGTTCGACTCGGCCGTCGACATGCTCCGGCAGTCCGGGTTCCCCATTGAGCGGGATCTGGACGAGGCCTGGATCCAGTTCACGGCCGCCCGCTCGCACTACGAGTACGCCGCCTATGCGCTCTGCGAGATGCTCGACGCGCCTCCCGCACCGTGGTCGGGCAAGCGCCGGGTCCCCACCGAGACGGTGCGGCCGCACAGTGCCGTCGCACTCCTTCCCGAGGCACTCCACATCCTCGACGAGGACGTCCCTGATTCGGAGGAGAGCAGCGCTCCGCCGACCGCCGAGACGAGTACGCCCCCCGACGACAACCCCAGCGTGTCGCCCCCGGAGGGGGCAGCGTGATCGATGTCGCGGTTATCGCCACGACCTTCGCCCTGATCCTGCCGGCCGAACTGCCGGACAAGACCTTCATCGCGACCCTCGTGCTGGCCACCCGTTTTCGGCATCTGTGGGTATGGCTGGGCGTGGCCGCGGCCTTCCTCGTGCAGGTGCTGATCGCCGTCACGGCGGGCAGCCTGCTCACGCTCCTTCCGCAGCGCATCGTGCTCGGCGCGACATTCCTGCTGTTCGTCGTCGGCGCCGTGATCATGATCAAGGGCGGCCTCGCATCGCGGGCCTCGGAGCTCGCGGCCCAGCAGGAGGAGGCCGACGATGTCAGCGAGCGCATGGCGAATGAGACGGCACTGTCTCCCCTGCGCACGATGGGGATCAGCTTCATCGTGCTGTTCACTGCCGAGTGGGGGGATCTCAGTCAACTGCTCACGGCAGGGCTGGCCGCCCGCACGGGGCAGCCGGTGTCCGTGTTCATCGGATCCTGGGTGGCTCTCCTCGTGGTCTCCGGCGTCGCCGTGCTCGCGGGGTCATGGCTGCGCACGCGCGTGCCGATCTGGCGCATTCGCCTGGTGTCCGGCGGCATCCTTACCCTTCTGGCACTCTGGACGGCATATGAGTTCATCAATGCGTGAGGGGGCGTGACATGACCGACGCGCCAACCCCGCCGACCCGACGCCGCATCGGCGAGATCGACTTCACCGTGATGCCGTTGGCTGAGGCGATCTCGTTCGTCCTGCAGGCCAGTCACGACGTGACGACCCTCGGGCACCCTGGGCTGGCCGTGCACTTCTGCAATGCCTACAACGTCGCGCTCGCCCGCTCGGATCGCTCCTACGCCAATCTGCTGGCCAACGCGGACGTCGTCTTCAGCGATGGCGTGCCGATCACCTGGGTCGGACGGCGTGCGTATCCGGACCTGACCGATCGGTGGGAGCGGGTCTACGGCCCCGACGTCATGCGCGGTGTGCTCGACGCCCCTGATGGGCCAGCGCACTACCTGCTCGGCGGGTCGCAGGAGACACTGGAGGCCCTTCAGCAGCGCATTACCGAAGAGCACCCGGCAGCGAGGATCGTCGGTGCCGAGAGCCCGCCGTTTCGTCCGGCCTCCTACGACGAGTTGCAGGAGCGCAATCGCCGGATCGCCGACAGCGGCGCATCCATCGTGTGGGTCGGTCTCGGCACTCCAAAGCAGGACGCGGAGGTGCAGCGACTCGCATCGAGTCTGCCCGTGGTGGCCATGGCCGTGGGTGCAGCCTTCGACTTTCTCGCCGGCACCAAGGCGCAGGCACCGGTGTGGATGCAGCGCAGTGGCACCGAGTGGGCGTTCCGCCTCGCGAGTGAGCCACGACGACTCGGCAAGCGCTACGTCTGGGGCAATTCCGTGTTCGCCGTGGAGGCAGCGCGGACGGTGCGGTCAGTGAAGGCCCGCACCTAGCGCAGCGTCACCTGGCGGGTGGTGATGCCGGCCCTGGCGCGACGCTCATCGTTGGTCAACGGCTCGGACGATGCCAGCGCCTTGTCGAGCTTGGCCGACATCTGCGTCACCGGAGCCTCGATCGCTGCGGCGCCCGTCCCCGTGGGCATCTCCCAGACGGGGGCGACAACACCGAGGAAGCGGAACATCCCGATGAAGCGGGTGCCCTCGCCGAGGGAGTCGTCGCCGGCCGCGTGCAGGCGAGCCAGCGCGTCGAGCACCTTCTCCTCGTCCTGCGGCATGATCCAGCGCAGGTACTCCTTCTCGCCCATCTGCGTCCAGTAGGCCGAGGGAACACTCTCGAGCTTGACGGTCGGGTGCGCATACTGGCTGGCCCGGTCGAGGGAGGCCTTGATGTCGTCGTTGACCTCGTCGGCGGCGCCGTCGACCCAGAAGTCGAAGTTGTCGTGCACCTCGACGACGAGCGGGGCGTCCACGTCGATGAGGTCCTGCAGGCGAGGGGAGTCCTCGTTGACGCGGCCGAGGGCGACAGGCTCGCCCGGCTCGGTCGTGAGGGCGGTGGTGAGAACGTCGGCGAGGTCGCGGCTGGCATCGCCAGAGCCGGTGTTGATCTGCAGGCCCAGCAGGATCGATCCGTCGGAGCGAACCAGACCGGGGTAGGCCATGGGAAGCACGGTGACGAGAGTGACGTCGCGATCAGCGTGCTCGCCGGCCATCGTGACCTTCGCGGTGGCGGCCGGGACGATCTCACGCATGGCGACGATGTCGCCCTCTGACGCGATGCCCTCGAATGGCCGGGTGGCCCCGACGAACACCGCGGAGGCGGACTTGCCGTGGCACGCCTTGTAGCGGCGTCCCGATCCGCAGGGGCACGGCTCGCGCATCCCCACGACGGGGACGTCCGCTGAGTCGATGTTCGCGGCAGTGCCGCCCTTGGGTCCGCTCTTCTTCTTGGCCATGGGCGGAAACCTACCTGCTGCGCCCGATGCTCAACGCCCCAGCCGCCGCAGGACGTGGCCGGGGCGATTGCTGATGATCGCGTCAACACCGAGGTCCACACACAGGTCCACGTCGTCCATCTCGTCGACAGTCCACACGTGGATCCGGTGGCCGGCGGCGTGCACCCGCTCGACGAAGTGCGGATGACGCCGCAGCGTCTCGATGGACGGGCCCGCGATGCCGACGCCGGTCGGCAGGCTGCCATCCCGGTTCCACGGGGGCACCGGATCCATCAGGTAGACGGTGGGCACTCCTGGGAGCAGGCGCCGTGAGCGCAGGACCGCCATCCGACTGAAGGACATCACGCGCGCGCGGGGATCCTGGCCGTCGACGGGTCGATCGAGGCCGAGTCGGCGGAGCATGGCGGCCAGTTCATCCTCCACATAGCGTCCGTAGCGCACCGGATGCTTGGTCTCGATCGCGAAGCGAACAGTCGAGGAGGCGTCCATCATGCTGGTGAGCAGGCGCTCCAGGGTCAGCACAGACGTGCGAGTCTCGTCCGCAGGTGCTTCATAGTCGAACCAGTTGACATGACCGCGGCTGTAGTCGTGTCGGGCGAGTTCGTCGATCCCCAGAGCACTGACGGATCCGCGTCCACTGCTCGTGCGGTCGATGCGACGGTCGTGGACACACACGAGAACTCCATCGGACGTCAGGCGCACATCGCATTCGATGGCATCGGCGCCCTGCTCGATCGCGCGCACGTATGCCGCGAGCGAGTGCTCCGGCTCCTCGTCGTTAGCACCACGGTGCGCGACGACCTCGATGGTCACGAGTTCAGGTTAGGGCGTGCGTATGGACAGCGGGACTCACGAAGGTCAGGCAGGGCGGAAGGAGTCGTGAACAACGGGCTGCTCATGCTTGATCATGATGTGGTGAGTGACGGTGTACTCGAGCAGGGACTCGTGGCTCATGTCCTTGCCGAACCCGCTGCCCTTCACGCCCCCGTGCGGGGCCTCTGATGCAATCGGAAGGTGGTCGTTGACCCAGGTCACGCCAGCCTCGATCTGCTGACTGACCCTGAGAGCCCGCGCCACATCATTCGTCCACACGGAACTGGCAAGGCCAAACTCGGAATCATTGGCCAAGGCAAGGGCCTCCGCCTCGTCCTCGAACGGGACGACGACGAGGACGGGTCCGAACACCTCGCCCTGCACGATCTCGCTGTCCTGCGCGGCCCCGGCAATCAGGGTCGGCCGGTAGTAGCTGCCACGTCCCTCGGCCAGCTCACCGCCCGTCACGACAGATGCTCCGGCACCACGAGCGCGCTCGACGAAACCGTGCACACGCTCGCGATGACCCATCGAGATGAGGGGCCCGATGTCTGAATCCGCTGCCCACGGGTCGCCCATGCGAACGGAGCTCATGACCTCGGCCAGAGCGTCCACGGCGTCGCCCAGTCGATCACGTTGGACGTACACGCGCGTGGCCGCCGTGCAGTCCTGGCCTGAGTTGTAGGTCGCGCCCAGGGTGAGGGCACGCGCCATGGTGGAGAGGTCAGCATCAGGAAAGACGATCGCGGGAGCCTTGCCGCCCAGTTCCAGGTGCAGTCGTTTCACCCGCGGAGCGGCCGCTGCCATGACTGCACGTCCGGCCAGCCTGCCGGTGTGTGCCATATTCCTTGCATGACGACCCGCGGTGCAGACATCGTCCTGCTCGACCTCGATGGCACGCTTACCGATGCGGGCCCGGGGATCGTCAACTGCATCAAGTACGCCCTCGACGACATGGGCATCGCACACCCGGACGATGCCACGATGCGGACCTTCCTCGGCCCCCCGTTGGCGGCAACCTTCGGCCAGCACTTCGACATGACGAGCCAGCAGATCGACCACGCCATCGAGAAGTACCGCGAGCGCTACCACGATGTCGGGCTGTTCGAGAACGCCGTCTACGACGGGATCCCCGAGCTGCTCAGTCGCCTCGTCGGTGCAAACCTGACGCTCGCCATCGCGACGAGCAAGCCGACCTACTCGGCCACACGGATTCTCGAGCACTTCGAGCTGGCGCAGTATCTGACCTTCATCGGCGGTGCGGACCTGGCCGGCGAGCGCCACGACAAGGCGTCCGTCATCGAGCACACGATGGACGAATTGCGCGGTATGGGTCGACTTGATGCTGACGCGAAGCTGATCATGATCGGCGATCGCGAGCACGACGTGCACGGTGCTCGGGCGCACGGCATCGACACGATCGGTGTGCTGTGGGGATACGGCTCGCAGGAGGAGCTGATCGAGGCCGGTGCGGTTCAGTTGGCCGAGTCGCCTGCCGTGCTGGGCGACCTGCTCGTCTAGCTCGGCTCGCTTTCCCCGTTGATGAGCGCGATGCTGTCGGCATACCGGCGGGCTGCCGGTGTCGAAGGGGCGGTCGCCGTGCTCGGGCAGCATCATGTTCTCGTCCTACGACGAGTCCTAGCCGAACACCACACCCGGGTTCATCAGCCCCTGCGGGTCCCACGCGCCCTTGATGGCCCGCATCGCGGCAAGCTCCTCAGCTGACCGACACAGGTGCAGCTCCCCGGCCTTGGCCCGGCCCACGCCGTGCTCGGCCGACACCGACCCGCCGTAGCGGGCGACGCACTCCAGGATGGCCAGGTCGATCCCAAGGTCGTCAGCGTCAGGACCGAACATCTCGACATGGATGTTGCCATCAGCCAAGTGGCCGAACACACCGAACTTCTCCATCGTCGGCCACGCTCCAACGATCGCTCGGAGCTCCTCCGCGCACGCTGCCAACGACGGCAGCGGCACCGAGACGTCGAGCTTGTGCGTGATGCCGAGCGCCGTGAACGCCTCGCCCTGGCTCTCGCGGAACTTCCACAGCCGCGCCTGCTCGGATGCATCCAGGCCAATGACGACATCGGCGTCGTCATCGAGTCCCCACGTCCGGCCATCGATCTGCTCCGCACCTGCCATGAATCCGGACGCATCCCCGCCGTCGGCCACCTCGAGGAGCACGACGAGCGGGTGCCGTTGCGCCAGTGGCCATGCCACACCGTTCATCTGCGCAGCGAGCTCCATGCCCTGCTCGTCCGTCACCTCCGCAGCGATGAGTCGCACGGACGGATCGACCGCTGACGACATCAGGTCGATCGCCTCGGCATAGGTCGATGCGCCGATGAGAGCGACCGATGTGCGACCAACGGGGCGATGCAGACGCAGGCGCACCGCCGTGATGACGCCGAGCGTTCCCTCCGACCCGCAGAACAGCGAGCCGAGGTCGTAGCCAGTGTTGTCCTTCAGCATCCCCGCGAGGTGGGACAGCACGGACCCGTCCGGCAGCACCGCCTCGATGCCGACGATCTGCAGGCGAGTCATTCCGAAGGCGACCACGTGAATGCCGCCGGCGTTCGTCGCGACCGTTCCACCGATCGTCGCGGAGTCACGGGCGGCGAGGTCGACGCCGTAGTGCCAGCCGGCAGCCGCGGCATGCCGTTGGACGTCGCCCAGCGTTGCGCCCGCGCCCACGGTCACCTGACCAGAGAGATCGTCGACGTCACCGAGGTGATCCAGGCGTCGAGTCGAGAGGACGACGGGCAGGGGGTCGCCCCCCGCCGCGGGCACGGATCCGCCGACGAGTCCGGTGTTGCCTCCCTGAGTGACGACCGGCACCCCGCGGGCCGAGCATGCGCGCAGCACGCCCGCCACCTCGTCCGTCGAGCCCGGGCGCACGACTAGCGCCGCGTCGCCGCGCCATCGTCGGGACCAGTCCACGACGTACTGCTCCATCAGCGCAGGGTCCGTCAGGACGTGCTCGGCCCCCACGATTCCGGCGAGCGCCACGCGCAGTTCCGCGACAGGGTTCGCAATGTCGGTCACGGGGTTATCCTGACTGACAGGAGAACGATCCGTCTCGGGGGCTGTCGGCAGGAGGTCGCGACATGCGCAAGACCCTCCGACGCCTGTGCCTCGGGATGGCGCTAGCGGGCCTCGTCGCCGCTGCTGGCTCAGCTCCCGCGCAGGCCCTGCCCCCCGGTGAGACGGTCCCGATCACGGGCACGTTCTCCTTCACGACGGCCAACGGGGTGCTGCCCACCTGGGAGGCGGCGGACCTCGTCCTGATCGGCGTGAGCCCCGGATCCGTCGTCACGACGGCCACGGGCATCACGGCGCGGGTGGCGCTGCCGCTCGTCGCGAAGACAGGCACCGCCTATGCCGCCGCCGGTGGATTTCGCATCTCGAATACGAAGACCGGCGTGAGCGTGCGGTGCTCCACACCCACGATCGACACCGCGGCACGGCTCCTCGACTGCATCCTGCCCAATGGTGATCAGGAGGCACTGTTCCTGATCAAGGACATCGACTCGCGCTCCAAGGTGTGGGGGACGACCACCGTCACGTCGATCTTCCGCGGCGTCGAGTTGCGGCTCAACGGGCAGGACGCTGCAGACCTGCTGAACAAGGCGCTGGGCGTGAAGTCGTTCAGTCCGTCGATCTCGATCGGCACCGGCGACCTGATCGCCGCGCGCGAGCGGTAGCAACCACTTTTCCACAGGGCCTCTCCGTGTGGTGCGTTGTCCACAGGGGCCGAAGTGGGGTTTGGATCTCGCCGATTTTGGGCACACCCTCAATGCAAGGCTCCTCGGCACCAGCACTCCGACGAGCACGGAGTGCCCCTCATGGGGGTGAACGAGGGAAGAGAAGACCATGCTCGAGAACACCACTGCACGCACCCGACGCCTGACCATCGGCGCGATTGGCGCCGTTGCCGCTGGAGCCCTGCTGCTCGGCCTCGCGGCGCCCGCCTCCGCCGGTGAGGTGATTGCCGCCGAGATCGTCGCCGCTGAGCCCGCCGCAGCACCTCGGACCGTGATGGACGTGCCGATGGCCGTGGCCAGCAAGCCCCGCGCTATCACCGTGTCGAACCACAAGGGCAAGTCCGTGGTCCTCTTCGCCAAGGGCGAGAAGATCCGACGGAATCTGGCACCGGGCAAGAAGCCCGTGACATTCAGCAAGCTCACCGCCGGCCGCGTGTACACGGTGTCGGTCGGTGGCGAGCCGATCGGCACCGTCGTCGCGCTCAATGCGCCTGCTGCTGCCAGCGGACTGCGGGTCAGCACCACCGACACCATCGGCACGGTTGCACTGGAGTGGAACCACAAGACCACGCGGGCCACGGGTGGCGATGACGTCGAGTTCGTCGTCACGGCGACCAGCACCACGGCGGAGCCGGTCAGCACCACGGTTGTCGGAGTGCACACCGCGGAGCTCTCCGGGCTCGAGCCCGAGGCGCTCTACTCCTTCAGCGTCACCCCGAAGAACTCGGCCGGGTCGGGCAAGGCCACCAAGGCGAGCATGACGCGCACCCTGCAGCAACTGACCGGGGGTTCGGCGAAGCCCGAGCCCGTGCCGGCAGTGCCCGAGTCACCGGTGCCCGCTCCAGCGCCAGCTCCCGCGCCTGCGCCTGCGCCTGCACCCGGTCCGTCGACGCGCACCATCTGGGTCTGCCCGGACGGCTACAGCGAGGCCAGCGGCCAATGCGAGACCACGACGCCGTACACGTTCCACACCGAGACCGAGACCCGCGCGTACACGTACAGCTCGGTCCAGACCGGCACCCGCCGCAACACCGACAACCAGACCTGTGGCTACCTCCCCGACGCCAACGGAAACCTCGTGGTCGAGTGCTGGGGCGGCTTCGACGAGCCCGTCTACTCCAACGTCAAGGACGCGACACCGGCCGGCTTCACCGACAACGGCTCGTCCTGGGTGCGGGACGTCGAGGTCAAGGACGCCACCCCCGCGGGATACGCCGACAACGGTTCGGCGTGGGTGAAGACCGCCGCGAAGGTGCAGCGGACCGTCCCGGCCTGATCGGGACCCACATCTCCGTCCGACGGGAGCGTCTGGGCACAGGCGGGGGCCACCGCCTGGACCCTCCCGTCGGACGGGCACTACTCGTAGGCCGTCAGTTGACGAGCGAGGTTATGGCGTGCACAATCTCCCTCACAACTTCATCGTTCGGATCACCAGCGGTGCGCGCAAGCACCTGCTGAGCAGGACCCGGATCGAGCAGGCGCTTAACGCCCACACGGCGGCCGTGACCCTGCCTCACGGCAGAGACCCCAAGATCCTCTTCATCGGTGTCGACGGCCGCGGTGTGGAACTCGAGATCGTGGCTGTCGTCCTGCCTGGCCAGCTACTGGTGATCCACGCGATGCCCACGCACTACCGGGAGAGGCACGCATGAGCAGCAAGCGCCGCTACGTCATCACCGGTCCCGACATCGACCTCGAGACCGAGGTCATCGTCGACTCTGACGGTCGCCGCATCGACAGCGCCTACGTCGACGAGGTCGTTTCCGAGGCGCACGAGTACCTGGACCGACGCGCTGGACGACCCTCCCTGACGGGCAAGGCCGAGCACTCCCCGCAGATCACCTTTCGCGTCACCCCAGAGCTGAAAGCCCAGGCCGAGCAGACGGCGCGCGAGCAGGGCACCACGGTGTCGCAACTGGCTCGCAAGGCGTTCGAGCGCTACCTCGCCTCCTGAACGACGAACCTGCACGGCAGTAGGGTCACTCACGTGATGGCGCTCTGGCTGCGGGTCCGCGAACCCGTGACCGTCCTCGTCATCACGGTCATCGTGGCCCTGATCTCTCAGCGCTGGGCAGGGCTCGACACCCCGGACTCGTCGTTCTACGCATCCTTGGCCCTCTTCGGTGACGAGATCACCGATCGCGCGCCGATCGACAGCTACTACTGGACGCGACTGGGCTACATCGCGCCCGTCGCACTCCTCACCAACCTGCTGGGAACCTGGGCGGGCTTCGAGGCCTACCGAGTTCTGCTGCTGCTCGTGCTCGTCACGAGCACCTACGTGATCCTTCGCCGGTTCACCGGAATCGCCTCCGCCGGCTTCCTCGCCGGGCTGCTCGCCCTGAGCACCGTGCCGTTGAGCTACCTCGGCAACAGCTACCTCACCGGCTCCGTGCTGGCCGGCACCGCCGCCGTCATCGCGGCGGCCATGCGCAGCGGGGTCCGACCTGCACTGCTGAGCGGTGCGCTCCTCGGCTGGCTCGTCATGGTGAATCCGCCCGGCGCGATCCTCGCCGGCACGCTGTGGCTGGCGATCCGCATCCACGGCCGCATCAGCGTGCGGGAGTTCGTCTCGGCCGCTGCCACAACGGTCGTCGCCTTCGCCGTCTTCTGGCTCATCGGCCTCGCGATGTTCCCGGGGCTGAGCTGGTTCGGTGCCTATGTCGACTCCGATGCCCGCAGCCGCCTGTCCGACTTCGCCAGCAAGGAGCTCGTCTGGCTGCAGGACATCTCCTTGGTCGTGCCGGTCGTCATCCTCATCGGCGTCGTCATCGTGTGGGCGACGCATCGGCGCGAGATTGCTGCACAGCTTGCCCTCATCATCAGCCTGACGAGCGTGTCCTTCATGCTCGTGTTCAACCCGCTGATGGGCGGCATCGCACTCGAGGCGCCGATGTACCAGTCGATGCTCTGGCCGCCAGCACTCATCTCGCTCGGCCTCGTGACGACGCTCGCGATGCCCGAACGTCGCTGGACGAAGCTGCAGGTCGGTGCCGGGGTCGTCGCCGTCGCACTGGTGATCTTCACCGGGTTCATCGCCCCCGGATTCACTCTCGCGGTCGGCTGGATCATCGCGATCGCCACCATGGCGGTGTTCCTGCTGGCCGGCTACAAGGGCACCATCGGCGCGATCGCGGGACTGGCCCTCGTGCTCGGCGGTGCACAGCTGCTGCAGAACTCACGTGGCGACATCGGTCTGTACTACCTCAGCCCGTATCAGTGGGCCTACGCGGACAACCCGATCGCCGATCGCATCCGCACCGCGGTCAACACCCAGGAATGGCTGCTCGGGCAGACGGATCGCGAAGACGAGATCCTCAGCTGGGTCGGCGGCGACTGGGTGAACGGTGACCGCGAGCTCTATGTCGTCGCCGGCATGATGCTCTGGGGCGAGAACCGCGTGACCCTCGAACCGACCATCACGCCCGACGACGCCGCCCGGCTCGACACCATGCGCCCTGACGTGATCGCCATGTATGCCCCGTCCATGGATCAGATGCTCGCGTTCTGGCAGAGCATCCCGAGTGAGAATCGGCCCACCGCACCGGACTGCTACGACTTCAGCTGGGAGCCCAACCCCGCCAGCGCCTTCCAATACACCCAAGGGCACGCTTGCCTGACCAGACTGAGCTGGAGCACCTCATGACCGGCCCCGCCCGCAGGAGCGAGACGTGACGACGACCAGCACCGCCCGTGAGCCTCGCAGCACGCGCGCCCAGATCGCCCTCGAGGCGGCCCTGAGCGCCGTCATCGCCTTCGCGCTCTCCCTGCTCGTCTTCGCCCCGCTCCTGCGCAAGCTCGACGACGGCTGGGGCGGCGGCGACATGCTCTCCACCTACGTCAACGCCTATGACTGGGGCTGGCTGCGCTACGTGCCCACAGAGCAGTTCGGCTTCCCCCTCGGGATGAACCTGAACTACTTCCCGGGGATCGACATCACCGAGAACACCTTCGCGATGATCGTCAACACCCTTACCGGGGGGACGTTCACCGGCATCAACCTGCTGATCGTCCTGAGCTTCCCGCTCGTCGCCGCTCTCGCCTACGTCGTGATCCGGATGACGGGGCTGAAGGGGGCACTCGCGATCGCGCTGGCCGTCGCGTTCACCTTCATCCCCTTCCATTGGGGACGCGCACTGGGCCACACCTACCTGGCCACGCTCTACTCCGCCGTGGTGGGCATGGGCCTCGTGCTGGCCGTCGGCAGCGGTCTGTTCCAGCGCCTTGCGACCCAGTCGCAGAAGAAGCAACGAGTCTGGTTCTGGGTCGTCATCGCGATCATGGTCGTGACCATCGCGTGGACAGGCGTCTACTACGCGGCCTTCACGCTGATCCTCGGAGCAGCTGCACTGCTCTGGCGGTTCGCCCACAAGGCCACGTGGCGAGCACTCGCCCGCGAGGTCATCCCGTTCGCCGGCATCATGGTGATGGCCATCCTCGGCTTCCTGCCGTCAGTGCTCACCACCCGTGGTGATCCGCCGCTCGCGCAACTCAGTGAGCGACTGCCCTATGAGTCGGTGATCTTCGCCGGCAACTTCGCGATGAGCCTGCTGCCCCTGCCGCAGAGCCAGTTGCCCGGCCTGGACTTCTACAACAACAGCGTGGTCGAGGCGATCAACGCCGCTCCGTTCGGTGAGAGCACCGCCATCACCAATCACGGCACGTGGATCACCAGCCTGGCCGTACTGGTCGTCCTCATCGGGCTCATCGTCCGGGCCCGCACTCCTCGACCACAGGACCCCACCGACACACGCGCGAGCATCGGCTTCATCGCCTACCTGACGATCGTCACCCTGCTGTTCTTCATTCCCTGGGGTCTGAACTACCTCGTCGCCGGCACGCTCACCGCGCAGATCCGCGGCTGGAACCGGCTCGTGCCGATCCTGCTGCTGCTGTTCATGCTCGGCGCCGCGGCTGCCCTGCGAGACACCCGGATCGCGAACAAGGCCAAGGTCGCCATCCCCGTCGCCGTGGGAGTGCTGGCACTCACCGCTATCGATGCGGTGCTCCCGTTCAAGGGTCCCTACA
>Ga0181605_10001382_pt1 | contig 22711 bp, 15 predicted proteins | sample 041ome_11_FD_148676 | JGI IMG/M metagenome (GOLD analysis project Ga0181605, IMG submission 148676) | Coastal salt marsh microbial communities from the Groves Creek Marsh, Skidaway Island, Georgia - 041411US metaG (spades assembly) | ecosystem: Environmental > Aquatic > Marine > Intertidal zone...
TCTTGCGGCTGGAACCTACAGTGTGACTGTAACTGATGCCAACGGTTGTACCGACTCAGCTTCTGTAACTATCACTGAACCTGCGGTGCTTGTCGCTGCCACTGCGGTAGATGACAACGTTAGCTGTAATGGTGGTAACGATGGCGAAGCAACGGCTTCTGCTACAGGTGGAACCACGACATACTCTTTTGCTTGGTCTAGTGGCGCTACTTCTGCTACTGCTTCTAACCTTGCGGCTGGAACATACACTGTAACTGTTACTGACGCCAACGGTTGTACTGATACTGAAACAGTCACCATTACTGAACCTACTCCTGTAGTTGCTTCAGCTGTGGTTGATGACAACGTAAGTTGTAACGGTGGTAACGATGGTGAAGCAACGGCTTCCGCTTCTGGTGGAACAACTGGTTACACTTTCTCTTGGTCTGGTGGTGGCGGTTCTTCTGCCACAGCTACTGGATTAACTGCTGGAACTTATATCGTGACTGTTACTGATGCTAATGGTTGTGAAGATGCTGATGTCGTTACTATTACAGAGCCTACTCTGCTTGTTGCTTCTGCTGTGGTAGATGACAACGTAAGCTGTAACGGTGGTAACGATGGTGAAGCAACGGCTTCTGCTACGGGTGGTACCACGGCATACTCCTACTCTTGGAGTAATGCAGCTACAACTGCTAACATTACTGGACTTACTGCTGGAACATACAGTGTGACTGTAACGGACGCCAACGGTTGTACTGACTCTACTTCAGTAACTATTACTGAACCTGCCATGCTTGTCGCAGCAACTGCTGTGGATAGCAACGTAAGCTGCAATGGTGGCTCTGATGGTGGAGCTACTGCTTCTGCCGCTGGAGGAACAACGGCATATACATTCTCTTGGAGTAATGGAGCAACGACAGCATCCATTTCAAGTGTTGCCGCTGGAACATATTCAGTTACTGTAACGGACGCCAACGGTTGTACCGACTCAGCTTCTGTAACTATCACTGAACCTGCGGTGCTTGTCGCTGCAACTGTAGCTGACAGTAACGTTAGCTGTAACGGTGGTAGCGATGGAGTTGCAACGGCTTCTGCTACAGGTGGAACCACGGCATATACTTATGCTTGGTCTACCTCTGCTACTACTGCTACCGCTACTGGTCTTTCTGCTGGAACTTTCACTGTAACTGTAACAGACGCTAACGGTTGTACTGATACTGAAACGGTAACTATCACTGAACCGACTCCTGTAGTTGCTTCAGCAACACTTATTAGCAATGTGCTTTGTAATGGAGATTCAAACGGAATCGCATTCGCAGCTGGTAGTGGTGGAACATCGCCATATACTTACGCTTGGGATAACAACAACACCAACGTTACCGCCTCTAATTTGAGTGCAGGAACATGGGGAGTTGAAGTGATGGATGCAAATGGATGTATTGATTCCGCATTTATTACTGTCACTGTACCAGACTCGCTTATAATAGTACTTGATAGTATTACGGATGTGTCTTGTAATGGACAATCTAATGGTGCTGTTTCAGCAACTGCAATGGGGGGCACAACGGCTTATACTTACACATGGAGCAATGGCGGATCATCCGCAAATATTACTGGCATCATAGCTGGCACCTATGGCCTTACGGTGACTGATGCTAATGGATGTATTGATACTAATGCATACGTGGTTAACGAACCCGATACAATTTCAAACACGTTTGCGATTAGTAATGTGAGTTGCAATAGTGGTAACGATGCGTATATGATTTCAACCCCTTCTGGAGGAACAGCTGGTTATACATTCCTTTGGAATACCGGTGCTACTGCTGACTCTATTGGCGGACTTATTGCTGCAACTTACACTGTAACTATAACTGACACCAATGGCTGTCAAAATGTGTTTACGGATAGCATTTCACAACCAGGTTCATTGTTTGCTACGATTATACTAGAAGACTCTGCATTATGTGCTGGTGATTCATCAGGTATGGCAATCGCCGCTGCGACTGGTGGAACTACTCCTTACACGTTTAACTGGCCTACTGGATTTACGGCAGCTAATGATTCGCTTATCGGACTTCCTGCTGGAAACTACGTTGTAACGATTGTTGACGCAAACGGATGTATCGATTCAGCTACAGCTACGATTGAGCAACCACAAGTATTAGCGCTAAGTATCGATTCAATGGTGGATGTTACTTGCGAAGGTGGTGCTAACGGATTTGCACTGTTAGGTGCAGCGGGCGGAACGACACCGTACTCGTACCAATGGGAAAATGGTGGAACTTCTTCCTCTAATGCGAACTTGAGCGCTGGTTCAACCATTGTTACGGTAACAGATGCCAACGGATGTTTTGACACTATTACAGTCACTTTGGGTGAAACATTCCCGTTGCCAATTGTTGACCTTGGAAATGACACGATAGTATGTGGTGCAGTGTATAGCCTGGGTGCTGGAGCGGCCACGTCTTACTTATGGTCAACGGGAGACACTACTCAGTTCATCAATGTTGATTCTTCAGGCTACTATTCAGTACTTGCTGGAGATACAAACGGATGCGCAAATTCGGATACAGTACTTGTAGTGTTCAATCCACTACTCGCCTACTCTATCGACACCGATTCTAGTGATTGTGGTCTTTCGACTGGAAGTGCTGAAATCACTAACCTAGTTGGTGGAGGTAACTTCAGTATATCTTGGAGTACTGGACAAACAAGTGGACTTGTAGCGAACAACCTTTCATCAGGAAACTATGACGTAACAGTTACTGATCAAAACGGATGTGAGGAAGTTCAAAGTTTCACTATTGTAGATGGAAACGGAATTACATCTTCAGTGGTATCGATCGATGCTTCTTGTAATGGAGGCAATGACGGAATAGCAGTTGCCCAAGGAATTGGTGGAGCTCTTCCATATTCTTACAACTGGTCAAACGGTGATGTATCAGATACAGCCACTAACTTAATTGCTGGTATGTACTTGGTAACTGTGGAAGATGCAAATGGATGTTCCACTATAGATACGGCAATGATCGGAGAGCCTGATGCCGTGATAGTTTATGCTTCTAGTATTGACGCTGATTGTGGTGACTCGAATGGTGTTGCCATGGTTGACTCTGTGAGTCCAGCGGGAGTGTACACATACTTATGGAGTGATGCTCAAGCACAAACAACAGCTACTGCTGACACATTAATGCCAGGTGTTTATACCGTAACCGCCACGAGCATTGACGGGTGTGTTGGAACAGCAACTGTAATTGTTTCAAATGATACAGCTGCAACTCTTGCGCTAAGTACAACGAACGCATCTTGTTCTAATGAGATAGTCGGATCTGGTGAGGCAATTGTAGTAGCTACAGGAGTTTCTCCATTCACTTACAACTGGAGCAATGGAGACACAACTGACACTGCTGCGAACTTGATGGCTGGATTATATTACTTGACTGTTGCTGATTCTAACGGATGTGTAGAAATCACATCAGTGACTATTGGATTTGACAACTCCTCTCCTGCCATAGATCTTGGAGATGATCAAGAAGTATGTGGAAGTGTCACAGGAATCGGGGTTGCTTCAGGATTTGAAACCTATGCTTGGAACACGCTAGATTCTACTTCCAACATCCTTGTATCAACAGCAGGCACTTATAGCGTTACTGTTACTGATACGAATGGATGTTCAAGTGTAGATTCAATCAACGTAGATTTCTTCAACAACATCATCGTATCAAGCACTGTCATAGATGCTGATTGCGGTGCATCAAATGGGGAGATTTCATTGACTGTTACCAACGGCTCTGGAAACTATGACTACGCCTGGTCAACTGGAGATACGACATCAGGTTTAACAGGATTGGCTGCCGGTACTTATGTGGTAACAACAACTGACACAACTGGATGCTCTTCAATCGATAGTATCGATGTACTGCAAAGTGGTGCACCCATCGTAATGATTGCAACGGTTGAACCGCTTTGTGCTGATGGAACGGATGGTGAAGCTTCTGCTACAGTGACTGGTGGTCAATCACCATACACATACGCTTGGAGCGCTGGATCTATCATAGCAAATCAAACAGGCCTTGGTGTAGGAACTTATGATCTGACCGTAACTGACAATGCAGGTTGCGAGGTAATTGAAGGATTCAATGTTAATGGCCCTACTCCTATTGTGATATCAATCTCAAGTATTGAACCATCGTGTGCAGATACCAACGGAACGGCACTTGCTACTGTAACTGGTAATCAAGGTCCATTAACGTATCTATGGAGTGATGCTGCTGCAACCGACTCGATGTTTGTAGATAGCTTGATGGCTGGTGTTTATACTATTACTGTTACAGATAGTGCGGGATGTACTGCATCTGAATCTATCATTCTTAACAATGATGGCGCACCAATTCTAGTGCTTGGTTCTACAGACAATAACTGTTCGAATGAAGAAACAGGTTCGGCATTCGTGATTCCATTCGGACTCGCGACTCCATTCACATATAACTGGAACGATGCCTTGGCTCAAACGAATGACACGGCTGTGAATCTTGGTGTCGGACAATACATGGTTACTGTAACTGATACAAACGGATGTGCTTCTATTGGAATGACAACAGTTGGATCATTCAACCAAGCTCCTATTGTTAGCTTAGGTGATGATGTAAGCGCTTGTGAGGGCTCAGAAGTCATTTTGACTCCTGGTGGTCAGTACGCTTCCTATACATGGAGTACTGGAGACAATACGCCTTCTATCACTGCGACAGCGATTCAATCATACGATGTATTTGTTGTAGATGTAAATGGTTGTTCAGGCAGTGATACAGTTAATGTGAACTTCGTAACTCCTCCTGTTGTCAATCTTGGTCCAGATACGATTGTCTGCGCTGAAGATGCTGGCGGATCGCTAGTTCTTGATGCTGGTTCGTTTAGCAACTACGCTTGGTCAACATCAGAATCGACTCAAACTATTGAGGTTACTTCAGATGGAGTCTACAGTGTTACTGTGAGCAATGCATCTGAATGTTTCGGATCTGATGATATCATCGTAGTCTTTGATAATTGTATTAATGTGAGCGCTGAGGAATTAGAAGATGCTGCTAATGCGAGCATGAACATCTATCCTAATCCAAACAGAGGTTTATTCTTCCTTGAGTTGGATGGACTTGGCGCAGGTAACTACAAGATGCAATTGGTCAACATGAATGGTCAAATCGTGAAGAACGAAATGATCAACATTCAATCTGGAGTTCTGTCTCGAAATGAAGTGGACTTAAGAACGATAGAGAGTGGCGTTTACCTCATTGTTGTTGAAGGTGATTCAATAAGAATGGACGGCCGAGTGATCATTCAATAATCACGACATCTAAATGACAAAAGCCCTGGCAAATATGCCGGGGCTTTTTTTTTGGTTTTATATCGTCCAAAAACATCTTCCTCTGAGTGCGGACTAGATTATTTGATTAATCATGAAATCGTGGTTTAATTCATAAATGATGATTGCACCACATGCCTCTAACTCACAACATTCAATTACCGAACATCATTGAAATAGATGGGCCAACTAGCTCATTAAAAACCAATGGCTTAAAAGTTTATCTGATTATTTACGTGAAGTCTTTTCCGCCTTTCTTGAAGCTCTGCGCTTTTCTCTTTCCTCCTTGCTTGTAAACAGTTGACGAAAGAATTGTCCCCACGTATCAAATTCCTTTCGATACTGCAAACCGACACCTTGTGTATATGGTGATTGATTCAACTTTGCTGCGCTTTGACTGTTTGACTCATTGTACACCCTAGCCCTGAGTGATCCGTCTCTATTTACCTTGTACTCCACGTTGAATTCACCAGCAAGATTGTTTGTTTGTTCCTCACTTTGTGCGTCCGAATTTCCCTGGACGCTTCCATTCACCTCGACCTTTACACGATCATCAAACAAGTTAGTAGAAAATGAAAGCTCGGTTTCACTCCCTGATTGCCCTGACTCATTGGTATAAGTATCATAATTTACTCCTACATCAAACTTGTCGGAATATTGAGAAGCCCAGTTACTCACCTGATTGCTCAACACTTCGAATCCTGAGCTTTGCCCAGCTCCACCCAAGGCGACATTACCATTACCTGAGCTAAAATGATTGGCAATTAGCAAAGAAAAAGCTTGGGATGTGATTTGTTCTTTTGAAGCCAATCCAGGTGCCAACAGCTGATTTGCTATGTCCGATTCAGGCAATGTGGGTAGACCAACGTCAAAGGTGATTTCTGGAGTGGCAATTGGACCTAACATCATTAAGTTCACGTTAACCGGCAATCGCTGCAAGTAAACATCATCCACCCCACCCTCGGCAGTACTCGTCATGGCCTCTACCATTACGGCAGGCGAAGCCTTTAGTTTGTACGTTGCTGTAAGATCCAATCTTGCCTCATCTACCTCGCCATTCCAAGTCAGTTTACTTCCAGAGGCTACAATAAATCGCTTATTGATTACATTTTGCAGAGTAAAAAGGTACTCTCCATTAGATATGACATAATCGCCATACATGTTGAATTTCCCTTTATTATCAATTCGCATAAGCATATCTCCTACGCCTTTTACCTTGATAACATCCCCAACCTTTTCATCAAATATGATTTGGATTTGAGCGTCCTCATCAACGGCAAGTTTAAAATCCATTTCCAATCCAGTTAACTCAGAATTCAACGCCTTTGAGTTAAAATCTGCAGCCGTTTTTGCAGAATCGACAAAGTTGATAAAATCAAATTCCGATACATCTCCTCCTCCATCAAGAGGAATACTTAGTTTGGTTCCTTTGTCTGTTCCGGCATCAACCTCAATGAAGGTATGTGCTGCGTATCCGCTTATATTAACATCTCCTGTGATAAATGCTTGTCCATAATAGCTTTCATTTTCAGCTACTGAAGTATTTAAGCATTGAAAGTTTTCGGTTTCTAAAAACACATCATAACTCAGGTTCTTAAAGTAATCATGAAAAACTTGCGCTGTGGCCACAGCTTCGGCTCCATTTTGATCTGTTACTATTGCACGGTCCATTGCAATAAGATCAGGGTATACCTTGACAAAGCCTTCATTCAATCGATAAGAAGTATTTAGATAAGGAACTCTAGCCTCAAAATCATTGATTTTTAATCCACCACTTATATCTGGTTTATCAATCGTTCCGACAATACTCAAACTGCCGTCCACTGTGCCTCCGATTTCGTCTAATACCGTCTCCAGAAAAGGCTCGAATGTGGTTAAGTTGAACCCGCTAAATGCAGCTTCTAAATCCAGTTGATCCTTCTTTCGCTCTGGAAAATAATCACCAATTAACCGTACCGTTTCGTTACCACGGTAGGCAATATTGATGTTAACGTCAACCACGTTCATTTGGCTATTATAGGTAGCCTCGCCATTTACATTTCCAATTTCTTGTTCATCAAGAAATAACGAATCAATGATTATATCGCCATCTACTACGAGTCTTTCTTTCACATAGCCAACATCAATATGTCCGTTTAAAACTCCGTTTAAGCTTTGCTGCACAACTGAAAAACCAGACAAGTAACTCAAATCAAAATTTTGAACATTCAAATCCAATCGAGTAGGTTTCTTTTTACTCAATACACCATCTCCACTGATTAATCCATCTTCACTTACTAGCTCTAAATGATTCACGTTAATTTGTAATGAATCCGCTGAAAATTTCGCTTTTTTCACCGATCGCCACTCCGAACCCAAAATGTCTACATTGAGTTTGTTTAGATCGAGATTCCAAGGCATTAAATCCGTCCGATACAGCATCACAGAAACTTGACCCTTATCTGTGAGATCACTTGTTCCTGCCCAATCCGCATTCAATAAAACCGAATCATATCGGATGTCTGCAACTCCATTGATCCCTTCAATTGAATACTGTTCCGTCAATTGCAATTTCTGAATGTGTGTCTTTGCTACAAGATCTCTGTTAGCGGGGTAAACCTCAATCGTGTTGCCCAAAAACTTCGTATTACCAAATGACCAACTTAGAGTATCTGTTTTTAGATTAAAATCATTGCCTTTCATTTTCAGACCACCATTAACATGTAACGAATTATCCAACTTTAAATCACTGGAAATCAAGGAAATAAGCGCATCGTTATTTTCTATGTCAAATTCAAAAAGAAAATCTTGCAAGGTGTCTAAATTGGACACATCTACCTGTGGTATAAACGTAGGTAGGTATCGATGTCCGACATGCAAGAATGCATACGGAGCTTCTAATAAGCTTGTACGACCAATGACCTTTGCATTGAAATAATCGGATTCAATTTCAATGTCATGACCAGTTTTAATGATACGATCATTGATTACCAATTGCTTCAGTTCGATCTCACTCCCTTTTGACTTATAAGATGCCTCTGTGAGCGCTAATCGACCATTCAATTGACTTCGTTCGTCTCCTTTCAAATCAATGTCAATGACTCCTTTGTAAACGCCAAACGTGTCGCTTTTCAACAGATTCAATCGAGCCAAACTCAGATGCTGTATATCTGCATGTGCCAGCAGTCTAGGTATTTCACCTCGAAAATCCATCATACCGTTAAAATCCAATTTGATATTGGTATCGGCAATAGCTATGTCTCCGTTAAAAACAAGATTGGTAAACTCACCATCCACTTTTATGTCACGGTAGTCGTAATCAAAAACATCAATGTGAGCAACTCGACCATTGGCTATCACTTTCATTGTCTTTAAATCTAAACCAGTACCATCTACCTTTAAATCCATGGCAATACTTTTCACAAATGGCTTTGCATCAATAAGTTGGCCTAACTGAAATTGTTTGGTACTGATGTTTCCTGAATATCTAAATACTCCATCCGTTTTCACATTGACATCGGCCATCATTGTGCCAAGTGCTGTTTCTATTTCTCCACGAGTTACGAAGTCATTCACAAAACCAGTAAAGCTGCCGATAAAATCAACATATCCAAGGTGCTGGACATTGTCGGGAAACGACATTCGAATAAGTTCACCATCTTTAGGAATGTTAATTCTTGAAGCATCATGAAACGTGGCAAATAATTGCTCCAGTTCTGCATCGATAAATGTGTTTGCAATATCCGGCAAGCCTTTCACTTTCACTCTACCCACCAAATAACCTGTTTCAACAAACTTCAATTCTTCCACATCAGCCTTAAGGTTATCTATGGTACCGGAAACTCGCCCTGTAAACAATAGCGGGGTCAGTATGTCCCTTAAGTTAGGTGTGAAATAGGCTATATCATTAAACTGAATATTCGATTGGTATAAATCGGCATCGAGCCTTACTTTTTCGATGAATGATTGATAGTCGAACCAGCTTTCTCCGCGCATTTGGTAATTGCCATAAACGATTCCATCGTTCGTTTGTAGAGTTAGATTTTCACAATGGACATTTCCATTACAAACGCTAGCCTCCGTTGCCATGTTCCTTATGAGGAAACCGCTTTTCTCACGTAGATTTAGGCTATCAATACATACTGCCACGCTATCACCGATGATATCTAGGTCAGAGAAGTCCGCATTGAAATTCGAGATAAGCAAGTGTGAAAAGTCAATTCTATTTTCCTCCGTTTGTTCCTCATTTTCATTGGTATAGGCGAATCGAGAATTCCTAATCGAAACGTCTTCCGCACTTACAAGCACCAACCCCATCTCTGTAGTATCAGATGATTTTGGAAGTTCGTTTATAAAATGGGTCAAATTGGTGATGGAGTCATTGGCATACACCTTCAGGTTGAAATAGCCCTCATTAAGGATGAGATCATTTATCACAAAAGCATTTTGAGCAAGTGCAAAACCAGAGATCTCAAGATCAACAACCGTGGCATAAATCATTGTATCACCCGTAAAGTCTCTGAGTAGAACTTCATTCACTACGAATCCAGAAAATGGCTCGAGATATATCGAACCGATGCTTATTTCATGTCCTATTTCGGTCCCGATATATTCAGCAGTCCAATCTACAACCCTATTCTGTATGGGATTGAGCAGCATCAACCCAGCTAATATGATGGGAATCAAAAGCAAAATGACGAACAAAACAACCATCACTTTGATGGCCTTTTTGATAGCTTTGCGGGGCTGTGTAGATGCTTGTTTCAAGGCGCGCAAAATTACATGAATGCATGAAGCCCATTACGATTCTCGGAATTGAGTCATCCTGCGATGACACCTCGGCTGCGGTGCTTAGAAATAAACGTGTTCTGAGTAATGTAATTGCAAATCAAGCCGTACATGAAAAATATGGAGGTGTCGTTCCAGAATTAGCCTCTCGGGCTCATCAGTCTAATATCGTTCCTGTAGTAGACCAAGCCTTAAAAGAGGCAAATGTCGACTTGAGTGAAATTGATGCTATCGCTTATACCCTTGGACCAGGTTTGGTTGGGGCATTAATGGTCGGCAGCAGTTTTGCCAAAGGCATTTCGCTTGGACTTGACATTCCATTGGTTGAAGTGCATCATATGAAAGCACATGTTTTAGCACATTTGATCGTGGACGATGAACAAGAAAACCCTGAGTTTCCGTTTTTGTGTTTGACCGTAAGCGGTGGTCATACACAAATAGTCATTGTAAAATCACCTTTGGAATTGAAAGTAATTGGCGAAACACGAGATGATGCTGCGGGAGAAGCTTTTGACAAAACAGCTAAAATCATCGGCCTGCCTTATCCGGGTGGACCATTAATAGATAAATATGCCAAAGAAGGCAATCCAAATAAATACTCATTTTCGAAACCGAGCATACCAGAGCTTGATTTTAGTTTCAGCGGTATAAAAACAAGTGTTTTATACTTTGTGAGAGATCAAAAAAAGCTAGACCCCGCCTTCATCGAATTGAACAAATATGATTTGTGTGCTTCAATTCAAAAAACGATAGTTGACTCCTTGATGATCAAGGTGAAATTGGCCGTTGAAAAAACAGGAATTCGTAAAGTCGCGATTGCCGGTGGTGTATCGGCAAACTCTGCCTTAAGAGAGGCGATGCTAGATTTACGAAAAGAGGGTTGTGAAGTCTTTCTACCCAAGTTTGATTATTGTACCGATAATGCAGCTATGATTGCAGTCTATGGTCATTATCAATATTTACAGGATAATTTCGGGAGCTTATCTTCAGCTCCCAAGGCCAGGTATTCTTTTTGAATTGCGCACCATTTTTTCATATCTAATACTGACTCTGGTTAGCCTCAGCGCTACCCCGATCTATTCTCAGACCCTTGGAAAAGAGCCTATTGAAATGGACAAACCACCTAAGTCAATCTATTTCAAAACAAACCCTTTGGCTTTATTACAAGGTCCCATTCCATACTACAGTGGGGAGGCTCGAGTTGGTTTCGAGGTAATTGGTTCAGATCATTTTACGTATCAAGGAAGTGCTGGATATCTTTATCTATCCCCGCTATTCAACGCTCTATTTAACAACACTCCAGCCTTATTTGGTGGAAACATCGCTATGCCCGGTTTTCGCTTTCAGGGAGAAGTGAGGTACTATTATTTGAAACTTTACAATAAACGACAGTTGTCCAAAGTATTTCTGCCATCGGGATTGTATGTGGGGCTGAACGGTTCTTATGCCTCAGCCGATTTCAAAGACAAGAATATCGCTATTCAAAAAATTGATTTCACCCAAATGAACATAAACTTCATAGCTGGCACTCAATTGATGTACAATGACGTACTGGGAATTGATGTGTTTGGTGGACTAGGCTATAAAAGCAACATCATCACTTTTTACGATTATCAAGGTAAAAAGGAAATTCTGGATCCAGAAGATGCTGGGTTTGGACCGTATTATGGATCTCCAGTCAATGTCAAACTTGGTATGAATTTGACATTTGGCCTACTTTAAAGAAAGGTAATCACCGATATAAACTATTCTTGTTTTATGCCTTTGCTATATCTTTCATTTATCAAGGAAAATGTGAGTGATGAACCTGAGTTCATTGCGGAACTGCTATCCGTGTTTAAATCTGATTTGATCAAGGATTATGAAGCTTTGAACAATGCTATTGAAGAAGGGAATTTCGAAAGAATCAGGACTGACGCTCACAAAGTAAAATCTGGCCTGCGAAGTTTGGGGGTCGAGTCTTGCTGGACGAAGCTTCAAATCATCGAAGACCTTGGAAAAGCGGCAGCCGATTTAGATCAAATTAGGGCTTTAAATGCAGATATTCTACCTCAAATTCCTGTGCTCTTATCAGAAGTGGATGAATGCATGAATTCTTACTGATACTCTTGATCCGTAAGTGATTCTAAAAATGCCACCAACTGGTTTCGTTCCTCTTGACTTATTTTAAAACCTCGGATCGCAGCATGCTTATTTGGATGGCTCTGTCCACCTGAAGAATAATGATCTATGACTTCTTCGAGATGTCTGAAACGTCCATCGTGCATGTAAGGATAGGTCTTGGAGACATTACGCAATGATGGTACTTTAAACTTTCCTTTATCCTTTGCATCAAGGCTTAAACGAAACAACCCATTATCTGCATATTCTTCGTCCAATCCATTATTCTGCATTTCGAAATTGGTGAATAGCGGACCATCATGACAGGTTTTGCAAGAGAGTCTTTCAGAAAAAAATAAGTCCATGCCTTTTCGAGCGTTCGAGGAAAGTGCCGCTGAGTCACCTGTTAAAAATCGGTCATAATCAGAGCTCCCTCCAACAATGGTCCGTTCAAATGCAGCAAGTGAGCGTGTCAGCGTAAATGGAGTGGCAGAATCACCCCAAACTCTCTGGAAGAAATCTTGGTAGTAAGGAACAGAATTCAACCTCTTACACGCCTCCAAAACTCCGAGGTCCATTTCATCTTCATTCTCTAATGGTGCAATAACTTGCAATTCCAGTGTTTTCACCCCGCCTTCTGCCATCAAGTGTGGCAGGTAACCCACATTAACCAATGAAGGCGAGTTTCGCGCGGCATGTTTATCACCAACCCCACCACTGAACGCCACCGTATCCGAAAAAGCGTATTTCTTCAAATGACAACTGCCACAGCTCACGCTTGAATCTCTGCTTAAAAGTGGTTCAAAAAAAAGTCTCGCTCCTAATCGCATCTTTTGGATGGAAGTTGGATTATTGGCGGGTATATCCATTTCTAATCCAGCTATGGATCTATAGGTCAACAGGTCTTCGTTCACTTCCTCCGCTGCCTCATCACAACCCATTATGGCAATGAACAAGACAGAATAAAGAAGATACTTCATCATTGCTTTCTAATGTCAATGGATTTGATGAAATTATCCGTGAACACGCGTGATGCCGCCAAAGCCTCCTCATCCACATTTGCATGAAAAAATGGCGTAGTGCTAAGATCGATAGGCGTTCCTTCCATCGGGTGATAAATCATATTCCAATCTACATCTACAAATAGGGTATCCTTAGCATAAGCCGGAATATCAAAGGTCATTGGGTAGGATTGCTCAGGTCTAAACAGAGTGTCTAACCCAGTGTGAAATGCGATATTGGCATCCATTGCAGCATCAAAATTTGTATCGATGCCCGCCTCCATCATCACGAAAACAAACATCGTTGCCCAATCCCAGTACATACCTCCTTGCAAACTCAAAGGATCGTCTGCAGGCATAGTCGTAGGGTCAGTAGCGTTCAAATCACCTGGCAATCCAATGGACATTTTTAACTGATTGTATTCGCCTTTTGGAATGATGTAGGTATAAGATCTGTTAAAGTTAGTAGCTTCACTTCCGCTTAAATCCACCAATTCTACCTCGGATAATGCAGTTTCCTCGCTACCACTTACCAAGGCAATATCTGCAAGATAAAACTTGAGTGTTTTGAGTGTCAAATTCCAGTTATCAGCGTCTGTGAAGTTGTCGCCAATCTCTATCACTTCTCCATTATTGACAACAGAGAAGTGTAAAACCACTTTTGGGTCTAGCTCAACCGGTTCAAAAGGCGGTACTGTTTCCTTACAGCCAAAAAGAGCGAAAAGAACAAGTATGTATATGTTTTTACTTAAGTTCAAAAGCGTTAATAGCGTTGTTCATCATTTTTATTGTCACTGGGTGTGCTCCATCATGGATCACCAAATCATCATTTTCAAAATCGATTCCTTCAAAAAGAGTTTTCAATTCCATCTCCAACTCAAGGTTGATTTTATTTCCAACTACATCGATTGCTTCATCTTCGAACGTCATTGTCTTCAGATTAGCGGGTAATCCACAGTGAAAAGCGAAATCCATCATTTGAGAACCGTCTTTAGCAGCAGAAACATCCACCATGCCTTCAACAGAAATAAAGCGATAGCCACCAGCCCAACCCCAGTACATGGAAGGAATCTGTATTGCTAATGGACTGTTTGTTGAAACTTGATTTGTATCCATTGGATCTCCATTATAAATGGCCGTATCAACTCCAATGTCAAACTTAAAACCCGTGATTTCACTTCTATTGAGATAAAGGCCTTCGACCGATAACTGCCCTTCCTTCGCCAGCATTACATCGTTTTCTCCCCACGCGATGTAGTCTTCTTCCGCTTCTTCTTTGAATGAGAGATTGGAGAGATAAGCACCATAATAACTTATCACGATATTGCGTCCATCGTCAATATCAAGTGTATCCTCAGCATTGAAGGCCAAACCATCATAAACTGGTGTCACTTTGAACGAAACTTGCTTAGGTTCGTAGATACAAGTCTCGCTGCTTGTACCATCTTTATCATAGTTAAACGCGAGCGGATCATCACATCCGTCATTTTTACATGAATTAACACTCAGCAATGCAACTGCTGAAATAAGTAAGAGTCTGTTATTGTATAGCATATTTCTCAAAACCATAAGACGTTCTATTTTGTTTTTAAGTCTACCAAAGCAATACAAATAAACGGCTGTTAAAACCATGTTAAAAGGACTTTTGTCACATATCAATTTTGAATTGCTTTACAGCCAATTAAATTAACTTACGGAATGAACCGAGTTTATACACTGATTTCGATCCTTCTAATTTCCCTATCAACCATCGCTCAAGAGCGCATGCCCTCTTATGACTACACCTTCAAAATCACCAATTTGAGTGATTCTACTGATAGTGTGGCATACATGGCAAACTATTACGGAAGCAAACAATATTACTTCGATACCGCCACGTTCACTCCTGATGGTGTATTGCATTTCAAAGGAGACTCCATCATGGGTGGGATCTATTCCATTATTCTATCGGATAAGAAATCATATTTCGAGTTTGTGGTGAATGAGCCAAAAATCGAAATGGAAACAAAAGCTGGTGACTTTGTGAATTCCATGAAGGTGAAAACTTCTGAGGAAAACAAGAAGTTCTATGAATATCTGGGTTACATCGATGGTAAAACCAAAGAAGTTGAGAAACTCAAGAAGGAACGCGAGGGCGCCAAACTGAAAGACAAAAAAGCTGTTGAAGACAAATTAGGAGCGCTAGATAAAGAGGTAATCACTTATAAATTGAAATTCATTGAGGACAATCCAGACTTCCTAATATCAAAGGTATTTAAAGCTTCCGCAGAGCCAGATGTTCCTGAATATAACGAAGTCAAGGATGAGGACGAGCGTCAGAGATTGAGATACAAGGAATTTAAAATTCAATACTTAAAGGATGTCGACTTTGCTGATGAACGATTATTGAGAACACCCGTTTTACACAATAAACTTAATTATTACATCACTAAGTTGGTGGTACAAGCACCTGACAGCATCATTAAAGAAGCTGATGCGTTGGTAAAACGAACCAATGGCAACAAAGAAACTTACAAATACGTGGTGCACCACATCACAAGTAAGTATGAAGATTCCAAGATCATGGGAATGGAAGCCGTATTGGTTCACATGGGAATGAATTATTACTGCCCTGATAAGGCTTGGTGGTTGAGCGAAAAGAAACGAGAAGAGTTTTGCGAACGTGTATCTAAAATGGAACCATTACTCATAGGCAAGTATGCTCCCGATTTGATTCTAATGGACACCTTAGGCAAATGGCGTCAGCTATATGAGATTCAAGCAAACTACACAGTCTTATACTTCTGGGACAGTGGCTGTGGACATTGTAAGAAGGTTACTCCAAAGCTTAAGGAGTTCTATGAGCTCTACAAAACCAAAGGTGTGGAGGTATATGCTGTGGGTACCGAATTTGAAAACAAGGATTGGAAGAAGTACATCAAGAAAAATGAATTGCCTTGGATCAATGTGAGTGACAATCCAGAGATCAATGCCAATGCTCAGGAATTGATGCGAAAACGCGAAACAACACTGCAGAGTCTAAACTTTCGAGATACGTATGATATTTTCAGTACTCCAAAGGTTTATCTATTGGATGAAAACAAGAAAATCATTGCTACTAAGTTGATGCCAGAGCAAATGGGCGAATACCTAGACCATTTGATTCAAGAAAAAAAGGAAAAAGAAGAAACCAAGGAAAAGTCAAAGTAAAAGTTTCATAGGATTTCGCGGAAAGCGAATATCAAAGTGCTCTTTGACTTGCCCCTTTCTGAAATATACCAATCCAAAAAAGAATAAGTCGATGGTGACCGTGGCGTCATTATCGGCTTTTATTTTTTCCCATGCCTCGTTCATTCCATCACTCCAATAGATGTCGTGTAAGACAATTGGCCCTTCTCCCTTCAGGACCTTCTTAGAAGATTCGTAATTATCGAGTGTGCGCTGATACCGATGATCTCCATCAATGAATATCATATCGAACGTCCTGCTATTGGTTTGAAAAAACTCAGTAAACGTTGTGGCTTTAATCTCTGCGTTCTTGATCGAAAGAGTTTGGAAATTTTTCATCGCAAAGGATGCCAATGCTTCATTGCCATCTATTCCCAGCACATTCAATTGAGGGTTGGCAGATGCAACATAAGCTGAAGTCTTACCCAAATTTGATCCCAGTTCTAATAATGATTTTAAGTTGTGATACCTCGCAAGTCGAGCGATGAGCATGGACTCAAAATCTTGACTCGCAGATTTCTTCGCCAAATCACCTATGCTGTATGTTATCTCTATTCCTTTTCCGTGATCTAAACCGGTGAAACTGCGCACATCTTTTTTAAGCTTTTCGAAATTCACCCTAACCTCAGTTGGAATCTCTATACTTTGATAGATGCACTGATCTATCAGCGCATAGACAAATGGAGAATGCGTTCCGTGTCGAGTCTTAGACCGAAAAAAATGCCTTAAAAACTGGATAAGCTTATTCACCAGCGCCAAAGAAACATCGCTAAATTGAAATATCCAGACCTAAACTAAGTATTTATCCGAATCGGTTATGCCTCCAACTTTATTCTATACATGACATCCAGAATATCATCATTCGTAACGCCTAAAGTAGCACTCAATGCCTCTACCATATCCTGTCTCTGACTTTGTTCAAAGTTCAGGTCCTTTGAAGTCAACGCTGGATATATTCGCTTTAATCTGCCTATTTGTACATACCAGTTGCCCGCATTTGCAGGTACTTCTCTTTTTGAATACTTCATGTATGATTGGGGTTATTCCAGCCTCGAATTTGACTTTGGAATGTGCGTCAAGGTAGGTTTATTAATTACTGAATCACCATTTATTATTGACCTCAATGACCTTTAATGTAAAACCAATACTTATTCCCTTACCTTTGCGCCATATTCTTAGCAGACTTTTTGTCTCGGTGGTTCCAACTTTAATTTTTCGGAACATCCCCAAAACTTTCTGAATCGGCTAAGCATTTTAAGCCAAATTCAAATTTCAAACTACATTCTTTCCAACCTCTCACTTTATTAGATGCTCCACAGAGCATTGATCAGCATGTCAATGACATTGACTTCTGCCAAGCTGATCGAATATCCCGCTTAAAAATATCCTAATGGGATGGAGCGGAGAGAATCATTAATCAATACATGAACAATACTCAAGAAAAACGCCCACGTACTGGAGGCAACAATTCCGGTCGACCAAGATCTAATCAATTTCGTAACAGAGCTCCAAAAAAGAAGATGGTTTCACCGTTGAAACCAGAGCAATTAGTAAAAGAAGCATCAGGAAAAGAAGTCGTTGAATACAAAAGCGAACGAACATTCGACTCACTACCTATTAGCGATAAACTTAAGGCATGCCTTAAGGCAAAGGGCTACGAACGACCAAGCGAAATCCAAGATAAGTCCCTCGAATATCTATTAGATAAAAGAGATATACTAGGAATCGCTGAGACTGGAACTGGTAAAACAGCTGCTTTCCTCATTCCAATTATCGAAGATTTACAAATCCATAGAAAGAAGTCTTTTGCTCTCATCCTGCTTCCAACGCGCGAACTAGCGATGCAGGTAGAAGATGAATTCAAGAGCATGACCAAAGGAATGGGTCTTTACAGCGCAAGCTACATCGGTGGAACCAACATCAACACTGACCTTAAAAACGCCAGACGCGATAGCAATATCGTTATTGCCACTCCAGGTAGACTGCTAGATCTCGTTCAAAGAAGAGCCATCAATCTATCTCGTTTCAATACGCTCATTCTAGATGAATTTGATCGCATGCTAGACATGGGATTTGTGAAGGACATGAAGCAAATCATAGCTGGAATGAAAAACAGAAATCATACCTTGCTATTCAGTGCTACACTGGATAAAAAGCAGGAGTCGATGATCAATGAAGTCCTAACCAACCCGCTAACGGTCAAGGTAAGCTCAGGCGAAAAGACCAACGACCACATCAGTCAAGATGTGGTGCGGGTACCTCAAGGAGAAGACAAATTTCAGGTGTTGCTAAACATGGTTTCACAAGAAAACTATGAGAAGGTGCTGGTTTTTGAAGAAACTAAACACCAAGTGAGAAAGCTTTGTGCAAAGCTGAACGCAGCCGGCATCAAGTCTGACGACATTCATGGCAACAAGAGTCAAAATGCACGTCAAAATGCCTTGAACGCTTTCAAACATGGATATGTAAAGGTGTTGGTAGCAACGGATGTTGCTTCACGAGGAATCGATGTTAATGACATCACCCACGTGATCAACTATCAATTACCAATGACCTATGATAGCTACATTCACCGAATTGGTCGCACAGGACGTGCCGGCAAAACGGGAGTAGCACTGACATTCGTAAACTAATAACATAGGCCGAGGGGCATTGAGTCGCTGTCCACCGGTCTTTTTAACAATAGACTCAACAATTTATTAATTACTTAAGATGAAATTATTTATCGCCAAATTAGATTATGAAGTAAGCAGCGATGCTCTTCAAACTGTGTTCGAAGAATACGGAACTGTTAACTCTTGCAATGTTGTAACTGACCGCGATACTGGCCGATCTAAAGGATTCGGTTTTGTAGAAATGGAAAACGATCAAGATGCTATGAACGCTATGAGCGAATTGGACGGAAGTTCACTACGCGGACGAGAAATCGTTGTAAAGAAAGCTGAAGAGAAGCCTAGAGCAAAGAAGTGGTAATCCACTTTTTGAACTAAATATGAAAAGCCCTGTCGAATCTCGATGGGGCTTTTTTTTATGGCTTAATAAACGGATGATTTTCGATGCCCAAAGCTGTACGAGAGGAAAGGATATATGCACCAGAAGGTAAATTCCGAATATCAAATGATTCTGATCCCGTGACGCTAGTTTCTAATATTAACCTCCCTTGAGAGTCAACAATCTGAATCTCTGCTTCCTGAAGCCCCACTTCAACGGTTAGCGAGCTAGTAGCTGGATTTGGATAGATCCGAACCACTTCTTTTGAGCTTTCCTTAATTCCAGCGGCATCTTCAATATTGACATTCACATATTGCTCATTCAAAACGATTCCAGTATTCAAATTGAAATACTGAACAATGACTTTATCCATAAATGCTGAATCTGGCGCAGCTAATACGCCATATCTCTCACCCGGCAATATTTCCAATGTGTCCGTAACTTCTTCCACGGGTAGTGGTCGACCATCTGAGTCTATGACTCTAGCATTAAGTCCCGAAGGGAATATGATTCGATTCCCGAAATAACCAATATTCGACAAGCGCAAATAGAGGTTTCCGTCATTAACACCTCGTATTGTCAAGTCATCTAATTGCTGCTCGGCCAAGCCATTTATTAGGAAATGCTGAGGCTTATATTTTGGAATACGAACATGATGATGAGACATGTTTGTATCATAGTCATGCAACAAGACGGAATCGTGGTGCCAATTGGTATCAATCTCTGACATCAAGAGCGATGATTCATACCAGTAGTTGTAGCCACCCTCCCAAGTATAATTGTCACCTACTGCAGGTCGTACTATCAATAATCCAAACATTCCAGCTTGCACATGAATGCTTGATACCACGTGGCAGTGGTATAAATATGTGCCTGGATGAGGTGCCTTGAAGCGATAAAAACCATGTTCCATATGATGCACTTCAAAGGATAGGTGCGGCACTCCATCATTCTGTTGATCTACGTCCAATCCATGTAAATGGATCGTATGGGGAGCACCTTGAGATATGTTCCAAAAATCTATTACCACAGAATCACCCTCAATCACCTCAAGGCTTGGCCCTGGAACCCCAGGGTTTTCACCAATTTCTTGAGCAAAACCGAAGGTTCTAATCTCATTACCATCTGACAATAGCTTTTTACCAGTATTGCGTCCAATAAGCTGAATAGGATCCTGCGCTAAACAGGTTGTTCCAAAACAAATGAGCAATATGCATAGTAACGCTCTCATTGGATGAGCATGGTTAAAAACATACCATTAGGATAGATACCTCCAGCCGATACCGCGACCAAATTATGATCATGCACTGGATACTCACCCGGTTTATCGGGCACTATTTCCAAGATTAAGGACTCCATAGGTTTGATGGGGAAAGTGTCCTTGGAGCGACCTTCGTGCTGGGAGTTTTCACTGGAATAAATGATCTCCGCATGATAGCCGTGAAAATGTAAGGAATGAATACTTTGCCCTGTGTTTGCAATAACCACTCTCAATGTCTCTCCTACTCCACCCACAATTCGTGCAACAGCATCGTTATTGATGTTCGGATTACTGCGCCCATTAATGGTGAAGTAGTCAGGATAATAATCGCTCCAATTCACAGGATTCCCCAATGCGTGCTGTGTCGCCCACTCCTTCTGAAACTCCTTGACATTCCAATAAAATGTTGAATTCGAATTAGATTTCACATGAATCAAGCCCGCCAATCCAAGGGCCGTCAAACGCGGATAATCCATTGGATCATGGTAGATGAATACTTCATCTCCGGTGTCAAAAACAGCAGTGACTAAAATGGAGTCTCCAGGTGCAATGCCCACTTGAGTCGTTTTGTCTTTGATCTGAAATGCGTGGTTTACTGAATCGTTATTAACGACTCGAACTTTCAGCGTTTCTCCTGCATTAATCGAGATTCGAACATTCTCAGGAAAAAACTGAGGCGTTGCATTAAAAGCTGAAAATGGAAATTGCGCACTATCAACAGCGGTATATTCCCCTGAGTTGATGTATAGTCTCTGAAATACTTCTTGAGCTCGTGCATCGCATCCAACAAAAGCCGACCACAGAATGATTAACCGACAAAGGATAGCCTTGAACAATGCCTTATCGTTTGACTACTTTCTCGGTATATGAACCGTTTTCCGTAGATACGTACAACATATAAATGCCCGATGGAAACTCGTTCAGATCGATGGTAAATTTATCGTTCATTATTGCGCCTCTTTTCATGACTTGAGCACCCAATAAGTCGAATAACTCCACACTTTGAATTAAAGAAGCTCTAATGTTCAAGTATTGTTCTGTTGGGTTGGGAAAAACCTCAATATCCTCCGCAATCACAGAGCTCACACTGGTCACTGTATCCGTAGTATCCTCTACCGCGTATGTCTCCACATCCCAGCGAATGGTATCACCAATCGTCACATCCGTTGAATCATAAACGTATATACTCAAAGATCCAACTCTGGCTGTATCGTCCGTTGAAACCAGCAAGGTGAAAAACCCTCGGGTACCAGATTCGAATTGAGCGGTTGTGATCGGCCACATGGTAGCAGAGTCAGGAATTTCAAAAAAGCAATTTGGAAAATCACAAAGTGACATGCTCCATTCTGAACTCAAGGTGTTTTCTACGGTTTTCCATTTAAATGTAATGTCAGATGAATCAAATGGTAAAAAATGCACACTCATGCTATAGGTTCCGCCAGCCTCCTCGTAAATCGAAAAATGAGTAGTTGTATCGTAATTGAAGTTTTGCGCCTGAGCCAAGGAGAATACAGAAAATAGTATAACAATTAGAGTAAAGTGCTTCATAGGATGAGATTTGCCTTAAAAGTAATGCTTCGAGTCAATATTCCAAAAATCCATTGTTACCCACAAGTTAACCGACATGCATTATAGTTGGGGATCATGCAATTTAGCATAATGCAATTAGGAACTAGAATATTCATTGTCTTGTTAATCACAGGGTTGTCACAAAGAACCGTGATCGCGCAAGACACGATCCAAAACCGAATTGCATTCGATTATTTGCTTCAGACAAAAGACAGCATGGACGTAGGCGAAAAGGCCATCTTCCACTTTCCCTTCAGCAATGTGGGCGACACGGCATTCTATTTTATGAAGGTCAGGTCGAGTTGCGGTTGTTTAGTTCCAGAATGGCCACGAGAAGCCATCGAGCCCGGAGAATCAGGTGAAATAAAAGGCATTTATGACTCGCGAAGAATAGGACCGATCAATAAAACAATCTCTGTGGAGCTGAACGGCTCGGAGGAGATGATAATCCTTAGAATTAAAGGGTCCGTTTGG
>Ga0181605_10001395_pt1 | contig 22588 bp, 21 predicted proteins | sample 041ome_11_FD_148676 | JGI IMG/M metagenome (GOLD analysis project Ga0181605, IMG submission 148676) | Coastal salt marsh microbial communities from the Groves Creek Marsh, Skidaway Island, Georgia - 041411US metaG (spades assembly) | ecosystem: Environmental > Aquatic > Marine > Intertidal zone...
GAGGGTGAATTTACCGAGCTTACGCTCTTACACGCTCGGAGTCCCTCGCTAAAATCCTTAATATGTATCCTCGTTGTCATCAGCGGATTTTGTAGGGCTTCTTTTTATTTGGTTTTATTGCTATTCTTTCTATATTTTTCATATTTTTATAAAGTGATTGATATAGAAAAAGTTTTTAAAAGACTTGGCATTAACGATTATTTAGAAAAAAACGACAATCCATTTTTTTGGTGGTATTTTATGTTGTTAGTATTTCTACCAATTTTTGGACTTATTTTAACAATAATTTCTTTATTAACTATTTATCCTTTTTATTGGATTCTTGATGTTATGGGACTTTTTGGGTGAAACAACTGATTTTATAAATTCTTGTGCTTTATTTTTTTCTGTTTTTAAAATGCTCATCAATCTTTTTCTTTTCCCCTGGGCTCGCCTTAGTATATTCTATTACGCCAGCAACTCTTTCATTTAAATACTTTTGAGTTTTTTCCCTGGTTTTTTTTACAGCACCTTGGCTTTTAGATTTTATATAGTCAGCAATCTCAGGAACATTCTCATTTTCCCAGAATGAAACTAACTCTTTGGGCATTGTTTCTTTCATATAGAATACAATCGCATCTCTAATAAATTGCGCCTCACTATCTGATTCATCAAAGCGCCATAAACTTGCTAGCATTTGATTCCCTTTGTCTGATAATCTTACTGCTTTGTATTTACTGTAAGTGGTTTTTGTTTTTGGCATTTCTGTTAATTTATTTACACTTTTATTATTTCTGTTTTGTACTCGATTCGGTTACACCGGTACGAACATCATACGTTCGTTTATCCCCTCTAAAGAATTTCTCAATTCGCTCAACTAATTCAACTCTCTCAATCTCTTGGAGGCGTGCATCTTTTTGATTATTTATTTCATTATAACAATCCATCATTTTTTTCTTTTGGTTCCTGTTTTCTGTTTCTGTTTGTGCTTGCCTAAAAATCATTAGATTTTCCTCAGCAAACCATCTCCAGTAAGTTTTAATAATTATCATTTTCCAACAATCCTTTCTATCAATAACTACATTTCTCTGAATAAACCAATTCTTATATGCTTTTTGTAAAACTGGAACAAAATCAACTCTAGTTAAAATATCGCCTAACTGCCTTGCCTTAATCTTGTAATGGTTTAAGTGCTTTGTGTTTTTTAGGTTAACCTCACATCTGCCAATATTTTGAAAATCCAAATTTTTGAGGAATTTATTAGCAAAATCATTTGATTTGGTTTCAAGCTCTATTGTTTTGTGATAGAACTTAAAAAATGGTTTACTAGGATAGCAATTATGTCTAGAATTTAAGTACAACCCTAAATGTGTAGCTTTTTGCTCTGATGAAAAGGTATCCCTGCTGCTTTGCTGAACCATAGGGTATTGCCTCTTGATTAGTTTACTGAAAGCATCAGTTGAGGCATCAAAATCAACGCAAATATCTAAATCTCCAATCGATGATGATAAGAGGGCTTCTTTTTTGATTTTAATAATGTTTTGTGCATTTATCTCATTAACTATGATATCTAAATTATTTAAAGTAATACCCTCAAAATACCTTTCTTTGAGATGCTTGGCATTTATAATAATACCAATGTATTCTGTAGTAATTTTAGTATTTATATCATTATGCCTCCTACGCCAGAACTTAAATGCTCTCCCATCTACATAATCAATGTTTTTACTCTTGCCCTCTATCTCATCTACAATTTCGCCAAGAGAATCAACAACATACAAATTTTCAATGATCGTATTATCAATAATTTCAAGATCACTTTGATTAACCCATATTTTAAATGAGTCAATCTTTGGAACCCAAAAATTATTTACCTTTGTCATAAGACAGGTTTCTGTTTTACACTATTAAGAGCAGTATTCTTTTTGCGGAGAGCTGCTCTTTTTCTTTTACAAATATACGGCTTTTATTTTTTAGCGTTAACGCCTATAAAAGCCTATTTTATTAACTTTTCTATTGCTTTACTGTTGATAATATCCAACTGTTGATTTACCCATTCAAGATCTCCTTGAATAACTCCATTCTCTATTGCCTCTTTAAGATTCAGTAGAGTTGTTATTGAATCTTTTGTGCTTAAACCTCCTGGCTCAACCCAATCTGGCTTTTCAAACTCAATAGCTATGCTACCTCCTTTTTTGGGTTTTACGAACTTGAATCCACCAGATTTAACTAACTCCTTTTGCCTATTATGCAGGATTGCTAACCTACCAGTGAAATCAGATTCAAGAGGATCACGAGTAACCCATTTTCCTGTTTCTTCATCTTGATAATCTACGCCAGTATGCCTTAAATCATCTAATAATTTATGATAGTTGAAATTATCCTCTTTCGACCACTGATCGTTAATCTCAATCTTTTTTAATGCGCTAAAAAGCCAATACTCTTCTAGAATCCCTGGATTAGAATATGGATCGCCATTAATATCCTTTTTACCTAAGAATGATTTTAAAAGTATCTCAACCATCCTATCTACTCCAAAACTATCATTAACACTTATTTGCCTAATCTCATCTGTAATAAGCTGTCCAGTGCCTTCTGAATAGTTTTTTAAAGAACCTTTTGGCTTATGCCCTTTAGCTCGCCTCTGATCAGTATCGCTATGCCCTAATCGAATCTGTTGATTGGTGTAAGTGTGCCTAGCTTGATTTAAAGTGCCATTGAATTTTTTCTTGTAAATATGGTAGAAAGTATCTCTTAATGAATCCCATTTTGCAACTCCCGCTGGAATCATATTACCATTATCATCCTTTGTTTTAAAGTTGAATAATCTAATTGGATCATCTCCTTTGTAAACATATTTTGGATGGCTAATAGATAAACAATGTTTCAGCCATTTTTGTATCAGTAGCACTGGGAATAGATTATAAACGCCAAATAGCTGTGTACCTGCTTTACCTCTGTATAGCTTATAGTTTACCTTGGAGTTAAAATTTGGAATTGATGGATCCTCGCTTTTAATCATAAAGCCAAATTGGTGATAATGATTTAGAGCTTCATCTATACCCTCAAATTCTAACCATTTTTTTTCTAGGTTAGGAATATCATTTCCTGTCATCCCTTTTAAACAAAAGGAATAAAGCCAATACAAAAAGGCAGCTAATTGCCCTACTGTATTAATCTTGCTGAAACTGTTTTTAAAACTTTTTGGACTTATAGGAGGTTTAAAGGAAACTCTTTTTTTAGGAATGATTGATTTATAAAGTAAATCTTTGTCAAATCCGAGGCTACTACTCCAATTTCTCATTGAACTTACATAGTTCCAGGCGCCATTACCCAAAGATGATTCCTGTAGTTTTCTGCTAATTTTTTCTAATTGCGCCCTATCATTGAGGACTGATATAGGCAATGATTTTATCCCTGTATGCTTTTCTATACCCGCCAGTTGATCTAAATAAGAACGCTTTGATTGTTTAGAATAATTTGATCTTTCTAAAAACTCTCTTATTGGTTTAGATAAATCTCTTTTAAAAGTAAGTTTCTCAAATGCTGTATTATAATCAATATCGCCTTTATTGAGCTGAGAAATCAATAAGGCATAATTTCTTTTAAGATCTGTTAACTGATCGAACTCGTGAGGATACAAATGAACATACTGCTTATGTATCATCTTTTCTTTTGGATCCCAATGAATAGGAGCTACAAAATAATCAGTTTTGATTTGCTTTTTTGTGCCGTTTGGATTCTTGTAATATATGATCACTCGCTGTGGCGATTCCATATTTTTTTTAGGAAAGTTAAAGCGCAGCCAAAAGGTATGATTCGACATATAAGGTTTTTTAGTTTCTCTTATGCAAATATAACTCGAACTAGAATCGAACCAAAATATTTAGGTAACTTTTATTAACTAATTTTCAATAATTCAATGTTAATAGGGTATACCTTAATATGTAGCTAAAAATAAATAGTGATTTTTAGGGGGTAAACTTAATTACGGCTCAAGAGGTTGCAGGTTTGAATCCTGCCGAGGTCACTAACTAAACCAGTACTTTCAAGCTATTTTGAAATTGCTGGTTTTTTAGTTTTCAGAATATTTGCAAAAAAAAGTCTTATCAAAGAATAATAATCATTCGTAAAATCTCAATTGTTACTTCAATTTACGTGTTATAATGGAGAATTAAAACTCAAAAAGCCTATTCATAAAAATGAACAGGCTTTTTTTAGATTAAAAAAGGAGGATTTTAATTTGTCCTTGTTACAAATTCCCAAACAACCCTTTTATTCCAACCTTCGGGTAACTCATCCAAAAGTTGAGCTAAGAGTTTTTGATCAACATTTTTTATTGCCCCCTTATTCATCAGATGATCGATCATTTGCTCCATGTTTTCATAAGCATCCCAAAAGAAGAGTGGTGCTAGATCGGAATCTTGAGGGATTATTCTAGTTGCCATTCCCCAAGAGGCCATCCCTGAATTTTTCATTTCCGATTTAAATCTAGATGAAATTTTATCCGCAAGCTCCATAGCTGAATTTATATTTTTCGGAAAAGCCCAATTAAACAGAATATACTTTGAATTTAAATCGTTATCGTATCTTTTTTCTGTTTTGTAAACAAAACTTCCATATCGTTCAATATCTATACCACCAAATAAACCTGGAATACCATATTTTTTTTCTGTATCAAACCACGCTTCTCGATTTACATACTTCTTTGGATTTTCATATATCGACACCCATAGATAATTGTTTTTCTCGTCTTCAACTTTGCCAATGCCAGGTACACGTTTTAATACCGCCCAGCCCTGAATTAATCCATTATCTACTGCATCTTGAGCCATTTCCTTACCGTATTTCTTAATCAGCATTTCGAAATTTTCAGCATCATCGGGGTCTACCATTGCTGGATTTAACACAAAGGTTTATTGAGCCGAAATAACGAGTCCAAATAGTAAAAAACTAAATAAAAATATTTTTTTCATTTTAAATTGATTTATGGTTAATACGTTCTAATGTATAAAAAGTATATTATAAATCAATTAGAGTAATTATTACGAACCTGTAATAATTCACTTTAGTCTTTGCTAAGTATTTAACCGTAAGCTATTGTAAACAAATTGATTCAACCACATACATATTTGTAGTGTAATGTTTATGTAGCGTTATCTCGAAGGCATAAAAAAAAAGGATTACTAAACGATAATCCTTTTTTTTATTTATGTAAAATGTTTAAAATTAAAATTCTCGATAATCACCACTCAAGAATACATTCGCTTCTTCTTCTTTAAATCGAGCTTTTTCATTGTCCCAATGCAAAGTTTTCTTTGGAAAACGTCCCGCGATTACACCTAGCAAAATAGTTTCCGTTAATCGAGATGAATAAGAGAATGGAGCCGAGGCCTTATCCTTTCCTAAACAAGCGTCTACAAATTGATGGTAGTGCTTGGGTGCATCACGTTCATAATCATTTTTATTGTTTCCAAGGCTATTATTTGGATCGTATTTAGCTATATCTATATCTTGATATTCACCATCAACAATGAGACGTGGTAATTCCATGAAATGAGGAAGTAATAAGCGTCCTTTTTCCCCAATAAACATTGCTCCTTGTAAGGGAAGTTTTTCTTTGTTGGGTAGTTTTAATTCCTTACTAACTTTGGGAGCACCAGGCCCATCTGACCAAATCCAAGTAAGTGTATCCGTAGTGTACTTTGTGCCTGGAAATGTATAGGTTACACTGTTGTTTTCAGGAAAACCAAATCCATTTGGCTTACGGCAATTATTTGTAATCGTTAATGGAACATCAAGCGCCAAAGCGTTATAAGGTGTGTCAAAAATATGAACACCCATATCCCCTAGTGTTCCACATCCATAATCTACAAGTTTCCTCCAATTCCCTGGGTGATAAACAGTTTCCTTAAAGGGACGTTCAGGAGAAGTTCCTAACCATAAGTTCCAGTCTAGATGATCTGGGACTGTATCTTCACCTTTCGGCTCAGGCCCATCATAACCCCAGTTTTTGGGAGACCAAGCATGTACTTCACTTACCTTTCCAATAATTCCAGATTGGATTAGAACAGTTGCTAGTTTATAATCATAAAAAGAATGTACCTGTATTCCCATTTGAGTCACCAAGTTCTTTTCTTCCGCTATCTTTCGCATAGCTCTTGCTTCGGAAACAAAGTGCGTTAGGGGTTTCTGACAATAGACAGGTTTATTCATCTCCATGGCCATCATAGATGCAGGTGCATGTGTATGATCTGGTGTAGAAACCACTACAGCGTCAATATCTGCAGCCATTTCTTTTAAAAGAGTTCTGTAATCACTAAATATTTTTGCATTCGGATGAAGCTTTTTGGCTGCTGCTAGATTGTTTGAATCTACATCACACAATGCGACAACATCAACTAATTCATGAGAGGATATAGATGCTAAATCAGCTGCACCCATATTTCCAACACCAATATGTGCAGTTCTTAGTCTTGCGTTTGTTTTAGAAAACGCAAAAAGTGAGGAGGGTAATATAGCGGTTGATGCCAAGGCTGCTGAAGTTTTTAAAAAATCTCTTTTTTTCATTTTTTTATAGTTTAATTATTTTAAGGTGGAATTTAACATCGAATATTCAGGGTATACTATTGATTTGTTAATGCTAAGTTAGAAATTATAATTTTTTAATTTTTATATTTCTAAACCACAAGTCACTACCGTGATCTTGAAAACCAATAAAACCCGATTTAAATTTACCATAATCTGGTAAACCATCCCACTTTCCGGAATTTTTTTTCTCATACCATTCTTCAGACCATGGAACGAATGACAGTACTTTTTGTCCATTTAACCAATATTCCACAAGCGCTTCAGTAAATTTAATTTTAGATGTATTCCATTCCCCTGCAGGATTTAAATTTTTCATTGAAGGGTCTGCTGGATACATTGCGTAGTCAGAGGCCGTTTGCTGTAAAGGGTGAAGTTTGGATGGATTTTCAAAACCGACACTTGTATTGTAAGCTGTTAAATCATGAATGTCAGCGTAATTTTCATCATCTATAAGCTGATATTCGGGAGAAACCTCGGGCGCTCCTCCATACCCTTCCTTAATATGGTAAAAAATACCGCTATTTCCGCCTACAGGAATTTTCCATTCCACATAAAGTTCAAAATTATCAAATTCTTCTGCTCCGTAAATTATATCTCTACTTCCTTTATAATCATAATCTTCCTCTAAAATCTGTTCTGTTTTGAAAGTCAAAACATGGTCTATTATTTTCCAGCCGGGAGGCATTGAGTCTCCATTATATGCTCGCCACCCATCTGTAGAAGACCCATCAAAAAGATTAATCCAGTTTTCATTTGGAATGGTATTGCAAGAAGAGAGAAAAATTAAAACACTACAAAAAAATATACTATGATTCATTCTATATACTATCTAAAATTTGAATCTAAAAATAGTCAAAGAATTTAACTTATCCATAAACTTTACAAATTGAATTAATACTCAGTTTAAGTAAGAATAATTTTAAATTAATAATACTATGTTTTTTTTTATGAAACTATATTAATGTACGGTAAAAGTTAGTATATTTGAGACCTAAATCATTCATTATGAAAATACTCAAACAACTCCTACTTATTGTTGCGTTAGTAACATACTCATTTTATTCAAATGCACAAACTGTCGAAAACCCATGGGCTATTGCCGCGGGTGTCGATCTAATCAACCTTCAAGGTGACAACGTCGATTCTGGTATGAACTTTGGAGCTCCTGCTTTAAGTTTATCAAGATACATTGGAGCTGGTTTTTCCATTGGTGCACAATTTGCACTTAACAATGTTAAAAATAACAATGCAGAACTAGACTATTCCTCTATTGACGGAGTTGTCAAATACAACCTTACAGATGGAAAAATCATACCTTACCTTTTTGCAGGTTATGGATTTTCAAAATTTGGGGAAGAAGATGAAAAAAATGGTTTATTCCCCTCTACTGAGACCAACAGAACAGGGCTTGGTGGTATTGGAGTAAATTTCTTTTTGGATGACAACTTTGCTATTAACCTAAGTACATCCTACAGAGGAAATGTTGAGGGAGACACCTACAATCACCTTCAACACATTGTGGGTCTAAGCTACAACTTCGGGGCTGGTGACGCAGACAAAGATGGAGTACCAGACCAAAAAGACGAATGTCCAGACGTTCCTGGTCTCAAAGAATTTAATGGATGTCCAGATACTGATGGTGATGGAATTCCAGACAACAAAGATCGTTGTCCTGAAGAAGCGGGAACAGAAGCTCTACAGGGTTGTCCTGATGCTGATGGAGACGGAATTGCTGATGCAGACGATGCTTGCCCTAACAAAGCTGGAACTGCAGCCATGAATGGTTGTCCTGATACAGACGGTGATGGTGTTGCAGACAATGAAGATCGTTGTCCAGATACAGCCGGAGATAGTGCAAATGGTGGTTGTCCTTGGACAGATTCAGATGGAGATGGTGTTGCCGATAAAGATGATAACTGTCCAGAACTCGCAGGAACTATAGCTAATAATGGTTGTCCTGACGAACCTACAGATTTAATAAATTTCATAAATAGTGATCAAAATAGAATTCTATTTCCAGCTAGTAGTGATCTTTTGGACACTAATGACAAAGCAATTTTAGACACCGTTAACGGTTTATTGAAAAAATATCCAAATGCTAATATTATCATAGAGGGATATGCTTCAAGTGATGGTAGTGATGCATATAATTTAAAACTATCAAATAAACGTGCAGCAGCTGTTAAAGCATACCTTGTATCAAATGGTATTGATGCTAAAAGATTAAACACTGTTGGATATGGTGAAACTAATTTATCAGGTGACAACAACACTGCGAAAGGCAGAGCAGAAAGCCGTCGTGCTAAAATTAATAGAAGCGCCAAGGTTAAAATAAATTAACCCTAACTTTATATAGATTTAAAAACCCCTCATATTGAGGGGTTTTTTTTTATATTTATCCTTAGTAAAACACAAAACGTATCTCATGAATAAATATAATTTTCTTTCGCTCGTTCTCTTTTTTATTTTCTCTACATCTATTGCACAGAATAGAGAAATTCCAGTAGACACGATTGTAGTAACTAACCATACAACAACCATTAAAGGTAAAAATGTAAGTTATCAAGCACAAACTGGAACACAACCTGTATGGAATAATGAGGGTGAACCAATAGCAACTTTGTTTTACACCTACTACAAAAGAACTGACTTAAAAAACAATCCAGAACGTCCTTTGATCTTTTCTTTTAATGGTGGTCCTGGTTCCGCATCGGTATGGATGCATTTGGCATACACTGGACCAAAAATTCTCAATATAGATGATGAAGGATATCCTGTTCAGCCATATGGCTATAAAAGTAATCCCAATTCAATATTAGATGTAGCAGATATTGTATTTATAAATCCTGTAAACACAGGCTATTCACGGATCATTGAAAACAATGGAAAAAAAGAAAATGGAAAGACCTTTTTTGGAATTAATGAAGACATAACCTATCTAGCGGAGTGGTTAAATACTTTTGTGAGTAGAAAACAAAGATGGGAGTCCCCAAAATACTTAATTGGAGAAAGCTATGGCGGAACACGAGTGATGGGACTTTCTGCTGCTTTACAAGAAAATCAATGGATGTATATTAATGGTGTAATAATGGTTTCACCTGCTGATTATAAAGTAATTCGAGTTGGGGGTCCCGTTTCCTCAGCGCTTAATCTTCCTTATTATGCAGCTGCAGCATGGTTTCACAAAAAACTTAAGCCTGAATTACAACAAAAAGATCTGACCGATATGCTTCCAGAAGTTGAAGATTTCACTATTAATGAATTAATTCCTGCAATGGCTAAGGGTGGATTTATAAACCCTCAAGAACGTTCTGAAATTGCTTCTAAAATGGCACTTTATTCTGGGCTTTCAGAAAAATCTATTTTGCAAAATAATTTAGATGTACCAACCGCATTCTTTTGGAAAGATCTCCTAAGAGAGGAAGGAAAGACAATAGGACGACTCGACTCACGTTATCTAGGAATTGATCGTAAAGACGCTGGAATGCGTCCGGATTATAGTGCAGAACTAACCTCATGGCTACATTCGTTTACCCCAGCAATAAATCATTACATCCAGAAAGAATTGAAGTTTAAAACAGATATTAAATATAATATGTTTGGCCCGGTGCGTCCTTGGAACAATGACAATGATAATACCAGAGAAGATTTGCGTCGTGCCATGGCAGAAAACCCATACATGAAAGTACTTTTCCAATCAGGTTATTATGATGGTGCAACGACTTATTTCAATGCAAAATATACGATGTGGCAAGTTGATCCAAGTGGTAAAATGAAAGACCGTTTTTACTTTGAAGGTTATCGTAGTGGACACATGATGTATTTGCGTAATGAAGATCTTATTAAGGCAAATGAAGACATCCGAACTTTCATTGAAAACAGTGCTGCAAAGGGAAAGCCTGCAAAATATTAATCAATTTTACACGTCACAACGTCTAATACTATCCGCTAAAGAATCAAATCCATTATTCGTTCTGTTTTGAGGAATGAATTCTTGTGCGACAACACCTTTAAAACCGGTTTTTAAGATGGCCTCCATTATTGCTGGATAGTATAATTCTTGTGATTCGTCGATTTCATTTCGTCCAGGAACACCCGCTGTATGATAATGACCATAATATTTATGATTTTCTTCTATAGTGTGAATTATGTCACCCTCCATGATTTGCATGTGATATATATCATAGAGTAATTTAAAATTATCAGAGTCCAGTTCTTTACACAGAGCGACACCCCAATTAGAATTGTCACACATGTAATCACTGTGATCTACTTTAGAGTTCAAAAGCTCCATATGTAAAACAACACCTCTTTTTTCTGCATATGAAAGAATGGCTTTTAAACCTTTTACTGAATTTTTCAACCCTAATTCATCGTCCATTCCACGTCTATTTCCACTGAAGCATATTAGGTTTTTATACCCTGCTTTAGCGACCAAATCAATATGTTCTAAATAACGAGGTATTAGTTTATCATGATATTTAACATCGTTAAACCCATCTACTAAATTCAATTCTGCCCCATTACACATAGTAGAATCTAAATCGTATTTTTTTAGAATATTCCAATTTTCAGGCCCAATTAAATCAATACCTACCAAGCCTAACTTTTTTGCCTCTTGAGCAAGTTCCTCTATCGGTGTATTTCCATAGCACCATTGACAAACAGAATGATTGATATTTCCTTTTAAAGGTTCGTTTTTTGATGATAACGAATCAGAATTTAAACTTGGTATTGCCATTGCAGTTGATCCCAAAGCCATAGTTTTGATTGCATCACGACGGTTGATATTCAATTTGTTCTTCATTGTTTTATAAGTTAGATTTTTTAAGTCGTTACGTTAAGTTGTTTTTCCCAATTCCAAGCGCTCATTAAAGATTCTTCCAGAGTATATCTAGCTTTCCAACCAATATTTGTGTTTATTTTATTTGGATCTGCATAGGCTGAAATAATATCTCCATTTCTAGGATCGCTTAATTCATAGGGTACTTTTTCACCTGTTACTTTTTCAAAAGCATTAATCACTTCCAAAACACTTACTCCTTCTCCGGTTCCTACATTGTAAACTTCACAAGATTTACTATTCCTAGAAGCCATCAAGTAATCTAGACTCTCAATATGTGCTTGAGCCAAATCCATTACATGAATATAATCTCTAATACAAGTCCCATCCGGCGTTTCATAATTTGATCCAAAGACCTTTAGCATCTTACGCTTTCCAATCACAGTTTGGGTCAGAAAGGGAATAAGGTTTTGTGGAATTCCTTGAGGAAATTCACCGATTTTAGAAGAAGGATGGGCACCTATAGGATTAAAATAACGTAATACTATAGCGTTGAATGCTTCATGGGCTGAGCAACAATCAGCAATGATTTGTTCTCCTATTTGCTTGGTGTTACCATAGGGTGAAAATGCCTTTTTTAAAGATACTTCCTCATCAATTGGCATTTGATCTGCTTGCCCATAAACAGTGCAGGAGGAACTAAATATAAAAGGAATGGATTTTTGAATTACTGGCTTCAGAATCTGAACCAGTCCACTGATGTTATTTTCGTAATATTTAAGTGGGTTTTCAACACTCTCTCCTACTGCTTTATGAGCAGCGAAATGAATTACTCCGTCAATTTCTGGAAATTTATCAAACAATAGGCTCATTTGATCCTCATTCCTTACGTCAAAAGCTTCGAAAAAAGGTCTATTACCCGTTATAGACTCTATTCCGTCTAAAACTTTTAGTGAAGAATTATCGAGATTATCAACAGAAATTACTTCGTAGCCTTTCTGTAAAAGAAGTACCGTCACGTGAGATCCAATGTACCCTAGGCCTCCTGTTACAAGTATTTTCATATCACAAAAATTAAGTTAACTCCCATCCTTTTCGATATGTTCTTCCAACGAATTGATTAGCTGCATTAAGGTTTTTAATCTTCATGTTTTCTCCATCCCATAATAATTTTTTACGGCCAATATAGTTTGCACGTCTTCCAGTAGCACCTTCCTCTGTTAACATGTAACTTCGAATTGCGATATTACCCATTAAAACGGTTTCAGTTAAAGGACCAGAATAATCAAAAGATGAAGTAAGAGATTTGTGTTCTGCACTGTTAAACCCTGCCTTACATGCATCAACCCATTGACGTTGATGTCCAAATTCAGGTTCTAACACCTTTACCTTTTCACCCATAACCACAGGTTCTCCTTTACGATATAATTTTGGATCATTTCCGTAAGCATCACATGTAATTACACCTTTATCTCCAATCATTATAACACCATTATCTTCAATACTAACATCTGCTGGAAGCAAATCTGGATGGAAAGGGCGAATTCCTCCATCACTCCAGGTCATTTGAATTGGACCGTTGTTCTTTTCTGTTGCATCAAAATGTAAAGAAACAGATGAAGAAGGTGGACAGCCTTCTGGGTAATAATCGGCACTCCACATTTTGGTGAAAACAGTACCTATACTACACTCTACATCTGTTGGATATTTTAATCCTAATGCTTTGAAGGGAATATCAATTAAGTGACATCCCATATCCCCAAGAGCCCCTGTACCAAAATTCCACCAACCTCTCCAATTAAAAGGATGCATTTCAGGAATGTAAGGCGTCTCTGGTGCAGGTCCTAACCATTGATCCCAATTTAAACTTGTTGGTTTTAATGCAGCGTCAGGCTGCTTCATAGCGACACCTTGTGGCCATACAGGACGGTTAGTCCAGACGTTCACTTTAGAGATAACCCCTATAGAACCTTCACTTATCCATTTTTGAATTTGTAATTGATCTGGGTTTGACGCTCCCTGGTTCCCCATTTGAGTTACTAATTTTTTCTCACGTGCCATTTCAGTTAATAATCGTGCTTCATAGATATTATGAGTAAGGGGTTTTTGAACATATACGTTTACACCTCGCTCCATAGCATAAATAGCGGCTGCCGCATGAGTGTGATCTGGAGTTGAAATAGTGACAGCATCAATATCCTTTTCAGTATCCAACATTTTCTTGAAATTATCGTAAAGCTTTGCATCAGAAAATCTTTTGATAGATTTTCCCACGCTACCATCACCTGAACTATCTACATCACAGAGCGCAATTACACGTTCTCTCCCCTTGACGGATGCGTTTCTTAAGTCACTTTCTCCTTTACCTCCTACTCCAATACCGGCTAATACTAGTTGATCACTTGGGGAAGTATATCCTGCTCCACCAAGAACATGACGAGGAACGATGAAAATTGAAGAGGCAGCAACCCCTTTCTTTATAAAGGATCTTCTACTATCCATATTTTGTTTTGAATTTTTGTCAGACATGTTGTATGAGAATTAATATTATATAAAAGATTAAATTACAAAAAAAAACGGTAGCCATTTTTTTTTAGGGAATTAAAAAAGTTCCTTCCCAATTAGTTTCTGAAGTGAAAAAAGCCCTTATGTGATTTGGTCTCTTTAATTGCAAATATTCAATTGTTTCGGCTTTAAAAACAAGTTGAGTAAAGTATCCCTTAGAAAAGTCATATTCAACTTTTCCAGGAGAACTAATTTCACTTCCCGGACCCATTTTCGTTGCATAATCTTTTTTACTTTGCTCAGGAATAGATTTATAAATCAAATCATTGTTGATTGACTCAACGAGACTAACATTAACAGTAACCTGAAGCATCTTTTTAGCGTCATAAAACAAAAACTGAGCCCTACTATCCTGACCCAGCTCTTTCACTTTCTTGGAACGTAAGTCGGTAAAAATTGAAAAAAATAGAGTTTCTGAGTCAAAATCTCGAAGCACTACTGTTCTAAGACTTGGTCTTCCATCATTTCCTATTGTAGCTAAGTAAAAAAAACGGAAAGGATGCTTTTTGTTATCCTTTACCTCGCTCCATGCTGTCTTGCAGTTATGTAATAAAGAATCTAACATTACAAGTTTGATTTATTTTGCTCAATCCAACTCTCAACTCTTATTTTAGCGTTTTTCTGAATGTCTGCCCAAAAAAGATTGATGTCGGCGAAATGATAATTTTTAATAAAAGAAAGGAAAAAACGCTTGGGTATTTTTGGGACACTTGACCAAAGCATGCCATCGATTCTTTCAACCTTTAGACTTTGTGGATAAATCTTTTTATCGGAACTCAAAACGCCAAGGTGGTCTTTTTTATTACTTGTTCGTTGGTCATCCCAAGAAATAGGATTGGTTACCACCCCCCCTTTATACCAATAATCATATCGTTTTGGGAGTTTATTCTTTTTATATGTATTCCAACTTACAAAACCTCCAGTTTCATTGGGCTGATTTAAAACAGGAATATTTTTAAACTCATTTGGTAAAATTCGAACACCTACTAAATAAGCCGCAATTAACTTTTCTTGCAATACTTTTCCATCAAAAAATTCATGTAATAAGCGTTTGGCATGAAGAGACCCTTGACTATGTGAAGCAATAATAATTGGTTTTCCTTGATTGTAATTTTCTAAATAAAATTGAAAAGCGCGCTTTACATCTTGATATGCTAAAACACCTGCTTCTTTTCCTTGGGCTGCATAAGGATCTACAAAAATCCTGTAATGTGCTTGGCGGTAAAATGGAACATATAAGTTTGCAGCATCTGCCCATGCAGAAGCCTGAAAAGCTACGGCTTTAGACAATACCTCTTTTCTAATTTCATTATTATAAATATCCGCATTCCATTGTGGATTCTTTTTATTTGTAAATAAAGTAGGATAGATGTAAAACACATCTGCTGTCTTTGTCCCTGAATTTTCAATAACACCTTCTAACTCAATAGGCCATTGATCTGGGAGTACTGCCCAATTTTCAAGCTGACTATATTCAGGTGTTTTTGGTGTATTTTTTATATCAAAATCTGAGGTAATATACATGGGTTTACATGAAATAAAGAAAAGTCCAATAAGGACAACTATTTTGTTTTTCAATGTTTAATTTTTTACTAAGATAAGGATTAAGACAAAACATTTTTCAATAGCCTATTTTAAACATTTTAAACACTATATTAAAGTATTAAAAAAGAATAATTATCTTTATTTGCATCATTCTTTAACCACAAAAAAAATCTAATGAAAAAATATTTCATCCTTTTATTTTCCATATCCATAGGAATAGTGACGAGTTGTCAAAATCAAAAAGCAACAACAAAACCTCAAAAATCTGTTGAAGTTAAAGTGGAAAAAAACGATTCAGTATCAAAGGCTAAAGTAACCATTACCAGCAACGTTAACGGTAAAGTTTCTGAGGAGGTTCAAATGTTTGAGGGAACACATGAGGAAGTGATGTCTAAAGTCCATCTAATCACTCAAGATTCTGAGGGAATTGAAGACGTTGAAAGAAAAATGGTTAAAAAAATTCGCTTTATGCTCAACCCTAAAAGCGGAAGTCAGACCACTGGTACAGTCACATTTACAGAAGAAAATGGAAATGTACTTTTTGAAGCTAGTTTATCCGGCCTAAGTGAAGGTACGCACGCGATACATATCCATGAAAAGGCAGACTGTTCATCTGAGGACGGCAAATCAACTGGAGGACATTGGAATCCTACCTTTGAAAATCACGGTTCATGGGGTGCAGAAACAGGCTACCATAGAGGCGATATTGGAAATTTTCAAGCAAATAAAGAAGGCAATGGAACTGTTCAGTTTTCAACAGACCAATGGTGTCTTGGATGTGATGACGACACAAAAAACATTGTTGGAAAAGCTATTATTGTGCATCAAGGAGAAGATGATTTGGTTTCGCAGCCCTCTGGTGCAGCAGGTGCTAGAATAAGCTGTGCGGGAATTATTGAATAATTAAAATTCCCATTGACGGGTAACATCAAGCTTTCTTTTTGCTTCGAGTTCTTCTTGTGAAATAACCTTTAAAAAAGAAGGGTGTTGCTCAATAGCATATTCGATTTTTTCAATTATATCTTCGATACTTTCGTTATCATAATCAATGTCTAGTGGCTTTTTGATTATCATAGACTGGAGGATTCCACGCTTTTTTATCATTAAGCCTTTTTTATCAAAAGACCTCCTAAAGCCGTCTATTACAATAGGAATAACAATTGGTTTGTATTTCTTAATAATGTGAACTGTTCCTTTTCTTACAGGTCCAAAAGGCTTAGTTGTACCTTGCGGAAACGTGATAACCCAACCGTCATCAAGTGCCATACCGATATTCGTAATATCACTAAATTTGACTTGACGTTTAATATCCTTGCCTCCTTCTCTCCATGTTCGCTCGATAGACACCGAACCTGCATAAGCCAATACACGAGGTAATAATCCTGCTTTCATCGTTTCTTTAGCAGCCACATAATAGATATTTAATTTTGGTGACCACAGATACCCTACATTTTTAATGCTATCTATGCGTCCGCTCAAGCTTGCGTTAAACACATGAAACATAGCAACAACATCAGCAAAATAAGTTTGGTGATTAGAAATAAAAAGTACGTTTTTATCAGGTAAATTCTTTATGATTTCAGAACCTTCAATTTCGAGCTGGTTGAAACCGCGATAGCGGCGATGCGTCATAAACCCCATATAACGGATTAACCATTTCTTTAAAATTAAGTAATGACCAAATGGATTTTTTTTGAACATATAGGGTTTTATAATCTGGCTAAAGATAGAATTAAATCAAAGCACAGTGTTCCAAAAAAAATTTAAATTCTGATAAAATCATCGCGGTGGCACCCCATATCGTATGCTCTTCATAGATATAGCTAGGAACTGTTGTTCCTTTAAAGACCCCCTCATATAGAAGGCTTTGTTTAACTTTTAACTGAATAAGTTCACTCAATGGTATTTCTATATGTTGCGCTACTTCACGAGGGTCAGGAGCGAAAACTGGACTACTGGGGTCAACAACAACGAAAGGACTCACTAAAAAATTACTTGGTGGAATATAAATAGGAGATAAATTCAAAAGCGGTTTTGACCCTAAAAGAGAAACCCCTAATTCTTCTTTGCATTCTCTCAAAGCGGTATGCCAAAGACTCTTATCTACAGCCTCAGGTTTTCCTCCGGGTAAGCTTATTTGACCAGAATGAGGACCTTTATATGTTGTTCGTTTAATTAATGACATATGCATAATTCCATTTTTCGGGTAACAGTAAATCAGGACTGCAGCATATTTCGCATTAGGATGTTCCTTGGAAAGGTTTTCCAATTGCTTCTTTCTTTCTTTGGGCATTGTGCGGAGGTGAGCTTGTTTTCCTGGTAAAGAGAAATCTTTTACATTTGAAACACAATCCATAAAGGTTTTATAATCCATGTCAAAAACAAAAATACTTATATTCTTCTTAATAGGTCTGTTTACACTAACTCAGTGTACCTCCAAAAAAAACGTAAAACAAAGTGTCAATAAAGCAATAAAAAAAGAAGAAGTTAAAAAAGAACAACTGAAAGAAGAAATCATCAAAAAAGAGGAGTTTATAGTTTTAAATGATGAAAATGCAATCCCTTTCTTCTTTGAGTACCAAAAAGAAAATCATGAAAACAAAGTGCGTATAAGTACTCGCTTTGGAAATATTGACATTAAACTTTATGAAAACACACCCTACCACCGATCTAATTTTATTTATTTAACTAAAAGGGGGTATTTCAATGGTACGACCTTTCACAGAGTGGTTCCTGAATTCATAATACAGGGTGGAAATTCAGACCGTATGGAGACCTCAAAAAAAAGAGGTGAAATAGGTAAATATCTTCTTCCTCCTGATACAAGAAAGGGACATAAACATCATCGTGGCGTTATTTCAATGCCCAGTAGCGAAATTGAAAATCCATATAAGCTAGCTTCCCCATATGAATTCTTTATTGTTCAACAAAGCCCTGGCGCTTATCATCTTGATGGCTCATACACTGTTTTTGGAGAAGTTATCAGTGGAATGGATGTTGTTGACAAGATCAACAAACAAAACATTGATGATAGGGAGACCCCGTTAACAAACATATTTATGGAAGTTTCAATTTTAAAATAGATTTTATCGATACTTTAGTCAAAGAGGATGTTTTTTTCGCACAAAATGATGTAAAAATCATTGATTATAAGATTAAATTATTAATTTTGATTTAATAATAAGAATTAATAATGACACTCACTCAACTCCAATACACAATTGCTGTAGCAGAGGAAGGAAACTTTACCCAAGCTGCTGAAAAATGCTTTGTAACTCAACCTACATTGAGTATGCAAGTTCAAAAACTAGAAGATGAGCTAGGAATCAAGCTATTCAACAGAAACACCAAGCCTATAACCTTGACAACAATTGGTGAAAAAATAATTGATCAAGCAAAAATGATTCTTAAGGAAGCAAATCGCATGGAAGATATTGTTTCCACAGAAAAAGGATTTGTTGGCGGTAACTTTAGACTAGGCATCATACCAACAGTAATGCCTACACTACTTCCGATGTTCCTTAATACATTCATAAAAAAATTTCCTAAAGTAAATTTAAAAATAGAAGAACTCAATACAGCTGCGATTATTGAAGAGCTTAAAAATGGAAAACTAGATGCAGGAATTGCTGCAACACCATTAGATGATGTTAAAATAATTGAAAAACCGCTTTATTACGAACCTTTTGTTGGCTACATCCCAGAACCTCACCCTCTATCAAAACTTAAAACATTAGCCCTATCAGATTTGGAAAAAATGGATGTTTTAGTGTTAGAGGACGGCCATTGCTTCAGAGATCACGTCTTAAAAATTTGCCAGACACCCAATTTTTCACATACATTCAATTTGAAGAGCGGTAGTTTTGAAACCCTTATTCATCTTGCAAATGACGGACTCGGCATGACACTACTACCCTATCTTCAAACACGAAATCTTACCCCCCAAAATGCTAAAAACCTTAGGTCATTTGAAAGTCCTGAACCCGCCAGAGAGATTAGCTTAATATACTCAAAAAGCCAACTCAAATTACCAATAATAGAATCTTTGAGTGCAACAATAGAAAGCTTAATGCGTGGGGCAATTAAGTTCGATAACATAAAAGTAGTAACCCCTAATTAATCGGAGTTTCTTGACTTGAAGGATCTTTTAAGTGATTGTTCTTTTTATAAAAACCAACCAACCATTGTTTCAAGCGATCACAATCTTCGGGGCTTAAGTATTGGTTTGCCTTGCTTAACTCTTTATTAAATAATTGTCCATCAAAACTTACCTTTCGGAGAATCATTCTATAGTAGTTTAAATTTCTAGACATCTAATGTAAATTTTATAGCCACAATGTATATTTAAAATATACTTTATAATGTTGTTGAAATGTTAAAATATTACTATGCATAACATAGTTCTATCTTTTATTTATATATTTGCATAACATTATATTAATTATGAAGATAGAAAATACAACTGCTCAAATGCGTAAAGGAATCTTGGAGTTCTGCATACTGTCTCTTATTTCAGGGAAAGATCTTTACACTACTGAGATTTTAGACACCCTTAAAAAAGGAAAGATGTTGGTTGTAGAAGGCACCATATACCCTTTACTTACACGCTTAAAAAATGCAAATTTATTACAATACCATTGGGAAGAGTCAACTTCTGGTCCCCCTCGAAAGTATTACTCAATAACTCCTGAGGGCGAAGAGTTTCTCTCAAAACTGAAAACCGTTTGGAATGAACTAAATGAAGCGGTACAAATTATTACCACACAAAAATAAATCTTATGAATAAGACTATCAACATAAACCTAGCCAGCACTTTCTTCTACATGGATGAAAATGCATACACAATCTTAAAATCCTACTTAAACGAACTTGAATCAGCATTTAAAAATACGCTAGGCAAAGATGAGATTTTGCAGGACATAGAAACTCGAATTGCTGAGCTTTTCCAGGAAAGAAAAACAAGTTCTGACTATGTAATTAATGAAACAGATGTAAATGAAATCATTGATATTTTAGGACAACCTAAAGATTTCATCTTAGAAGATGAAGATGAAACCACAGACACAGGGGACACTAAATCTGAAAAAAAACTATTTAGAGATCGTGAAGATAGATACATTGCAGGTGTTGCCTCCGGTCTGGGACATTACTTCGGCATTGATGCGAGTTGGATCCGACTCATTTGGGTACTTTTTGCGCTATTTTCTGTTGGGTCTTTATTTCTGATTTATTTGATTTTATGGGCTATTGTTCCCGAAGCAAAAACTACTGCTGAAAAACTCAAAATGAAAGGTGAGCCTGTAAATATTGATACTATTCAAAAAAAAATAAAAAAAGAATTTGATGAAGTATCCTCAAAGATTAAAGATGTAGACTATCAAAAAACTACAGCGTCTTTAAAAAAAAAATCCAAAAGTTTCTTCACTTTTTTAGAGCAACTACTGAAGCAGGTTCCTCAAGTAATAATTAAACTACTGGGTCTTATTTTATCCTTTTTCTCAGGGGTAGGAATACTTGGAATTTTCATTGGATCACTCGTTTTTATATTTTTTGGGAGCATACATTGGCCCATTGACTTTCATTTTAACTTTTTTAATTTTTCTGTATTTCAAAGCATCTATTTTTCAATTGCCTTGTTTTTACTCCTATTAATTCCTTTTCTTTTCACCTTTTCTCTGGGGATTCGCTTAATCAGCTCACAATCAAATGCTTTTGGAAAAATTAGTAGAATTGTTCTTTTGATAGTATGGATAGCCGCTCTTGTTTTTATTTTAATCATGGGGTCACAAGAAATTAAAAATCAGAATATTACTGCTACAAAAACAGATACTAAAGAACTGAATATTAAAAAAACAGATACTTTATTTGTGAAATTAAATTCTGAATTTATTCAGGGTGATGACCTAAGCTGGGAATACAATAGGGCGAATAGATTCAAAATAGCACTTGAAAATTTTAGCGAGAGTAGAAAAAATGCAAAAATAAATCTATACAAGAGCAACAAATCGTTTTCTTTTATCGAGTTAAAATATTCAGCAAACGGTGCAACACAGGAAAAAGCACAAATAAACGCAACAAACATTGACTATAACTGGAAACTAGATAAAAGTATCCTCTACCTAGATCCGTTATGGAAAACGGTAAACTCTACCCCATTCTATAACCAAAAAATAAACATAAATCTAAACATTCAGGAGGGTCAAATAATTTTTATAAACAATAGATCAAAAGACCTTCTATATTCCATTTTGAGCAATGATCAAGGGTACAGTAAAAGACAAATTACTGGCCATTATTGGAGGATGGGAACGGAAAAACTCGAATGTTTAGACTGTTCTAGTAATCAACAACAGTTAAATATCAAATATCAGGATAAATCGGGGGATGAAAAGCTAAACTTAAACGTTGATAATCAGGGGGTAACAATAAAAAGAAAATAAAGTTGTAAGAAAGCTGGGTTAGGGTTTGTAGTATTTTTATTAAATGTTATATTTGCGCACACTTTTCGGGGTGTAGCGTAGCCCGGTCATCGCGCCTGCTTTGGGAGCAGGAGGTCGCAGGTTCGAATCCTGCCACCCCGACAGACAAGCCTATATGGCGAATGATAACCCTGTAAATTTTAATATTTGCAGGGTTTTCCTTTTTTTACCACAGGACAGCAGTTAAAACTACCCTCATCTTTTGAAATTCGTTTTAAAAAGTTGCACTCAAATCAATTGGATTCAAAAAATATTTGTTTAATTTTATTGCTTAATAAATTACAATTTTTTTGGTCATTTAGCTTTTCATATTAAATGATAAAAAAATAAATTAGCAAGGTGAAATTTTGGATATCAATATTGTAGAATCTTCAAAATAAGAATTCTGCTACCACTATTACCTATCTAGTTTAATACGGGATGTGGCGCAGCTTGGTAGCGCACACGCATGGGGTGCGTGGGGTCGCAGGTTCAAATCCTGTCATCCCGACTTTTAATCTTATTAAGTTACTGATTTAGAAGAGATTTATCAGATTAAACAATAATGCTTCAGCGGATTTATAAGGTGTGCGAAATTTATTTTCTTATTTGAAAAATCAAATACATTTTTTATCACTTTAATTACTCTCTTTTGTACATTTGGTTT
>Ga0181605_10001400_pt1 | contig 22561 bp, 20 predicted proteins | sample 041ome_11_FD_148676 | JGI IMG/M metagenome (GOLD analysis project Ga0181605, IMG submission 148676) | Coastal salt marsh microbial communities from the Groves Creek Marsh, Skidaway Island, Georgia - 041411US metaG (spades assembly) | ecosystem: Environmental > Aquatic > Marine > Intertidal zone...
TGGCAAGCCATTCAGAGGACGGCGTCATCGAATTAATGCCCACATCCGATGGGCAGACCTATGGGTTCAAATACGTCAACGGGCACCCCAAAAACACCAAAGAAGGGTTGCAAACTGTCACGGCCTTTGGGCTTTTGGCGGATGTATACACGGGCTATCCCGTGTTGCTTTCCGAAATGACCCTGTTGACCGCATTACGTACGGCGGCAACATCGGCAATGGTTGCAAAACATCTGGCCCCGAAGGGCGCCAAAACCATGGCTATGATCGGCAACGGCGCGCAAAGTGAATTTCAATGTTTGGCGTTCCAAGCGGTCTGTGGCATCGACACCGTGCGTCTCTATGACATCGACGCCCGCGCCACGCAAAAAGCGGCGCGCAATTTGGCGGGGCGCGGATTGAACGTTATCGCCTGCACAACGCCAGAGGCCGCGATTGAAGGTGCCGAGATCATCACCACCTGCACCGCTGACAAACAATATGCCACCATCTTGACCGATAATATGGTCGGTGCGGGTGTCCATATCAACGCGATTGGTGGCGATTGCCCCGGCAAGACAGAATTACATCGCGATATTTTGTTGCGGTCGTCGATTTTTGTCGAATACCCCGAACAAACGCGGATCGAAGGCGAAATTCAACAATTGGACCCAGATCACCCCGTGACCGAATTGTGGCAGGTTATTTTGGGCGAAACCCAAGGCCGCGTAGATGACCGTCAAATCACGCTTTTTGATAGCGTCGGTTTCGCGATTGAGGATTTTTCGGCCCTACGCTTTATCCGCGATCAAATCAGGGATCACGCCCATTTTATCGATCTGGACATGTTGGCGGACCCAGATGATCCGCGCGATCTGTTTGGGATGGTTTTGCGATCCAAAGCATCCTAGGGCAAAGCGCTTTCGCGCTTTGTCCCGTTGTGCTTAGCCAATTTTATCCGCCAATGCCTCTGCGCGATCGGCAAGTGCCGATAGGCTGTCGGTCACATGCGGTGGGATCACGGCAACTTCGACGATTTTCGGCTCAGCCGTGCCTGATGATTTGAGCGCCTCAATCTCTTGGTGTGCTTTTGCCAATTCTGCTTCGACCTCTGCGATGCGGTCTTGGCCCGCCGCGGTTTTATCCGCCAATAAGAGGCCCGCCATCAACAACATGCGGGTTTCGGGCAAGCGACCAATTTGCGCGGCAAGCGCTTGGGCTTCGTCATCCAACATTTTTGCGGCTGAATGCAGAAAATGTTCTTCACCCTCTTGGCAGGCAACTTCAAAGGCGCGACCACCGATATGGATTGTTACTTCAGGCATTATGCATCCTCCGCGTCGGATGCGTTCAACGCATCGGCAAGTTTCTCATAGAGTTTTTGAACCTGCGCGGTCTGTTCATCGCGATCTGCCTGCGCCTGCGTCAATTCCGATTGAAGCCCCGCAACCTGCGCGGCAAGGCGTTCGTTTTCGGCACGTAGAGCCATCACTTCCTCTGTCTCGCCATGGGCATCGTCAATTGGTTCAGGTTGTGACATTGCCCCGTCCAATCCCGCGGCGATCTTGTCCAACGCCATGGAAATGCGACGTTCGATTTCCTCAATCTGTTCCATACTAAGTCCTTTGCTGCTCTTATGAGACGAATCAATGTCCCACGCTTTTTTCGTTAGTTTAGCCAAATAAATTAAAAAATGCGCCCCCATCGGCAGATTTTCGTGCTTATGCTTGATCTTCGGCGCGTTATTGGTATTGGTCGCGTAACATCTTTTAATAAAGGACCCATCCGATCATGGATATAAAAGCACTTCGTTCCGCCAATCCCGAACATTGGGCAAAAGCGGCGGCCATCCGCACGCTGACACTTGATGCTGTCGCTGCTGCAAATTCTGGACACTCTGGTATGGCAATGGGCATGGCCGATGTTGCGACCGTTTTGTTCGAAAAGCACATGAAGTTTGACGCCTCTTGTCCGACATGGCCAGATCGTGATCGCTTTATCCTGTCAGCGGGTCATGGATCGATGTTGCTGTATTCTTTGCTGCATCTCACCGGATACAAAGATTTCCCAATCGAAGAGATCAAGAATTTCCGCCAAATGGGCGCAAAAACTGCGGGTCATCCAGAAAACTTTTTGTCTGATGCGATTGAAACGACCACAGGTCCTTTGGGCCAAGGGATCGCAAATGCGGTTGGCTTTGCGATGGCCGAAGAAATCCAGCGCGCGCGCTATGGTAAAAAGATTGTGGACCATTTCACATATGTCATCGCCGGTGACGGATGTTTGATGGAAGGCATCAGCCAAGAGGCCATCGGCCTTGCCGGGCGCCACGAATTGGGCAAACTGATCGTTCTATGGGATAACAACAACATCACCATCGACGGAACAGTTGATTTGGCAGATCGCACAGATCAAGTCCAACGTTTCAAGGCATCCGGTTGGCATGTCCAAGAGATCGACGGTCACGATCCTGTCGCGATTGATGCCGCACTTGACGCGGCAAAGAAATCGAAAAAACCGTCAATGATTGCGTGCAAAACACATATTGCCTTGGGGTCTTCTGCCCAAGACACATCAAAAGGCCACGGCGCATTGACCGATGCCACATTGATCGCAGAGACCAAAGCGGCCTATGGCGTTGCCAATGTTGCCTTTGACGTGCCTGCGGATGTGCAAAAACAATGGGCAGCGATTGGTGCACGTGGCGCAGCAGATCGCGCAGAATGGAATGAGCGTTTCGCAAGCCTGTCCGAAAACAAACAAAACGAATTCAACCGCGCCTATGCGTTTGAAGCACCAAAGAAATTGGCATCTGTCATTCGGAAATTCAAAAAAGAAATGTCCGAGACTGCGCCAAAACACGCAACACGCAAATCTTCTGAATTGACGCTGAATGTGATCAATCCCGTGATGCAAGAAACCGTTGGTGGATCTGCGGATCTATCTGGATCAAACAACACGAAATCCAAAGACATGACCGTGTTTGATATCGATAACCGCGGTGGGCGTTATATCCACTGGGGTATCCGCGAACATGGTATGGCGGCGGCGATGAACGGCATGGCATTGCATGGCGGCGTGCGTCCTTATGGCGGAACATTCATGTGCTTTACCGATTACGCGCGCCCCTCGATGCGCTTGGCGGCCTTGATGAAAATGCCAACCGTATTCGTGATGACGCATGACTCAATAGGGTTGGGCGAAGACGGCCCTACACACCAACCTGTTGAACATTTGGCAATCAGCCGTGCGACACCAAACACATATGTGTTCCGTCCCGCAGATACAGTTGAAACAGCAGAAGCATGGGAAATCGCACTGACCGCGAAAGAAACCCCATCTGTTTTGGCCCTGTCACGTCAAAACCTGCCAACCGTGCGGACCGAGCACAAAGGCACGAACCTATCCGAAAAAGGTGCCTATGTCTTGGCCGATGCAGACGGCCAACGCCAAGTTATTCTGATTGCAACAGGGTCAGAAGTTCACATCGCGATGGAAGCACGTGACACGCTGCAATCCCAAGGGATTGGCACGCGCGTTGTATCAATGCCCTGCATGGAACTGTTTGCGGCCCAAGACGACCTCTATCGCAAGCGGGTTTTGCCAGGCGGCAATATCATTCGCATTGGTGTCGAAGCTGGCGTGCGCCAAGGATGGGATCAATGGCTACTTGGTGAACGTGCACGTGCGGGCAAATCGGCCTTCATCGGCATGGATCGCTTTGGCGCGTCTGCCCCAGCCGAAGAGCTGTTCGAAAAATTCGGCATCACCGCAGACGGGATCGTCGCCAAGGTAAAAGAGCTGATGTAATTCCGTAAAATATCACTCGAAAAGCCCCGCCATCTTGGTGGGGCTTTTTTCATGCGCTGAGTCGTCTCCAAAAATGTTAGCGTCTTTCATTTTCTGACCACTGCCCGACCGACAAAATGATTGCGCTAACGTTAGCGGCAACATTTGATTTTAACGCTAACATGTTGTCAAATCAGGCCTTTTATTGTTTCCGCAGCGCGGCATATACGGTATAGCCACCCTATCTTAGATGTAGGAGAGTGGGATGACAGTTACAGTCGGCATCAACGGATTTGGCCGCATTGGGCGTTGTACCTTGGCGCATATTGCCGAAAGTTCACGCAATGATGTGCAGGTCGTGAAAATTAACGCGACAGGCCCAATTGAAACCAATGCCCATCTTCTGCGATACGACAGTGTGCATGGTCGTTTTGGTGGCAATGTTGTTGTGAATGGCGACACGATGGATTTGGGTCGCGGCCCGATGCAGGTGTTTTCGACATATAATCCCGAAGAACTCGATTGGTCAGGCTGTGACGTCGTCTTGGAATGCACTGGCAATTTCAATGATGGCAACAAAGCAAATGTTCACATTCGCCAAGGCGCAAAATCAGTATTGATTTCTGCCCCCGCCAAGAACGTTCAAAAAACGATCGTCTACGGCGTGAACCACCGCGATCTTATCAAAGGCGATACCATGATTTCAAACGGGTCGTGCACCACCAACTGTTTGGCCCCTTTGGCCAAAGTGTTGAATGACGCGGTCGGCATCGAAAGCGGTATCATGACCACAATCCACAGCTACACGGGCGACCAGCCTACCCTTGACCGTCGTCACAAGGATTTGTATCGCGCACGTGCGGCGGCCATGGCCATGATCCCGACATCGACAGGTGCGGCCAAAGCATTGGGTGAAGTGCTGCCTGAATTGGCGGGCAAGCTTGACGGGACATCCATGCGGGTCCCTACCCCCAATGTGTCTGCGGTTGATCTGACTTTCCAAGCGTCCAAAGACGTAACGGTAAATGACATCAACGACATCGTGCGCGAAGCGGCCGCAGGCCACATGGGCCACGTTCTGTCCTATGACCCCGAACCCAAGGTATCGATTGATTTCAACCACACACCCTATTCATCCATCTTTGCACCCGACCAAACCAAAGTCGTTGGCAAGCGCATGGTGCGCGTTTTGGCATGGTACGACAATGAATGGGGCTTTTCCTGCCGCATGGCAGATGTCGCAGCCGCCATGGGTCGATTGATGCAATAAATCCGCAAATTTTGCGAAATGATGACACACCCCGCAGCCCGCTGCGGGGTTTTTGTTTACCTTACAACGACTTCGTGGCAGGAAGAAAGAAAACCAAACGGGATGTTTGACATGGGCAATACAGGCTGGATCGTATTTCTATTCCTTATTCTTGGGGCGATCGCCACTGATGTCATCCTAGCCCAAGGCGCCAATAGCGTCTTTTTGTTGAAACGATTGGCCGACCTCATCGAATGGGTCGCCTTCTGGCGCTAAACCGACCAAGTTTATTAAAATTGCGAAAATACGGTTGACAATTCTCGCAAATAATGGATGTTAGCGCTAACTTCACCATAGACATATAAGGACACGCTATGACTGTTACAGTTGCGATAAATGGTTTTGGACGGATCGGGCGAAATGTATTGCGCGCGATTGTGGAATCGGGTCGCACAGATATCGAAGTGGTTGCCATCAATGACTTGGGTCCGGTCGAGACCAACGCACATCTTTTGCGTTATGACAGCGTGCATGGCCGCTTTCCTGCTACGGTGACAACCACAGAAACCTCGATTGACGTGGGTCGCGGCCCTATTGCTGTTACCGCAATCCGTAATCCCGCCGATTTACCGTGGAGCAATGTCGATATCGTCATGGAATGCACAGGTATCTTCACCGATCGTGAAAAGGCCGCCGTGCATTTGGAAAACGGCGCAAGCCGAGTATTGGTGTCTGCCCCGTCAAAAGGCGCGGATAAAACAATCGTTTTTGGTGTGAATGATCACACGCTGACGGCAGATGATGTCATCGTGTCGAACGCGTCATGCACGACAAACTGCCTGTCACCTGTTGCCAAAGTTCTAAATGATACCGTAGGCATTACGCGTGGGTTCATGACGACAGTGCACAGCTATACAGGCGATCAACCGACATTGGACACCATGCACAAGGATCTATATCGTGCACGCGCGGCTGCGATGTCGATGATCCCGACTTCCACAGGTGCAGCAAAAGCTGTTGGGTTGGTGTTGCCAGAGCTAAATGGCAAATTAGATGGCGTTGCGATCCGTGTCCCGACCCCAAACGTATCTGTTGTTGATCTTACCTTCGAAGCATCACGCGCAACGACGGTCGAGGAAATCAACGACGCATTACGTGCGGCTGCGGCGTCTGGCCCATTAAAGGGCATTTTGGGCGTGACGGATGAACCCTTGGTATCCATGGATTTCAACCATGACAGCCGGTCATCAATTTTTGCCACCGATCAAACAAAAATTTTGGATGGCAACATGGTGCGTATTTTGACGTGGTATGACAATGAATGGGGCTTTTCCAACCGGATGAGCGACACAGCCGTCGCAATGGGTAAATTCCTATAAACGTCACAATATAATCATCACCAAAGCCCGCAGACTGCGGGCTTTTTCATGTGTACTCAATACAATAATTCCATTTATAGCGATGCAAACTTCGCGTAGCGTCGCACGAGATTTCTTTGGCGCTGCGCATATCATGAAAATTTATGGACATATAAAATCTGGCAACTGTTACAAAGTGTACCTAACGGCCGAGCTTTTGGGCCTGCGTTACGATTGGATCACACTCGACAATTCCAAAGGTGAAACGCACACCGCCGAATTTTTGGCCATCAACCCGAATGGCAAAGTGCCTGCGATGGTGCTGCCCGATGGCCGTCGATTGGCCGAATCCAATGCGATCATTGCGTTTTTGGCCGATGGATCGCATCTGATCCCGCAGGATCGCTTTGAATATGCGCAGATGCTGCAATGGATGTTTTTTGAACAATACAGCCACGAACCCTATATTGCTGTAGCGCGTTTCATCCAGTTTTACCAAAACATGCCCGCAGAGCGCCAAGCGGAATATGACACCTGTCAGATCAAAGGCAACGCGACCCTGCGCCTGATGGATCATCATCTTTCAACGCGCCCCTATTTCGTTGGAACGTCGATGTCCTTGGCTGATATTGCCTTGTTTGCCTATACCCATGTTGCGGATCAAGGCGGGTTCGATTTATCCCAATTCCCGCATATCCAAGATTGGATCAAACGGATCCAAGCCACACCAAAATTTGCGCCAATGCTGTTTGACGATTGACATTTTCCGCCCCCTGTTGCCCCATGCGCGCACACGTGGACAATAGGAAAAATGAAGATGTCACAAACGATTAAAGCCGTGATGTTTATGTCGGGCGCGATTGTGTCGTTTTCGGCAATGGCAGTCGCAGGTCGCGCGATCAGCTTTGAACTCGATACATTTGAAATCATGATGTATCGCAGCATCGTGGGCATTTGTGTCGTGCTGATCTTGGGCCGGATGTTTGGGACATTGGGTCAAATCACAAAACGCAATTTGGGCACACATTTTATCCGCAACATTTCGCATTTCGCCGGACAGAACCTTTGGTTTTATGCCATTACGGTTGTCCCCTTGGCCCAAGTCTTTGCGTTGGAATTCACGTCGCCTTTATGGGTTTTGTTGTTGTCACCCTTGCTGTTGAACGAACGGTGGACACAGATGCGCGTGTTGGCGGGGGTTATGGGATTTGTTGGTATCCTGATCGTGACCCGCCCGACGGGACAGTCCTTGAACATCGGCGTTATTGCGGCGGCTCTGTCGGCGATTGGATTTGCAGGCTCTGCAATTTTCACCAAACGCCTGACACGCACAGAAACCATCACATGTATCCTGTTCTATCTGACCGTGATGCAATTGGCCTTTGGGGTGATTTGTGCGGGCTATGACGGGGATATCGCCATGCCGTCCCTCGATACGCTGCCTTGGTTGGTGTTGATCGGGTTCGCGGGGCTTTTGGCGCATTTTTGTTTGACAACCGCCCTGTCATTGGCCCCTGCAACAGTCGTAATGCCAGTGGATTTTATCAGATTGCCGGTCATCGCGATGGTTGGCATGTTGGTCTATGCCGAAGCGATTGACATGTGGGTCTTTATCGGCGCCGCGATAATTTTTACAGGCAATTACATGAATATCTGGTCAGAAACGCGCAAAGCCTAGGGCAAAGCATTTGACAATTATGCCTGTTGCGCTACGACAGGACCAATGAATTCGGGGTTTGATATGATCTATTCATCTGCGCAAGACTGGCGCCGCGCCGCGCAAAAACGAGTGCTGTTTTTTGGCATGTCGGGATTGGGGAAAACCCATATCTCAAACATGCTGCGTGCCTCTGGCGATTGGTTTCACTATTCAATCGATTACAGAATTGGAACCCGATACATGGGCGAATATATCGCCGATAACGCCAAGGCCCAAGCGATGAAGGTGCCGTTTCTGCGCGATCTGTTGATGAGCGATTCAATCTATATCGGTTCCAACATTTCCTTTACCAATCTTACACCCGTTTCAACCTATCTGGGGAAACCCGGTAACAGTGATTTGGGCGGATTGCCCATCGCGGAATACACGCGCCGTCAGGCACAATTTCGTGCGTCCGAAATCAACGCGTTGAATGACACGGGGTATTTTATTGAACGGGCGCAGGATCTCTATGGCTATCCGCATTTCATCTGCGATACGGGCGGGTCGATTTGCGAATGGGTTAATCCCGATGATCAAAATGATGCTGTTTTGAAATCACTGGCAAGTCATACGTTGATGGTCTGGATCAAAGGATCAGAGGATCACACAGCCGAATTGATCCGCCGCTTTGATCGTGCGCCAAAACCGATGGCCTATCAACCTGCCTTTTTGGAACGGGTTTGGACGGAATACCTAACCTTAAAGGATATCGGCCCCGACGACGTGAATCCGGATGATTTCATTCGTTGGACCTACGCCCAAGCGTTGGCGCATCGACAACCGCTCTATGAACGAATGTCTAAATGGGGTGTCACTGTGACCGCGGACGAGGTTGCACAGGTAACAACCCCCGATCAATTCGATGATTTGATCGCCACCGCACTTGAGCGCGAGGCGAGTTAACCCTATTTAGGGAAAACCAACGCAAGGACCACATAAATGCCGATCAAGATACCAGAAAACCTACCAGCCTATGACGTTCTCACACGTGAAGGCATTATGGTTATGTCTGAAGATCAGGCATCACGGCAGGATATTCGACCGCTGCGCATTGGGCTTTTGAACCTGATGCCGAAAAAAATCCAAACCGAAAATCAATTCGCCCGATTGATCGGCGCGACCCCATTACAGATTGAACTGTCGCTGATCCGGATGAGCGAACACCAAACGCGCAACACGGCCGCCGATCATATGGAAAGCTTTTATCGCACCTTCACCGAAGTTGAAGCGTCGGGCGAAAAGTTTGACGGTCTGATCATCACAGGCGCCCCGATCGAACACCTTCCGTTCGAAGACGTCACCTATTGGGATGAACTGAAACGCATCATGGATTGGACGCAAACCCACGTTCATTCCACCTTTGGCGTGTGTTGGGGCGGCATGGCGATGATTTATCATTTCCATGGGGTGCCCAAACTTGACCTGCCCAAAAAGGCATTCGGGTGTTATCGCCAGAATAATTTGGTCCCGAATTCGCCGTATCTGCGGGGTTTTTCGGATAATTTCGTGATCCCTGTCAGCCGGTGGACCGAAATTAGCGCGTCTGATGTCAACAAACACTCCGATCTTACCACCCTCTTGGCAAGCGACGAAGTTGGCCCCTGTTTGATCGAAGATAAAGCGCATCGCGCGCTCTATATCTTCAACCATTTTGAATATGACAGTGATACGCTCAAACAAGAATATGATCGTGACGTGGATGCCGGCACCCCGATCAACATACCGCGCAATTACTATCCTGAGGATGATCCAAGTCGCCCGCCAGAAAACAGATGGCGCAGTCATGCACATCTTTTGTATGGGAATTGGATCAACGAAATCTATCAATCAACACCATATGATTTAAATGCTATTGGGACTTAGCCTTCTTTCTCTTTTGGCTCTTTATGGGGTGCTGTTCTTGCTTGCGGAACGGCGCGCCGCCAAAATTGAACGCACCTATCCGCCCGTTGGAACCATCTTGACCCATCGTGGGACGAGATTTCACATCTATGAACGGGGCCAAGGTCCTGATGTGGTCTTGATCCACGGAGCAAGCGGCAATATGCGTGACATGATCAATACTTTGGTTGATGGTTTATCGTCATCGTTTCGTGTGATTGTGATTGACCGCCCGGGCCTTGGATATTCTGACCCATTGCCCAATGGGGCCTATCGCATCGCGGATCAGGCGGAATTTATACGGTCCGCTTTGGCGGACTATGGCGTCAAGCGGCCGATTGTTTTGGGCCATTCGCTTGGGGGGGCGGTGTCCTTGGCATGGGCCACGCAAGCCCCCGAAACCGTCCGGGCATTGGTTTTGCTGTCTGCGGTCACAACGCCTTGGATAAAGTATCACAATGTATACGCATGGTGGCACGCCTTACCGGTTATCGGGCACATGAGCGCATTGATCGTGAATATCATCGCCTATGACACAATCATTCAAGGCAATATTGACGGCACCTTTGCCCCGAACAGTGCACCGAAAACATTCCGCCAAGATATGGGTGTTGATTTGGTCCTGCGCTGGCGCTCAATCGTTGCGAATGCTCGCCATCGCAAATATCTGGTTCAACAAGTGACCGAGCTATCACGGCAGTATTCGACGCTTAAAATGCCAATCCACGCTGTATCTGGCGACGTGGACACAGCAGTACCGCACCAACTCCATATCACAGGCATCAAGAACGCCGCGCCCCATGCACAGATCCATATGTTGCAAGGTCTTGGTCACATGCCGCATTACTTTGCCGCAGACAAAGTCGTAAAAACGGTGGCACAGGCCCATCAGGATGCTATGCTAGCGGAAAATGCAGGAAAAGCGCATGCAAAAACCATTTGAGGGCGCGATCAGTGAATTCTACAACACTGCCGCACCTGACACGATAAAAGCCGCGATTGCAGGCGCTAAAAAAAGTGACGTCCTAAGCCCCGAATTTCCCTATGCAAAAGAGCTGGGCAAAGACGCTTACCAAACACATATGGATTTGCTTCAACTTGAATTGGCGAAATTTCACAACTGGGTTCGCACCACAGGTCGACGCGTGGCCATTGTGTTCGAAGGGCGCGATGCCGCAGGAAAAGGCGGGACAATCGCGCGGCTTCGTGCCAATCTGCCGCCCCGGTCCACCAAAGTGGTCGCACTGTCCAAACCAACTGAATCCGAGGCAGGGCAATGGTATTTCCAACGCTACATCCTTCACCTGCCCACAGCAGGCACAGTTTCGATTTTTGACCGCAGTTGGTATAATCGTGGCGTTGTGGAAAAGGTCTTTGGCTTTTGCTCTGACGAACAAAGACGCAAGTTTTTCGATCAGGTGGTGCCCTTTGAACAAATGGTGCATCAAGACGGCGTAGATATCATCAAACTTTGGCTCAGTGTCGGACAAGCGGAACAATTGCGCCGCTTTTTGGACCGCGAATCTGATCCGTTAAAGCAATGGAAATTGTCCTCTATCGACGTGAAGGGTCTTTATAAGTGGGATGATTACACCTCTGCGATTGATGAAACCCTGTCAAAAACGCACCACGCCGATGCCCCATGGATCATCGTGCGGTCCGATGACAAGCGCCGCGCACGTATTGCGGCGATCCAGCAAATCTTGACACGCTTTGAGTACACGGGCCGCGACGACGACGCCATTGGCGCGATTGATGCAAAGATCACCGCCGGCCCCGAGGTTTGGAATGGCTAAACGCGGCTATCATCACGGCAATCTGCGCCAAGCCCTGGTCGAGGCCGCGCTGGATTTGATCCGCGCCAAGGGGCCAACGGGCTTTACCCTATCTGAGGCCGCGAAACAGGCGGGCGTAACCCCTGCGGCCGTGTATCGGCATTTTGAAGGTCGCGAGGATCTAATCGCAGAAGCCGCGCTGCAAGGGTATGAAATCTTTGCCGATCTGATGCAATACGCCTATGACAAAGGCCAACCTTCGGCGCTTGCCGCTTTTGATGCAACGGGGCGTGCCTATCTTGCGTTTGCACGTAAATATCCGGGCCATTATATTTCAATGTTCGAAAGCGGAATATCGGTCAATCGCACCCCCGCACTCGCCCAAGCAAGCCAAAAAGCGCGCGATGTTTTAGAACGCGCCGCAGAAGACCTATGCGCGCATATTCCACCAGATCGCCGCCCACCTGCATCAATGTTTTCCGCCCATATTTGGGCGTTGTCCCACGGGGTTGTCGAACTTTTCGCCCGCAATTCCCCCGGCACACAAAGCCCCTATAATCCCGAAGACCTGCTTGAAAGCGGCATCGGCGTGTATCTGCGGGGATTGGGCATTCTGGGCAAAGATCACTAGGGGGCACAAATGGCATATGACATTGGGCTTGCCCAAATTCTTCGCGATGATTTGGCGGATGTGGCAGGCATCAGCGAAAAGAAAATGTTCGGCGGCCTGTGTTTTTTACTCTATGGCAATATGCTGTGCGGCGTTCACAAAGACGGTATGATGTATCGTGTTGGCAAAGATCACCATGATGCCGCTTTGGCGATTGATGGTGCGCATGATATGATGTTCACAGGGCGCAAAATGTCAGGTTTCATCGATGTTGACGCCGATGCCGTGGACGACGACGAAAAACGAAAAGCGTGGCTTGGGATGGCCTTCGATTTTGTGTCGAACCTGCCCGCGAAATAACGCTTATTCGGTTTCTTCGACAATCACCAAGTATCTGATTGAGGCATCTTTTGCGAACTGCAGCGCCGCTTGATATGCGGCACTGTCGTAACAGGCTTGCGCTGTTTCAAGATCGGGAAAGCGCACCACGACATGACGTTCAAACGCCTGTCCCTCAATGTGTACAGATGCGCCCCCGCGCGACAAAAACACGCCGCCGAAATTGGTGATGACCGGAACGGCGCGGATTGCATACTCTTTATATGCAACCGCATCCGTTACTGTCACATGCGAAATCCACAGCGCGGACATCAATTAGCCCAAGACCGCTTTGGCCGCTGCGATTGCGGCATCTGCGTTTTCCGCCGATGCACCGCCGCCTTGCGCCATGTCTGCGCGACCACCGCCGCCTTTTCCGCCCAATGCAGGAACCGCAGCACGCACCAGATCGACCGCAGAAACACTGCCTGTCAGATCATCGGTGACACCTGCGGCAACGGCAGCCTTGTCACCTGTATCGGCGATCAAAACAATTGCGGCCGAACCCAAACGGTTTTTATGTTCGTCAATCAACGCAGGCAGGTCTTTACCCGAAACCCCTGATAGGACTTGGGCGAAGAAGGGAACACCATTGATGGTTTCTGCCTCTTGTGCGGCACCTTGGCCCGCACCGCCGGCCATTGCCAATTCGCGGCGCAGCTGTGCAACTTCGTTCGCCAATGCTTTACGTTCGTCCAACAGCGCTTTGACACGGGCTGGAACGTCCGATGCTTGGGCCTTTAATTCCGCGGCAACCGCATTCAGATTGGCCGCTTGCTGCGTCATATAAGACAGCGCCGCTGCCCCTGTAAGCGCCTCAAACCGGCGCACGCCTGCCGAGCTTGCGCTATCAGAGAGCGCGACGAATGCGCCGATATCGCCCGTTTGGCGCACATGCGTCCCGCCGCATAATTCCAACGAATAGGTGGTGCCATCATTGCCTTTGCCTGAACCGGCAAGTGTCCCCATAGAAACCACGCGCACTTCGTCGCCATATTTCTCACCAAAAAGCGCCTGCGCCCCCAAGGCGCGTGCATCATCTGGTGTCATAATACGGGTTTCAACGCGGGTATTTTGGCGGATAAATTCGTTAACTTCGGCTTCTACCTGACGAAGTTGTTCGGTGCTAAGCGCTTTTGAATGGCTGAAATCGAAACGCAGACGATCATCCGCGTTTAGCGATCCACGTTGTGCCACATGGTCCCCAAGCGCACGCCGCAATGCTTCGTGCAGCAAGTGCGTTGCCGAATGGTTCGCGCGAATGGCGCTGCGACGTGCATGATCAACCGACAAGGACGCGCCCTGCCCCTTGGCGATGGATCCGTCCGATACTGTTGCGAAATGAATAAAAACACCCGCCACTTTTTTCGTATCAGTCACCTGTGCAACGCCGGTTTCGGTTTTGATGACACCAGTGTCCCCAACCTGACCACCGCTTTCGGCATAGAACGGGGATTGGTTCAAAATGATTTGAACACTATCACCTGACTTTGCTTCGGACACTTGATCGGATCCGGAAACCAAGGTCAAAATTTGCCCCTCTGCGATTTCGGTGTCATATCCCAAGAAATCGGTCGTGCCGTGGCTGTCGGCAATATCAAACCAGATGGTTGCATCCGCCGCTTCGCCAGAACCAGACCACGCTGCACGCGCTTTGGCCTTTTGTTCCGCCATTGCGGTGTCAAATCCGTCGGTGTCGACAACACGACCCTTTTCTCGCAACGCGTCTTGCGTCAGATCGAGCGGGAAACCATAGGTATCGTACAGCTTGAACGCGGCCTCGCCCGGAAGAGCGGCAGCGTCGTCCAATTTTGACAATTCGTCATCCAGCAATTTCAAACCGCGGTCCAATGTTTGTTTGAAACGCGTTTCTTCTTGCAAGAGTGTTTCTTGGATCAATGCCTGTGCTTGTCCCAATTCAGGATAAGCCGCCCCCATCTGTGAAACCAATGCCGGAACCAGTTTGTGCATCACGGGATCTTTGGCCCCCAACAGATGGATATGGCGCATCGCGCGACGCATGATGCGGCGCAATACATACCCACGACCATCATTTGACGGCATAACACCATCCGCGATCAAGAACGAGGTTGAGCGTAAATGGTCCGCGATCACGCGGTGATGCGTCTTGCCCGGGCCGTCAGGATCAGAATGTGTGGCATTGGCTGATGCCTCAATAAGACTACGGATGAGGTCCGTCGAATAGTTATCATTTGTCCCCTGCAACAAGGCCGCGACACGTTCGATGCCCATGCCTGTATCAATGGATTGATTTGGCAAGGCAATCATCGAACCATCTTCGAACTGTTCGTTTTGCATGAAAACGAGGTTCCAAATTTCAACGAACCGATCACCGTCCTCTTCTGGCGAACCGGGAGGCCCCCCCCAATATTTTTCCCCATGATCGAAAAAGATTTCGGTGCATGGACCGCATGGACCCGTGGGGCCCATCATCCAAAAGTTGTCGTTTGTCGGAATGCGAATGATCCGATCATCCGAAAGACCCGCCACTTTTTTCCAGATATTCGCGGCTTCGTCATCTGTATGATAAACGGTAACCAAAAGCCGATCTTTTGGAATATCAAATTCTTTTGTGATCAATTCCCACGCAAATGGGATCGCGTCCGATTTGAAGTAATCGCCAAAGGAAAAGTTACCCAGCATTTCAAAAAATGTATGGTGACGCGCGGTATAGCCGACGTTGTCCAAATCATTATGTTTGCCACCGGCGCGCACGCATTTTTGCGCAGTGGTCGCACGTTTGTAATCGCGCGATTCAACGCCGGTGAACAGGTTCTTAAACTGGACCATGCCCGAGTTGGTGAACATCAAAGTGGGGTCATTCCGCGGAACCAATGGGCTTGACGGTACGATTTCGTGGCCTTGCTTCTCAAAGTAATTCAAAAAGGTCGACCGAATGTCGTTTAACGTGGGCATGAGGCGGCTCTTTTCCTTAAAACGTCTTTTCTTTGCATCTATACCGCTGTCCAAGTCTTGTCCACGGGGTTCACCGCATTCACGCAACAAAAAAGGGCGTATCACACGGATAACACCCTTCTTTTTTCACATGAAAACGCGATTACGCTTCCATGACATCTCCATCATCTCCGTCGCTCATTCCGAAATCCAGACCATGCGCCGCGCGAATTTTATCTTCGATATCCAATGCGACAGATTGGTTTTCACGCAGATAGTTCTTAGCATTTTCACGCCCTTGTCCGATGCGTTCGTCGCCATAGCTGTACCAAGCGCCTGATTTATCGACGACGCCCGCCTTGACCCCAAGATCCAACAGTTCGCCAGTCTTGGAAATGCCCTCGCCGTACATGATATCAAACTCGACTTGTTTAAAGGGTGGCGCAACTTTGTTTTTCACCACCTTGACGCGCGTTTGGTTGCCGACCACCTCATCGCGATCTTTGATGGCCCCGATGCGGCGGATATCCAACCGAACCGAGGAATAGAACTTCAACGCGTTCCCGCCCGTTGTGGTTTCAGGGCTTCCGAACATGACGCCGATTTTCATGCGGATTTGGTTGATGAAGATGACCATACATTTCGATTTGCTAATCGATCCAGTCAACTTGCGCATCGCTTGGGACATCAAACGGGCTTGGACGCCGACACTGCTGTCGCCCATATCACCTTCTAGTTCCGATTTGGGTGTCAATGCCGCGACTGAGTCAACCACAACCAAGCTGACCGCGCCAGAGCGCACCAAAGTGTCTGTAATTTCCAACGCTTGTTCACCTGTATCCGGCTGCGAAATCAACAATTCATCCAGATCCACGCCCAGCTTTCTGGCATATAATGGGTCAAGCGCATGTTCCGCGTCCACAAAGGCGCACACACCGCCTTTTTTCTGTTCTTCCGCAACACAATGCAGCGTCAATGTGGTTTTACCCGAGCTTTCAGGGCCAAAGATTTCGATAATTCGACCTTTCGGCAAACCACCAATTCCCAAAGCGATGTCCAATCCCAAGGAACCGGTTGATGTTGCTTCGATCTCTTGAATGGGGTTATCCCCGCCCAATTTCATGATCGAACCTTTACCAAACTGCCGCTCAATCTGCGCTAATGCGCTGTCGAGTGCCTTTTGCTTTTCTGCGTTTTTTTTATCTGTCATCGAAAGAAGGTCTGCCATTTGTTAAATTACCTTTCTTATTTCACAGCAATCGACATTCGGCAATCGCCAGTTTTGTTCTACTCTTGTTCTCTTTATGCGGATAAAATGAGAACATTACAAGAAAATTTTTATTAAAATTACTTTTGCATATAATCATTAACAGAGTGTATACAGGGTCAGGGTTACATTTGGATGCAGACATATGCTTGTTTTTATTGCACAAAAATTGGTTTTTCTGGCAATGCCAAAGACCGGCACGACGGCGATTGAAACCGCGATGGACCCTTGGGCCGATGCCGTGTTTCGCACGCCTTCGGGTCTAAAACACACTAATATACAACGATTTAATCGGTTTTATCGCAAACCTTTTGAATCACATGCAAATGGCGACATCGAAACGGTCTGTGTGGTGCGTGAACCTGTTGATTGGTTGGGCAGCTGGTATCGGTATCGCAGTCGCGAACAATTGCATGGTCGTCCGAATTCGACTTCGCATGTGAGTTTTGACGAATTCGTTGAAACCTACATGTCAAAAGATCGCCCAAGCTGGGCGCAGGTCGGTGATCAGGCCAAATTTACACAGCCAAATCCCGATGGCCCCGCAATCACCCATCTGTTTCAATACGAGCAGATGGACAAACTGGTGACGTTTTTACAAGATCGGTTTCAACGTGAAATCACGCTGCCCCAAGTGAATGTTTCACCAAAATCACAGTTGACGCTTGATCCCAAACTTGACTCAAAGCTACGTCGGAAATGCGCCGATCAGTTCGATCTATGGCATTCAGCGCGGCGTTAGTGAATTTGATTTTGCACAGTTTGGGTCAAGGCGTCCAAGGAAAACGGCTTGGGTAAAAACACCGAATTTGGAACGCTTGCCTGTTGGGTTTCCAACACATCTTCGGCATATCCTGACACAAAGACAACGCGCGTGTTGGGCCGTTCGATCAATGCCTCTTTCACCCAACTCGGACCATCCCGCCCAGGCATAACGATATCGGTAACAAACACATCAATACGCAGGTTTTGGTCTTTTAGCTTTTCCAAAGCTTCTTCGGCGGAACAGGCTTCGATGACTTGATGTCCCCGCAATTTCAACGCGCGTGACGCAAAGGTGCGCACAGGCGCTTCGTCTTCGACCAGTAAGATCACACCGACGTCGTGGCGGGTATTTGCTTTTTTCTGAGGATCACTTTGTGGAGTGGCGACGATTGGATCTGGGTCGATTGCCGGGAAAATAAGCGTGAATTCGGTGCCTTGTCCGAAGGCGGAGTCGACAAATATATAGCCGCCCGTTTGCTTTACGATCCCATATGCGGTCGAAAGACCCAATCCCGTGCCCTCGCCAATTCGTTTTGTGGTGTAAAACGGTTCAAAGATCTTTGACAATTTGTCTGCGGCAATCCCACAGCCTTGATCGCGGACAGAGATTTTAACGTATTCGCCAACTGGGATGGTGACACGATCGCGCATCATGGGTTCAAGAATTTGCAAATTTTTTGTCTGGATCTCGATGCGTCCGCCGTCGGGCATAGCATCACGCGCGTTGACGACAAGATTCATCAAAACCTGTTCCAACTGTCGTTTATCCGCGCGGACATGGCGTAGGCGCGGATCGTGGGTTAAATCCAATTCGACCTTTTCCCCGACCAAACGGTTCAACAAATGCGTCAAATCAGCCAATGTATCCCGCATATTCAACGGTTCGGGCCGCAAGGTTTGTTTGCGTGAAAACGCAAGTAATTGCGACACCAGCGCAGCTGCGCGATTGGCGTTTTGGTTTATTTGCGTCAGATCCGCGAAATCTTGGGATTGATCATCGTGTCGCAACAACAACAGATCACAATGACCCGTGATTGCCGTCAACAGATTGTTGAAATCATGGGCAACGCCCCCTGCCAATTAGCCGATGGCTTGCATCTTCTGACTGTGAACGAATTGTGCCTCGAGTGATTTGAGCTCAGTCGCATCGGATAAAACGGCAATCAGCCCGTCTTCATGCCCCAATTTAATGCGGTTCAAGATAACTTGGACGAACACCTCTTTGTCGCGCCGCGCGAGGCGCAGAAATTCGGGATGATTGATCGACCGACCTTGAATCGCATCTTCGATCCAATCGGGGATTGAGCGGCCTAACCCTTCTAACAGGTCTTGGATCATGACATTTTGATTTGGCTCAATATCCAAAAGCTGGCTTGCGTATGAATTCACTTGAACGATGGTGCCATCCACGCTCAGCTTGATCATGGGCACAGGCAGCATTTCGAAATCGCTGCTTTCTGGCTGAACGATGTTTTCCGTATCGGGTGGCAATAAAAAAATCTCGGTTCCTGTGTCGAGTGTTCGGTGAACAACGAAAAAATCGCGAGCGCCGGATCGGGTTTCAAGCGTATTTACAGCGTTCCACATCATATTTTGCGGGCCGGTGATTTGGAACAATTGCGATGCATGCGCCCCTAAAATGTCGCGTGCCGCCTGGTTGAGTTCGCGGATGCTGCCAGAATGGGATACCTTGATCGCAGGGATCGGCGAGGGAAATGTGACATCCCCCTCTTGCAAACTTAACCGATCAAGCCGCCAGAGCACCCGCGACTGCGCTTGTTTCCACGCGGACAGACGCCAATGACCGTCATCCGTCAAAATGATATCTTCGACAAAGGTCTGCGCCAAAAGTGCGCGGCGCATTTTGGAAATAACCGACCCTGCATCGGGCAAAAATGGGCATAACCAATCTGTCAAACTGCAGCCAACTTTGGCTTTTGTCGCAGCCTGTGCCGATTGATTGGCCCCAATCACCACACCGATATCGTTGGTCGAAATACAATAGGCGCGATCATGTTGGAAAAACAACGCGATATGGCGTGAAATTCGGGATTGCATCCACCGATCAAAGGCAAGGTGCAAAATTGGAAAAAACGCAAAGCACACCAAAAACATGCCGATCAAACGAAAAACTGCAGAGTGTTGCAAACCATTCGATTGGCTGAACGCGGTCACCCCCAATGCCAAAAGAAAGACCATCGAAATCGCCGCGATACGGGATTTGAAAGGACTGTGATGGTCCGTGGGAAAGTGTTGCATTGAAACGGCGCGATGGGGCACTTGGGCGGTCTCCTACATGAATGGTCTGATGTTTCATGTGAGGTCTTAAAATCTCGTTAATCAGCTAACGAGATTTTCGCCGATGTATCAGCTATTTTTTTGTGTCAAACGTGCCACAAAAAAACCGTCTCCGTCGTCATTTGGTACAGATTGGATCATCTGCGTGACCTGCCAATTTGGGTTCAGACGACAAAACTGTTCCACTTGATCGCGGTTTTCGCAGGCAAGCACGGAACAGGTTGCATATATCAATGATCCACCCTCAGCGACGCGTGTGCAGATATCGTTTAAGATGTCACCTTGGATACGGACAAGTTCGGACAAACGGTCCGCTGTTAACGCCCATTTCCCCTGTGGATCGCGGCGCCACGTTCCTGATCCAGAACAGGGCGAATCGATGAATATTGTTTTATACGAATGCTTTATTTCATTTTCATCATGTAATACATTCACCGCTGCGCCGGCGCGCTGTGCACGATCGGGAATATCGCGCATGCGGGCGCTGTCAACGTCAAATGCGTCCACTTCGGTCGATAGCCACGCAGCAAGCGCCAATGACTTTCCGCCACCACCTGCGCAATAATCCAACACTGGGCCGCCATCTTCGCGCGGTAAAACCATGACAGACGCCTGTGATGAGGCGTCTTGTAATTCCACCAACCCATCCGAGTAAGCAGCAGAGTGTGCAAGTTTTCCGCCACGCGCCTGAACACGCAAGGCGGTGTCCACATGCGCATGCGCGACCACGTCAATTCCATCGGCCGCAAGCGCGGCAATTGCGGCATCGCGGGTCGATTTCAAAAGATTGACGCGCAAAAAAATTGGGGCGGCATCAAACAGATTTTTGGCCGTGGCGCTCGCGTCTTCGCCAAGGTCCTCTACCCAACGGTCCCAGAGCCAGTTCGGAATATCATGCGCAGTGGCGGGATCTAGATCGGGATAAAATGTTGTTTCATCGTCCGACAGGGCATCGGGGGAATGGCCACCCACACCAAAGATGCTTGATAAATCTTCGCCCGCATTAAACAAAAAGCCGCGCATCCAATCGCGCCCTGTCGTCCCGCGTGTCACGCCAAGCGACGATGCCTTGCGACGCAATGCGCAATAGACGTGATCGCGCACGGCTGCGCGATCCTTAGATCCCGCGAAACGACTGTTTCTGGACCAATGGGTCAACGCCCCCTCTGCCGAATGGCCATCCAAAATGGCGTCTAATATTGTAATCGCAGCGGCGACACGTGCAGCGGGGGTCATTGATTATCCGATCCGATAATTCGGGCTTTCGCGTGTAATTTGAACATCATGAACGTGGCTTTCTTTCAAACCAGCGCCCGTGATTTTGACGAAGTCACAGTTTTTGCGCATTGCGTCAACTGTTGCACAGCCCGTGTATCCCATCGATGCGCGCAATCCGCCCACCATCTGGTGCAGCACCGCAGCCGCAGGACCTTTGTAGGGCACTTGGCCTTCGATGCCTTCGGGAACCAATTTATCGCTTGCCGCATCTTTTTGGAAATACCGATCTGCGGAGCCACGCGCCATTGCGCCCAAAGACCCCATACCGCGATAGGCCTTGAATGAACGGCCTTGGTACAAGATCACTTCACCTGGGGATTCGTCCGTGCCTGCGATCATCGATCCAATCATCGCGCAGGATGCCCCCGCTGCGATGGCCTTGGCGAAATCGCCCGAAAATTTGATGCCACCGTCCGCGATGATCGGGATGTCACCCGCCGCTTGTGCGCAATCCATGATCGCGGTCAGCTGTGGAACCCCGACGCCTGCGACCATGCGCGTTGTACAAATGGAGCCAGGTCCAATACCAACCTTGACCGCATCGGCACCTGCATCAATCAGGGCACGTGTTGCGGCGGCTGTCGCAACGTTACCCGCGACAACTTCGATATTGCTGAATTCTTTTTTAATGCGTGTGACCGCATGCGCCACGCCTTCGGAATGGCCATGTGCAGTGTCAATCACCACCAAATCTACGCCCGCATCGATCAGCGCCGCAGATCGTTCATACCCTGCATCCCCCACGGTAGAGGCCGCAGCCACGCGCAAGCGCCCAAGATCGTCTTTGCACGCGGTCGGATAGAGCACAGATTGCTCTGTATCTTTAAGGGTCAACAGTCCGGTTAATTTACCTGCAGCGTCGGTGACCAACAATTTTTCAATGCGACGCGCGCGCATCAGGCTAATCGCCTCTTGTCGATCGGCAGGTTCGCGCAAAATTGCCAAATCCGTGTTGGTCATCATGACCGCGACGGGTGTTTTTTCATCCTGAGCAAACCGCATATCGCGGTTGGTCACGATGCCAACAACATGGCCCTTTTCATCAACTACGGGAAAGCCCGACACATTGTAGCGTTGGCGCAAAGCATTTGCATCCGCCAAGGTTTGGTCGGGCCGAAGGGTGATCGGGTTATACACGATCCCGCTTTCAAAGCGTTTGACACGGCGCACTTCGCGCGCTTGGTCTTCAACATTGAAATTGCGGTGAATGACGCCCATGCCGCCCGCTTGGGCCATTGTAATCGCCATGCGTGCTTCGGTCACGGTATCCATTGCAGAGCTCAGCAACGGGATATTCAATGAAATCGACTTTGTGA
>Ga0181605_10001412_pt1 | contig 22436 bp, 20 predicted proteins | sample 041ome_11_FD_148676 | JGI IMG/M metagenome (GOLD analysis project Ga0181605, IMG submission 148676) | Coastal salt marsh microbial communities from the Groves Creek Marsh, Skidaway Island, Georgia - 041411US metaG (spades assembly) | ecosystem: Environmental > Aquatic > Marine > Intertidal zone...
AAGAAAAGCTTGCCTTCTTTGCAGCCATGACAAAACGAATGGAAACCCTTCGATCATCGGGATCGCACGTTCTTGTCACCGGCGATTTCAACGTTGGACATACAGAACTCGACATCAAGAATTGGAAAGGCAACCGAAACAAGGCTGGATTTCTTGAAACCGAACGGGCATGGTTTGATCGCTGGTTTCATGAACTTGGGTGGGTCGACCTTGCACGAACGCTTGCTGGCGAAGTTGAGGGCCCCTACACATGGTGGAGTTTCAGAGGACAAGCGTTCGACAAGAACGTTGGTTGGCGAATCGACTACCAAATCGCCACTCCCGAACTCGCTGCGATGGCGACCAGCTCAACAGTCGATCGCGCTCCAAGTTATGCCGAGCGGTGGAGTGACCACGCGCCCCTCGTCGTCACCTTTAGGAGCTAGCTAAATTCGCTCGAGTTCTGCGCCGTCGAACAAAGGCGAGATTTCAAATCGCTCGCAGTCGCGCTCCATCTCTGCGTCCGACGGCAGATCACCCACCGTTGCCCGACCAGCAGCATCAAGCACCATCGGTAACACCCGCGCATCGCTTGTTGAATTTAGAAAGACGTGCTCTCTACCGAGTACGAACCTCACTGCCCGTTCAATCGCCTCAGCATCACGAAGTGGCTCATACCACGAGAATTTCGGGCCGTCATACCTAGCTTCCCACCTTGACTTCGCCACCGACTTAATGGTCTGAATCGCAATTCCATTGTCAACACAACGAGCGATCAACTGCTCAACGTCAGACGAAAATGCCTCAGAGCGCAGCAATGAGTAGTTCAATGGAAACAGCACAGAATCAAACGCAAATTCATCGAGACTCCGAAGGTGCATACCTGGAATTCGAAGCCCGTGTCCTGTGACGCCGATGAATCGAACAAGACCCTCATCTCGTGCTGTTGCCAGTGCTTCAACTGCTCCGCCTGGAGAAAACGCCTCCCGCCATTCATCCTCTTCGACAAGGTTGTGCAATTGGATGAGATCAACTTGTTCGACACCGAGCCGTTGCAATGAGTCTTCGAGTCCGGCCCGGGCTGCCTCACCACTTCGTTCACGAGTTTTTGTCGCCAAAAAGACCTCGCTGCGATGTTCTACTAACCACGGATTCATCACAACCTCTGCATGCCCGTAAGAGTGTGCGGTGTCGAGATGATTGACGCCTGCTGCGAGAGCCAAGTCAAGAGTTGCGCCTGCGCGTTCTTCTGACATTGCCCCAAGAGCAGCTCCACCAAAGATCACGCGAGATGAGTGGTGCCCCGTACTTCCGAATGGTGCGGTTTCGATCATGTGACAGACCTTAATGCGGCTCCGAGCGCACGCTCTCGGCGCACCATCGAATCGCTGGCGGTAAGACCTCAGATAGCCGGTGCGATGCAGTCGCCAGATTGGCTAAAAATTGCTCTGCGGTCGGTGTGGGGTGATCAACGAGGTCGGTGATCGTCTTCACCGCAACAAATGGAATACCACTCAGCGAACACACCCAGGCCACTGCGGCGGCTTCCATCTCTTTCACCTCTCCGTTGAGCGAGAGAATCCACTCACGATCGGTTTCACTCTCATCAAGTGAGTTGCTCGTAGTCACAATTCCTTTGCGGGCCCCAAGCGCAGTTGCGAGGTCACCGCTTCGATTCCAAACCGGGTGACTTCCAATTCCATATTCGTGAAATCGTTCAATTCCAATCCGACGGTCGTGCCGGACAACGTGTGGCCAGGCGACGAATACGTCGCCGATGTTTGCCTCCGCTCGGCTCCAACCCCCGGCGGTACCGGCCGAAATAACAACATCGGGCTTCCACCTATCTATGACGGACATCGTGGTCAAAACGGCAGGTTCAGTTCCGACGAGATCGACTCCATACACGGGGTCAACTCCATTGACCCCAATGACAACCTTTGTATCCCCCTGCTGAGCCGAGTACAGCTGAGTAGGACGGCTCGACATCTGCTCTGCAGTTGCATCGAGTTCGGAAATGAGAGGAGCCGCTTCGGCCCGCATGGCAAAAATGACAGCGATTGTTGTCATCAGCCCGAGTGAGATCCTTGTCGCAACGCAATGACCGCCACACCAATTTCTGACCGCTGCATTACTGAACGAGCGGTGTGTCCTAAAAACGCGACACCACCAACTTCTTGAGACTCGGCGCCAAGCAGCACAAGGTCGCAGAAGTGCTGATCTGCAGCCTCGAGAATGGCCTCCACCCTCGAATGGTGATTTGAGAAAATGCGGTCACAGCGAACTCCGGCTTCACGGGCCAATGACTCGGTTTCATCGAGTAGCTTCACGCCAACAGGGTCGGCGTATGAACCAATTGCCCGCTCATGGGTTCGGAACGTTGTTCGGATGAATCGTTGGACAGTATTCGGCGCTTCGCTCGGGTTGACATGGAGAAGTTTGATGACGGACCCCGTCGCCGCTGCAAATGAAATCGCGAGTTCGGCGGCTGCCCGAGACGGTCGCGTCGCAGATACGGGCAGCAAAATACGCCTGAACGGCATCACGATCGATTCAGAGTTGATCTCGTCACGTCCAGGCCGCACCAACAGCACCGGCAACTCTTGCTGGTGAAGCACCGCAGAGGTCAGCGGCCCTGCATCGGGCCACTCGACGTCGGGAGACACACTGTCGATGATGAGGTCGAACCCAAGCTTCAGCTGACTTGCGAGCGCCTCATCACACTCCGCATCATCCTCGACCACCTCAACTCGACGGTCACCCAAGAGTTCAATGCAAGGGTTCGCGTGTACATCACCATCGTCTGCTGACAAGTTCAACAACGTGACAGTTGACTCAACCGGAAACGTCTTCCCAACAAATGCAGCGACCGCCCGACATCGTGTTTCGCTCGTCATTGGCCACAGCAAATGCCCGGGACGAACAACAAGGTTGCCTGCGAGCTGTTCCTCTCGTTTGAGTCGTGCCTGCTCCTCTTCGGTTCCCGACCAACCTGAAACCAACCAGCGAATGGCCGGTGGCGCCACCACCGATGTTGCGATTGCCATCACCACGATCACGACATACGAGGCTGAGTTAAAGACTCCGAGGTCAAGTCCAACTGCCGCAATGATGATGCCGAGAGCACCCCGAGCATTGAGAGCCATGCCAAGAGTGAATCCCTCACGATTAGTCAGCCCAGCTGCTCTCGCCCCTGCCCATGATCCAATGAACTTTGATGCTGTTGCAGCCGCAAACAAAATAAATGACCAGACGATGACCGAGCCGTCTGCAAGTAACGACAGGTCAATTCGTAGTCCCGCTGTCGCGAAGAAAATCGGGGCAAGAAGCGAGGAGGTCAGGGTTTCAATTTGCTCCTCCACGCGATGGTGGGTGTAACGACTTCTGCCGAGTAGCAATCCAGCGATGAAAGCCCCGAGCACCGCCTCAACTCCGAGGGCCTGAGTGACCGCTCCAAGTCCAACGGCAATTGCGATACACATTGTGACCCAGCCGCCAATTCCAACCTCGCGACGTCGAAGAGCCCTCAACACCGCATCAACAATCCGCTGGCCGAGAGCCGCAGCGATCGCAAGAAAGACGAAGAGTCCGAGAAGGGTCTGCAGAAATTCAGTGAGTACGAATCGACCGGTTGACACCAAGCCAGCGATAAGACCGAGCACGACCCAACCAACAACATCATTGGCCATACCAGCAGCAATCGTGAGCTGACCAAAGTTCCTTCGAAGCAGCTTGAGCTCCGACAAGATCACCGCAATGACCGGCAGAGACGAGATCGCGAGTCCTGTGGCAAGGAACAAACTGAACAGCACCCGATCTTCGCCTGAGAAGAGGAACTTGTCAGGGATCACCGACCCGACCGCTCCACCAAACGCAAATGGCAGCACAAGCGACCCGATACTGACGAGAACCGCTGCTTTGCCTAAACGCCCTATCAGAGCGAGGTCGGTCTCGAATCCGGTCGCAACAAGCAACAACATGACACCAAGCCAGCCGATGGTAAACAGCATCCCCGACTGAACTGCATCATCAGGGAAGAGCCACTCAAACGCCGACGGTGCTAGTCGACCGAAGATTGACGGCCCTAACAACACGCCAGCTAACAGTTCGCCAACCACACTCGGTTGACCAATACGCCGGCAGGCCTGACCAAGTAGGCGAGCGAGGGTCAATAGCAACGCAATTTGAACCAAGAACACAAGTACTTGGTGTTCGGAGGGTGGAATGAAGTTCATGACTTCATCAACAAGATAGTTGGTGGACCCACTTCGGGTTGACGACATTTACGGCTCGTCGCAATGACCTCGTTCAGCAAACAGGTATTTGCCCAAAGCCACATCGATCACATCGGCCGTTCGGACTGCTCTCACCTACGGCCGAGATGAATATTCTCGACATATGTGGATTCGCCTTCGTCAAATCGCCGTTGCCTGTACTGACCTCAACGAGGTCTCCCGCGACCTTGCTGGGGTACTTGGGCTTGAAGCCTGCTTCACCGACCCGGGGGTAGCCCAGTTCGGTCTCAAAAACAGTCTGTGGCCGATTGGAACCCAATTCTTGGAATGTGTCACGCCCACGTCATCAGAGCTTGAGTCAACTGCCGCCGGACGGTACATCTCCCGGCGAGGTGGCAACACCGGCTACATGGTGATCTGCGAAGTCGATGATGTTGCTGCGCGACGCGAGATCATCGACGAATTAGGGGTTCGGGTGGCCTTTGAACTCAACTACCCCGACGAAGGTCATGTCGGCATGCAACTACACCCCGCCGATACTGGTGGCTCATTTCTTGAGATGGACCAAATGACGATGGCCGGCGGTGGAGAAGTTGGGGGTCCGTGGTGGCCTGCGGGCAAGAACTGGAAGCCATACGTTCGAACTGAACGAGTCAATGCAATCACTGCGGCGACGATCTCGTCACCGGATCCTTCCACGCTGGCGACCCGTTGGGCAGAAATCACTCAGGTCGCATTTGACCTTGACGAAAACAATCACCCGATTCTCGATCTTGATAATGCTCGGATTCGGTTTGTGCAAGAAACTGACGGCCGAGGTGAACGGCTCAGCGGCATTGATGTTCGCTGCTCTGACATCGACTCGGTCATGAGTTCTGCCGAACTACTCAGCGTCCGAACCGGAGATACGACTGTCACACTCGCCGGGCTTGAAATCACTTGTGTTGAATAACTGCCCACAGACCGATAGCGGGCTCATTCGTTGTTAGCAGAGCTCGCCGGTCAGCGACACTCCACCTTCACAGGTGTGATACGAGATACCGCTTCTACGGCCGTCGGTGTGAACCCACGCAACACCTACAGTGCTCCCACCACAAGTATCTGAGAACCATCCAATCGAAACTGTGCCGTCACTCATATCGCTCCCCTGATTGTTGAATTGCTCAGGGGTGCAATATCCGTCAGCACTGGACAGCGACAATTTGAATCGCTCAAATCCCTCTGGGCGGCCGGAAACAACAACTTCGTACTCACCGCTACCTGCCCCTACTTTGATTCCAAGAACCGTGATGAGTTCGAGTTCGTCGGCCATCTCTTCGCCGGAGGCCTCGGTCGTGGATGTGGTCGGTGGAGTCGTCCCAACAACCTCTTCGTCATCATTGGCCACCTCGGAGTCTTCTTCACTCTCGGCAACGACGTCTTCCACTGTTGTCGTCGGATTCTCGTCGACCTCAGTGCCACCATCGGCTTCAGATGATGTTGCGGAGCTCTCTGCTGACTCCTCCGCTGGTGCTTCAGCTTCGGCAACAGTCGAGTCATCGACGGTGACTTCGGCATCTGACGAGCAGGCCGCAAGCGCGAACGCAACGACTGCAATTGATGAAACTTGACGAATGTTCATGGCAGCCACCGTAACGACTTACGCAGTTTGGTGCCGGGTTATTTCTTTGAGGAGCCCTCAGGTCCAAAGAGTTCACCCATCACTTCGCCGACGCGCATCTCAACATCGTGGGTCTGCCCACCTGCATCGAGGTACTGCTGCATTGCGCGACGCGCATCAACATCGCGTAACAGCACTTGGAACAAATACGACTCGTATTTCAACCCATCTTCCAGATTTCGATCGACGCTGGCGCGCACCGCACGCTTCGCCTCACGAACCGCAGCCGGTGGAAATGATGCAATCCGTTTTGCTAATTGGTCGACGTGCTGAGACAACGATTCTGCATCAATGAGTCGATTGAGAAAACCCCACCGTTCGGCCGTTATTCCGTCGATATCCTCGGCTCCAAGAACTACCTCCATTGCCCGCCCAAGTCCGATGAGGCGCGGAATGCGTTGGGTACCGCCGGCACCAGGAAGGATCCCCAATGGAACCTCCATCTGATTCCATTGGAATGTTTCAGCATCACCAAACCGCATGTCGCAGGCTGACGCCAACTCGGCACCGCCACCCCCGACACGTCCACGGAGCTCTGCAATGGTCACCTTGTTCATTGTCCGGTACGTCTCGCACATCCGATCGAACCCACCAAGTTCAGTCTCTTCAACGGCTTCGCCATCAACTGGAAAATCAAGAATGGCCTCAACATCAAAATGTGAGATGAAGAAGTCCGGGTTGGCGCTTCGAAGCACAACAACCCGAACTGCGTCGTCCTCTGAAAGTTCAACCGATACTTTTGCGAGTGACCTGAACAGCGCCGATGTCATGAGGTTGATCGGCGGGTTGTCAATGACGACAACCGCCACTCCGTCCGTAAGTGAGACGCTGAGGTGTGGGTAGTCGTAGGGCACGAGGCGACCTAATTCGCTATGCCGAGGAGGTCATATGCAACATTGCCTCCAACAATGGTGGCGTCGACTGAAATCTGGCCGATTCCGTCCTTATCGATGGTCAATGGATCTTCACCAAGAACGACGAAGTCGGCGAGCTTCCCAGGTGAAATCGTTCCTTTGACACGCTCCTCGAACGCTGCATAAGCAGAACCAGCCGTGTAGGCAGAGATGGCTTCTGCAGCCGAGATCGCCTCCTGCGGAACGAACGGTTCACCAGACGCGGTTCGTTGGTTCACCATGTCGTGAATTCCGAGCAGAGGAGCTCCGTTCACCACCGGTCGGTCGCTTGATCCCGGCAGTGGAATACCTCGGTCAAGGAAGGAACGCTGACGATACGCATCGGGGGTTCGGTGAACACCAAGTGCATGTTTCATTCCATCACCGATCTCTGAAATGAATCGTCCCTGAGGAACCGGAACCACACCAAGGGCTTTCACCTTGTCGAGGAGATGTTCTTGCAAGACACCGCAGTGCTCAATTCGATGCCGAGGGTCTTGGCGCGGGTAGAGCTTTTGGGCCTCTTCGTATGCATCGAGCACTGTCGAAACCGCGCGGTCGCCAATTGCGTGTGTGCACACCTGCCAACCAGATTTGTGAGCATCAATGATGAGGCGGCGAAGCACTTCGGGCTCGGTCTGGAAGAACCCACAACTACATTCGCCACCGCCACCACCTTCAAATGGATCAAACATGGCCGCAGTGCGACCAATTAATGACCCGTCAGAAAAGATCTTGGTGCCGCCGATACGTAGCCATTCGTCGCCCAGACCAGAATGGATTCCGCCATCGAGAGCGAACACGCTGTCTTCGCCTTCTGCGTGAGAGATGTGGTGCAACGCCTCAACTGCGACGAGCAGATTCGCCCTAATCCCAAGCACTCCCCGCTTCCGGGCTTCCATCCACGCCATCAGTTCGATCGGGCTGTGAGACACGAGGCCTGCTCCCACGCCAGCCTCGGTTGCCGAGGTCACTCCCTCAGCGAGGTAGCGACGCGAGGCCTGGTCGATTGCATCAACGATGCGATCAACAGTCAGGGGGTAGACCAAATCACGCACCATTGACTGGGCCTGCTCCATCACCAAACCATCGAGCGCCCCGTCAGCATCGCGGCCAAGTTCACCACCGCTAGGAACCGGGGTGTCTCGGATCATGTCGAGCACAGCCGTATTCACTGCGCACATGTGACCCGAGGTGTGCTTCAACCACACCTTGTGGTTTGGTGCTGCGGCATCAAGTTCTCGGGCGTGAGGGTGCCGGCCTTCGGCGAGTTTGTTCTGGTCGTATCCGGCGCCGGTGACCCAGCCACCAGCTGGAGTTTCAGCTGCCCGCCGGCGAATTGCCTCACAGATATCTTCGACAGAGCGCATCGGCGGAGACGAACAATCGACATCGGCAAGGCTCATTCCAAAAAAGACCATGTGGTTATGAGCATCGTTAAACCCGGGCACCACACTGCGACGACCAAGATCGATACGGGCATCGGCTGTGAACTGCTCAGCCAGATCGTCATCGCCAACTGCGATGATTCGGCCACCCAAGACTGCGACTGTCGACGCTCGGGGCTGCGCTGGATCAAATGTGTGGATGTCGCCGTTGACGAAGAGTTGATCGACCTTCATCGTTCGATTCTGTCACCTTCGTGACTTCGGTAAAGCCTTGGGGCTCCGATATGGCTCACACAGAAATCTTGGTGCCATCTGCGGTAACCGGATCAATCGCGAGGTCAGATTCAGTCCCCATCTGTCTTGTCCACGATGCAAATTCAAGAAGAATGCCATCTGGGTCAAAGAAGTAAAACGAGCGAACAAACACACCCGGATGGAATGTTTGAGCAACCGTGAGCTCGCTGTCGTCATGGTCAAAAATGTCGGATACCTCGACACCCTCATCAATCAGCCGCTGGCGATACTCCTCAAATCGTTCTAGTGGAACGTCGAATGCGAGATGGTTCATTGAGCCGTGGGCAGAGGCAAGGTTGCCTCGACCAGGCATCCCACCAGCACTCGCGACGCCTGGTTGCGGTGCGGGTGCTCCTGGAAACCAGAAAAATGCAAGGCAGTCATCATTTCCGATATCAAAGAAAAAGTGCTGACCACCACCCGGAATGTCGAGCGTCTTGACGAGCTGCATGCCGAGCACATCACGGTAGAACCGCACGGTACGCGCCATATCAGCACACACCATTGCGATGTGATTCACACCTCGAATCTCGAACTTCTCGTTCATCTCAATCATCTCCACGCCGGCGTCCAGCAAACTGCTGAGCGTCAAAATCATCTGGTGCCGCAACTTCAACAATCACTTCATCGCGATCATCAAATTCAAGTCGCAATGCCCGGGTCATCACGGCATGCATGAAATACAGCGACGTGATGTAGGTGAACTCAAGAATTTCCTCGTCGCTGAAGTGTCGTTTCATCGCATCGAATACTGCATCCGGCACCCGGCCATGCTGATCAACCAGGTAGTCGGTGTAGGCAAGAAGTGCTCGTTCTTTCTCGTCAAAGCAGTCAGCGACCTCCCACGCGTGTATCGCAGCGATCTTTTCTTCTGCCATGCCGAGGCCTCGGCAGCTTTTGCAGTGCTGCGAATACACGAACTGGCTACCGGTTAGCCAGCCAGCCCGGGTTTGCCCGAGCTCTCTCAACTGCCCATCAAGCCGGCGCTCGGGGCTTCGATACAGACCGAACCCTTTTACCGAATGATCAAAGATGTCCGGTGAGAGGGCAAAGACGGTCCACCAGTCACCTGTGGTCCCAGTCGAAGTGCCCGGTTCATCGACGGGGTCTCGGTCGCCGAAAAGAAAGTTATACAGCGGGAGCACACGCTGCTGGTCGGCCTCTTCACGCCGTACCTGTCGTAACCGTGGCATGTGTGCTCCTTACGCTGGGATTCCGAGGCGATCGTGAACTGAGGGCAGGGCCTGAAGTTCGGGCATGACCTTTGCAGCAAAAAGATGCATCGAACGTTCAGCCTCTTCAAGTGACATTCCGGCGTACGAGAACACGCCCATGTAACCGTCCATATACATCTCATCTTGAAGGTTGATGATCTTCTCTGTCACCTGTTCGGGTGTTCCCCACAACTGCAAATCGATGAAGAAGTCCTCCATCTGCTGATAACCGCCGGGAGCAACAAGCCGGTCATACATCAGGCCGTGATGTTCGTAGCCAGGCGTGTCTTTCAAGTGAGGTTCATTGAACTCGTAGTGCTTCACCACCGAATCCCAGTAACCGCCGACATATTTACGGGCCATCGTCTCAGCACGGTCGGCACTTTCGTCAACGAAGGTCCAGCCGGCGACAAATGGGGGCGGCGGCTCAGTCCCGTTTGCGTCACGGAAGATTGTTCGGTACTCCTGCAACTCTTGGCGAACGGCCTTCCACGGTTTTTGTGGAACAACGAGAATTCCTACACCCATTTCGGCCATGATCCGCGCCGAGTCAGGTGAAATTGCCGCCGCGTAGGTGCGGCCCTTGAAGCTCGAGATCGGCCTCGGTCGAATATCTCGTCGCTCCTGATGCAGCAGGTCGCCGGAGTATTCGATCCAGCCTTGTTCAAGAGCGGTCAGCACAATTTCAGCCGACTCCTTGAATCGAAGTCGAGCCGTTCCCATATCAACACCGAAACCGTCGAACTCAACACGTCCTGTTCCCCGACCCATTCCCAAAATCACTCGACCATTCGAGAGGTTGTCGAGCATCGAAATCTGCTCAGCAACACGCACCGGGTCATGCCACGGCAGTACGCACACCATTGACCCAAGTTGCACGTGCTCTGTCTTCGCCGCCATGTAGGTCAGAAACTGAAAGACATCTGGGCACATCGTGTAGTCGGTGAAGTGGTGTTCAACACTCCAAATCGACTGGAACCCAAGTGCTTCCGCTTGGAGCGCAAGGTGAAGATCGCGCTCATAGACGGCCTTATCGGGAATCTGCTCCCCTGGATTTTGAAAGATGACGGACATCCCGACATGCATGACATACCCCCTGTATCAATCGCAGATGTTGGTTTGATTCCGCAGCCCCCACTGCGTTGTCTCCATTGTGCCTCATTGCGCCGCCCTCGTTTGCCGTCGGAGCCGTCACTTACGATTGGGTCATGTCGTCAACACCAACTTCAACCCGTCATGCCGGCATCCAGATTGACGGCGAGCGGCTATGGACGACGATGCATACTCTCGCTGAAATTGGCGCAACCGAAGCTGGCGGGGTTGCGCGAGTTGCTCTCACAGATGTCGACAAGGCAGGCCGTGACCAATTCATCGACTGGGTCACCGCACTTGGTTGCAGCGTTCAGATCGATCGAATCGGCAACTTGTTTGCAAGGTATGAAGGAACTGACCCCGCTCGCCCACCCGTGGTGATCGGCAGCCATCTCGATTCTCAACCAACGGGTGGAAAATACGACGGTGCATACGGAGTCATGGTTGGGCTCGAGGTGATTCGTGCGTTACACGACAATGAAGTGCGGCTCGATGCGGCTGTAGAGGTCGTGTCATGGACAAACGAAGAAGGTGCCCGATTTCCTCCGGCAATGTTGGGGTCTGGTGTGTTCTCAGGCGACATTTCACTTGAGGCCGGGCTCGGATCAACATCAATGCAAGGAGATGTCCTCGGAGAAGAACTCCTGCGCATCGGATATTCAGGACCTCAACTTCCGGGGGACCATCCGATTGGTTTCTACCTTGAGCCCCATATCGAGCAGGGCCCAATCCTTGAAGAGGGTGACCACACGATCGGCATCGTCACCGGCGTACAAGGTGTCCGTTGGTATGACGTCACGATCACCGGCCAAGAAGCCCATGCCGGAACAACCCCTATGGAACGTCGCAGCGATGCAATGGTGTCAGCCGCTCGGCTCATCGCGGAAGTTGACGAGATCGCACGGCGACGCGCTCCTGCTGGCCGGTCGACGGTCGGGGTCATCGAGGTCGAACCAGGTTCGCGAAACACGATTGTTGGCAAGGTGCGAATGACTGTTGATCTTCGGCACCCTGACGCAAATATTCTTGCTGAGATGGATGCCGAGATGATGCGCTTTGTGGAAGGACTTCATCCACAGCCCGAGGTGGAGCAGATCTGGTATTCGGCACCGATCACGTTCGATGAAGAGATCTCGAGCGCATTGCGGTCGGCTGCAACAGATCAGGGCAAAGCTCCTGTCGATATCACCTCAGGGGCTGGGCACGATGCCTGCTACATCTCACATGTCGCCCCTACGGGAATGGTGTTCATCCCCTGTGCCGATGGGCTCTCACACAATGAAGCCGAGGCAATCACATATGAGCACGCGGTCGCTGGCGCAGAAGTCACCCTTGCTGCAGTGTTACAACTCGGCTCATAACGATCGTCAGGTTCAGTCGCTGACGAATCCTTTCCAGGTACTCATGTACTTGATGAAGGTGTCAGACAGACCCTCGTCGGCCAGCGTCTGAGCGCTCACCGGAACATGCCGCGGCTCAAACCCTTCATCGTTACGAAGCAGATTTGGGTAGTCGTGGTGAAGAATCGCAACCCGGCCAAGGATCGCGATGTCGACACCAGCGTCGAGCACTCGTTGAACATCGGCGGGCTCGTGAATTTTCCCGGCAACCCCAAGGCGCACCTCTCCACGGGGTAACTCAGCGAAGACCTCCATGAGTGACCGGCCTTTGTGCTCATCTTCGTTTGGTTCTTTAAACGAGTCCCACAGTGACATGTCGATGAAATCGACCTGACCCGAGTCGACGAGCCAGCCGTACACCTCAATGATCTCATTCATCACCATGCCAAAACGCTCCGGCGATAGCCGGACAGAAAGGTGAAAGTTGTCAGCGCACTGTGCTCGGATTCCTGCGATGATCTCGAAGAGCAGGCGCGACCGATTTTCTAATGAGCCACCGTATTCATCGGTGCGGTGATTGATGTCTGATGAGAGAAATTGGCAGATGATGTACCCGTGTGCACCGTGGAGCTGCACCCCGTCATACCCAGCCTTCTCGGCACGAACCGCCGCTGCAATGAAGTCATCACGAAGTTGCTGGACTTCATCATTCGAGAGCGCTCGAGCACCTGTTTCAGGATCATCCGATGGGCACACCGGCGTCATGTTGTTCAATGCCTCAGGAACCCGATTGCCACCGTGATGGAGTTGCACGATGGCGATGCTGCCGGTCGATCGAATTTCGTCAGCCATCTTCGCAAGGGCAGGAATCTGATCGTCACGACAAATACCGAGCTGGCCGGGAAAGGCCCGACCAATTTCTTGAACATGAGCGGCTGCCGTCATTGTCATTCCGAACCCTCCGTGCGCTCGCATGGTGAGCCATCTGTGTTCTTCGGCGCTCAAGGTCCCATCGTTGTGACTTTGTTGATTCGTGAGCGGTGCAAGCATGAAGCGATTCGGCATCGCCGGGCCACGAGAAAAACTGACGGGGTCGAACGGAGTGATCACAACAAAAGTTTGGCTGATCTCTACCGATCTGCTCCTATCCGACAAGCAGAGAGTGCGATGTCGTTGTCACGACCGACAGGTCGGTTGGGTGCGGACTCGGTGAGACATAGCGCCTAGGTTCGACATATGCGCGCCGATGATTTCCCTCCAATTACCGACGACATTCGTGAAGTGTGGTCACGGTTCCCGAGTTGGGACCAAGACACCAACATGAACCTTCATATGGGGTTCATTGTTGAAGACATTCGTGCTGGTTACGCCCGGCTTCGAATGCCGTTGAAGCCTGAGATCATGCAACCAGCAGGAATCATGCACGGTGGGGCGATCGCAAGCCTCATTGACACCGCTGTGGTACCAGCCCTCGGCGGAGTTGGAGTTGAACCGACACGAATGGTCACGATTTCGATGAACATCAATTACATGGGCGCAATCAGCGATGAAGATGCCGTCTGCGAGGGGTGGGTCACCCGTCAAGGACGATCGATCGTGTTCTGCTCAGCCGAAGTGACAGGCGCGAGTTCAGGGAAGGTGTGCGCAACTGGAACGCTCGTCTACAAGGTGTAAGAGCACCAAAAGTTCACCTGTCGTTCACCAAGGTTAAGTTGAGTTCATCACTGCACCATGCTTTGATGACTGTATGGCTCGCGTTGGTATCAACGGTTTTGGTCGCATTGGCAGGCTCGCTGCCCGGGCACTTCGTAACCACCCCTCGTTAGAACTTGTCCATATCAATGAATGGAAGGGTGACGCCGAAACAGCAGCGCATCTCTTCGAGTTTGACACCGTTCATGGGCGTTACGAAGGTGACGTCAGCGTCAACGGCGACACCATCACCATTGATGGACGTGATGTCACGTATTCGAGTGAAGCCTCGCCATCTGAGATCAACTGGTCGAACGCCGGGGTCGACATCGTCATCGAGTCATCCGGCAAATTCAAATCTGTCCCAACCCTGCAGCCACACCTCAACAACGGGGCAACGTCGGTGATTGTTGCTGCCCCGGTGAAGGACGACAGCGTCCTCAATGTTGTTATCGGATGCAACGAGAGCATGTACTCGCCGTCCGCTTTCCCCATTGCAACAGCGGCAAGTTGCACGACGAACTCGATCGCCCCGGTGGTCAAGACATTGCATGAGACAATCGGTATCGAACGGGGAACTCTCACCACGATTCACGATGTGACCAATACCCAAGTGATCGTCGATGCCCCGCATAAAGACCTCCGGCGAGCCCGATCAGCACTCAATAGTTTGATTCCGACATCAACTGGTTCGGCCACCGCAGTCACCATGATCGTCCCCGAGCTCGCTGGTCGCCTGAACGGCATTGCTGTGCGTGTACCAATGCTCAATGCGTCTCTCACTGACCTCTCGGTGTCGATGGTGCGGGACACCACGGTTGATGAGGTGAACAGCATTCTTCAGCAGGCTGCAGAGGGACCACTCGCTGGTGTACTCGGGTTTGAAACCAAGCCACTCGTTTCTGCTGACTATGTCAACGATCCGCGTTCGGGCATCGTCGATGCGCAGTCGACGATGGTTGTCGATGGTTGCTTCGTCAAGGTGCTGGTCTGGTACGACAACGAGTTTGGCTATGCACATCGTCTCGTTGAACTCGTCCAGCTCGCAGCAGATCGTTCATGAACCTTCGTAATTACATTCTGGTCACCGCTGGCTACTGGGTCTTTACCCTCACCGACGGTGCGCTGCGGATGTTGGTTCTTCTGCATTTCAACGATCTCGGGTATTCGGCGGTGCAAATCGCCTTCCTCTTTCTCACCTACGAATTCATGGGCATTGTGACCAACCTTCTGGGCGGTTGGGTCGGTTCTCGACGCGGTCTCAACGTCACGCTGATCGCAGGACTTTCTACGCAGATTTTCTCACTGGCAGCAATGAGTTTCTTATCTGATGACTGGCCGGTGTGGTTTGCCGTCACGTTCGTGATGGCACTTCAAGCACTCTCTGGAGTGGCGAAAGACCTCACCAAGATGTCGTCAAAGAGTGCTGTCAAAGAGGTCGCAGGAGATGGAGGACTCTTTCGACTTGTTGCCATCCTCACTGGTTCAAAGAATGCCCTCAAAGGCGTTGGCTTCTTCATCGGCGCGGGATTGCTGTCATGGATCGGTTTCGTAGCCACCCTGTGGTCAATGGCCGGGGCGCTGGCAATCACCGTCGTTGCTCTGCTGTTGTTTCTCAACGCAGATATTGGGAAAGCGAAAAAGAAAGCGCCACTTCGATCAATCCTTTCAAAGTCCTCAGAAATCAATCGGCTGTCTGCTGCCCGGTTCTTCTTGTTTGGTTCTCGCGATATTTGGTTCGTCGTCGCGCTGCCGGTGTTTCTCGCCAATGAGCTTGGCTGGGCTCACGAAGCCGTTGGAGCGTTTCTTGCCCTGTGGGTCATCGGTTACGGCGTGGTGCAGTCGTCAGCCCCCCGCCTACTGACACGCAACGGCAACTCCACCGATGAAGTGGTCGCAACCCGCCAATGGGGATTCATTCTTGGTGTGACCGCCACCGCTCTCGCCATCCTCGTTGCAATTGATATCGCTCGAACTTGGGTCGTCGTCATCGGACTCGTCACGTTCGGTGTGGTGTTCGCAATGAACTCGGCGCTGCACTCGTTCTTAGTACTTGCGTACTCGAATGACGAGGGCGTCGCGCTCGACGTTGGTTTCTACTACTCGGCGAATGCGGCCGGACGGCTTGTTGGGACCCTGCTCTCAGGATTGCTGTTTCTGGCTGGCGGCCTGACCGTCGCACTCGCTGGATGCGCAGTGTTCGTTGGTCTGACGTGGCTACTCACACTTCGACTGCCGCCCATTCCTGAAAACACCGGAGCAAGTCTTGCTTCAGTGAAATCCTCTGACTAGTTCACGTCTCAGCCGGGGCGGCGATGCATCATTGCCTGTCGAACAGCGGTACAGACGAGCACGTCATCTTGGTTGTATCCACGGTGTTCAAACGTGACGATTCCTCGATCGTCTTGTGACTTTGACGGCCGAGCCTCAAGCACTTCGGACTCGACTCGAATGGTGTCACCATGGAAGACCGGTGCTGGGAAATTCACTTTTTCGAATCCAAGGTTCGCAACGGTGGTTCCATGAGTGAGTTCATGAACAGAGAGTCCTACAACGAGGGCAATGGTAAACATCGAGTTCACTAACGGCCGACCAAACTGTGTTGTTTCGGCGTACGCAAAGTCGAGGTGAAGTGGCGCAGGGTTCATTGTCGCAACAGTGAATTGCACGTTGTCTGACTCGGTGACCGTGCGTCGGAGCGCATGTTGCACAACGAGACCTGGTGTGAGTTCTTCGAACCACATTCCTTTGGGGATGATGTCAGCCATGAGTTGTTCTCCTATTCCTCAGCCGTTGCGACGATACGACGTGCTTGGACTGCCAGAGGTTCATCAACCATCTGACCTTCGAAATCGATTGCGGCGAGTCCTTCAGATGTCGCTCGCTCATAGACCTCAAGTAGACGACGCGCCCGATCGACCTCTTCGGCCGATGGAACGAATGCTGCGTTTGCTAACGGAACCTGACCGGGGTGAATGCACAGTTTGCCCGAGTAGCCGATCGCCCGAGCTTGTGCGCACTCTGCGACAAAGCGCTCGTCGTCTCTGAAGTCGGTGACCACCTGATCAAGAAGCGGGACTCCGCCAAGACGCGCTGCGAGTGCAACTGCGCTTCTTGCATACAGCACTTCTTCATTCGATGCCGTCCGGACACCACCCATATCGGCGATGAGGTCTTCAGCGCCAAAGTATGCGGCGATCACGCGATTGTGGGCAAGCAATGGCCGAGCATCAGCAACCCCAAGAGCGGTCTCGATACCAGCGATTACTCCGATGTGACCGAGTCCGTTTGCCTCCAAGGCATTGCTCACCGTGTTGAGCGCATCAACGCTGTCGATTTTTGGCACGACAATCGCCGCAACCTCGGGAACGACTCCCGAGCAAATGTCCTCTTCGAACCATTCACTTGCAACGGCGTTCACGCGCACGGTGACCTTGCACTGTGCAGCTAAAGCAGGCACGAGTTCACGTACGTGCTGCCGGGCAAGGTCCTTAGCACCGGCTGGAGTCGCGTCTTCACAATCGACAACCACGGCATCAGCCCCACGCTCGGGAAGCCTCGCAATAAAGTCGGGCCGCACCGCTGGTGCGAACAACAGCGAACGCAGTCGACCGATTTGGTTCACTTAATCACCGATCGTTTTGCAACCTCTTCCAGCATGACTTCGGTTGCCCCGCCACCGATCGGCAAAATTCGCGCATCGCGGCTCATTCGCTCAACCGGGGTCTCACGCATGTAGCCCATGCCGCCGTGGAATTGCACGCAGTCATACATGATGTTGTTCACGACTTCAGCCCCGTACGCCTTAACGCCTGACATCTCTTTCACGTTGTCTTCACCAACATCACCGATCCAGGCAGCGTGGTACATCGATGCCCGAACAGCATCGAGTTCGGCTTGACGCATGGCAAGGCGCTGTCGGATTGCACCGAGATCCCAGAGATGACCACCAAATGCCGGACGGTTCTGGACGTGTTCAAGGGTCTGGTTGAGTGCAACTTGAGCAGCACCGACACCCATCCCGACGAGCACCATGCGCTCATTCTGGAAGTTACGCATCGTCTCGTAGAACCCTCGATCAACGGTGCCAAGTACTTGGTCGTCGCCGACCCACACGTTGTCAAAGACGAGCTCTGCCGTGTCAGAGCAACGCCATCCGTGCTTGTCGAGTTTCTTTGCTACCGAGAAACCCTCCGTTCCGGCTGGAACCAAGAACATGGTGATGCCATAGCGATTCTCGGTGCTGGTACGGGCAGCAACGATGGTCATATTGCCGTAGACCGCGTTTGTGATGTACGTCTTCGTGCCGTTGATCCGCCAGCCGTCGCCATCGCGCACAGCGTTGGTTCTCATTCCAGCCACATCACTACCGGCATCGGGCTCAGACACGCCGATTGACAGAATCGTGTCGCCAGACAGCACGCCTGGAAGCCAATGCTCCAACTGCTCCTTCGTTCCTGAGTTAATGAGGTGTGGTCCAGCCATGTCAGTGTGCACGAGAACACTCACATCAAAACCTCCAAAGGTCGAGGCTCCAAGGGCCTCAGAGAAGGTCGCCGAGGCCAACATGCCAAGCCCGAGGCCGCCATGCTCTTCAGGAACTCGGAGTCCGAACATGCCAAGCGCACCCATTTTCTTCAGCACGTCACGTGGCACTTTGCCATCGAGTTCCCATTGCTCACCGTGGGGTGTCACTTCTCGTTCGACGAACTCAACGGTCTGATCGTAAATCGCCTGGAGTTCATCGGTCATGTAAATATTTCTGTGGGTCATTTCGGTGTCCTTTCTTCAGAAGTCGTTATTCGTTCTCGCTGGTCAATCTGATGAGTTCTTGCCCGCCGGCGACTTGGTCACCAACTGCAACGAGCACTTCACTCACGGTTGCTGCGCCACTTGCCGTCACCGAGTGCAGCATCTTCATTGCTTCGATGACAACGGCGACATCGCCGCCTTTCAATTCATCTCCCGGGCTCACTCGTACTTCAGCAATGACAGCCGGGAACGGTGACACGAGCGCATCGCCACCCGATGAGCGTCCAGTTGGGTCAGCGGCCCAGCGTTCTGTTCGCGACACAACGGTGAACGCTTGGGTATGTCCATTCACATTGATGGCAATCCGACGGGTCGAATCATCGATGCGACTTCTCACGGAATTCGATGCCGAAACTCCACTCGTGTCAGCCACCTCGTGAATTTCGCCATCATCAGAGCGGAGCCCCAACGACCGCTGATGAATATGAGGTGTCATTGGTAGCGAACCAATTTCGGACCATACGTTTGACGCCTCACCACGTCGGTGTTCACGCCACAGCGCAGCGGCGATATCGGTTGCGAGGTCAGGCGACGCCGGAAGTTCAATCGCATCAAGAAGTCGTGTCGTCACAGTGGCCTCGACAAGTGCGTCCTGATCGAGGAGCCAACGGTGGAATCCGGTCGTGGTCGTCACACCAGCAATCAACAGGTCGTCGAGCGCAGCGCGCATCGCGGCAAGAGCAGCCGGTCGGTCATTGCCAGACACGATGAGCTTCGCGACCATTGAATCGAAGTGCGGAGTAATCGAACTTCCCGCCACGACACCAGAGTCCCAACGGACATTTTCTGGCACCTCAAGAATGTCAATAGTTCCAATTGAAGGCATGAAGCCTTGGCTTGCATCTTCTGCAGCTATTCGGGCTTCGCATGCGTGGCCGGTAAAGGTCACCTCGCCGAGCTCGGCCGGCAGAGGTTGACCATCTGCAACATTGATCATGAGCTCAACAAGGTCGAGCCCGGTGATTTCCTCTGTGACCGGATGTTCCACCTGCAGGCGAGTGTTCATTTCTAGGAAGAAGAACTCCCCGGTGCTGCCATCGACAACAAATTCAACGGTGCCGGCAGAGTCGTAGCCGACCGCCGCTCCAAGTCGAACTGCGGCTTCATGCAGCCCGTCACGTGTTGCGTCAGAAAGGTTCGGTGCCGGGGCTTCTTCGAAGAGTTTCTGATAGCGCCGTTGAACAGAGCATTCACGCGTCCCAAGATGTTCAACTCGGCCATGCTTGTCACCAATGAGTTGGACCTCAACATGTCGTGGTTGTTGTACGTACCGCTCAACGATGACGCTGCTATCTCCGAATGCACGTTCTGCTTCATTTCGCGCTTCGTCGAGTGCGCCTGCGAACTGATCGGTGGTTTCAACAATTCGGATTCCACGACCACCGCCGCCAGCAGATGCCTTGATCAGCACGGGATACCCAATGCGTTCGGCTGCAGAGCGGAGATCGTCATCGGCCTGTGAATCTGAATAGCCAGGAATGAGCGGAACACCAGCAGATTCAGCAATTGCGCGAGCGTTGATTTTTGATCCCATCGAGTTGATGACATCTGCATTCGGACCGATCCATGTGAGACCGGCAGCAGCGACCTCTCGCGCAAACTCTGCGTTTTCTGAAAGGAAGCCGTATCCGGGGTGAATTGCATCGCATCCAGATGCTCTAGCCGCAGCAGTAATTGCGGCTCCATCGAGATAGGACGAGATCGTGATGGCGTTCAACACACGAGCATGTTGCGATGCGGCGTCGACATCGGTCGTCACACCGACAACTTCATGACCGAGGCGCCACGCAGTGGTGGCGATTCGGAGAGCAATCTCTCCACGGTTTGCAATGAGGATCTTCATGGTTTCTTCCTCACATCCTGTAAACGATTCCCGGACCTGCTGCCGGTTCGTCCTGTCGTGCGGCTAGAGAGAGACAAAGGCCGAGCACATCACGGGTATGCACCGGGTCAATTAATCCGTCATCCCAAAGTCGGCTGGTGGCGTAATACGGATCGCTCTGCGTCTCGTACTGTTCGCGGATTGTCCGAGCAATTTCGGCAATCTGCTCTTCGGAGGTTTCGTCTGCCTTGAGACCGGCACGTCGGATATCGACGAGCACCGTTTCGGCAGTGTCTGCGGCCATCGTTGCGATACGTGAGTTCGGCCAAGCGAAGAGGAACCGTGGGTCGAACCCACGTCCACACATGCCGTAATTGCCGGCGCCGTAACTTCCACCAATGAGCACGGTGTACTTCGGGACTGTGGCATTTGCGACAGCGGCAACCATCTTCGCTCCGTGTTTTGCGATGCCGCTTGCCTCTGCATCATCACCAACCATGTACCCGGTTGTGTTTTGCAGGAACAGCAGCGGTATTCGACGCTGCTCGCAAAGTTCAATGAAATGTGTTGCCTTCAGAGCCGCTTCAGAGAAAATGATGCCGTTATTTGCGATCACGCCGACGAGGTAGCCATGGACGCGGGCAAATCCCGTGATGATCGACGTGCCCCACTCAGGTTTAAAGGTGGCAAACCTTGAACCATCAACAAGTCGAGCGATGATTTCAGTTGCATCGAAGGGGATACGGCTGTCGGCATTGATGATGCCGTAGATATCGTCCGCCGGGTACGCCGGTGGCTCAACCGGGGTTCGTTCAAGCCATCCACCGTCATGATCGACACGTCGCCGGTTTGTTGTTGCGCAGATTTCTCGCAGGCGTGCGTACGCCTCATGCTCGGTTGACACGATGTTGTCGCTCACGCCCGATACCCGTGTGTGCTTGACCGCACCACCAAGGTCATCAGGGTCAATGATTTCTCCGAGTGCCGCTTTCACAATCGGTGGACCGCCGAGGAAAATCCGGCCGATTCCTTCGACCATGATGACCTCATCACTGAGTGCCGGCACATACGCTCCGCCAGCAGTGCATCCCCCAAGGACGACCGAAAGTTGGGGAAGCCCACGAGCTGACATTCGAGCCTGCCGGTGAAAGCTTCCACCAAAGTGGTCTCGGTCAGGGAAAATTTCATCCTGCAATGGGAGGAATGCCCCACCGGAGTCGACGAGGTAGATCACCCCAAGACCGTTTTCTGCCGCGATGTCTTGGGCTCGCACATGTTTTTTGATCGATACCGGCAGAAGTGATCCACCCTTGATCGTTGCGTCATTTGCGATGAACACCCATGGCACACCGTGCACCACTCCGATACCGGTCACGATGCCTGCGCCTGGCGCTTCGTCGTTGTATTGACCCCACGCAGCGAGAGTTGAGAATTCAAGAAATGGCGTGTTGTCGTCGGTGACGAGATCGATTCGATCTCGAGCCATCACCTTGCCGCGAGCATGGTGACGATCAATAGATTTTTGCCGTCCTTGGCCACCATCGATCGCAATCTGTTGCCGCTCACGCAGCGTGCTGACCAGCTCGCCGTAGGCGGCAGTGTTAGTCGCAAAAAGGTCACCCGCCGGATCGACTCGGCTTTGAATTATTTGGAACGTCATTGTGTGCTCCGTTGAAGGTTGAGGGAATGCACACCCTCAAGGAATTGGACAGTGATGAGATTGGCGAGGCCATCGAGGCTGAGGTCACCGCGTGGGTCGAACCATTCGATAGTTGTGTTCATTGCGCCGAAGAGAAAGAGACGAGCAAGAGGTAACCGCGACGCCTCGACATCGGGAAGCACATCTGCGAGGAGCGAGTTCCAACGATGCTCGTAGGCATCTCGGAGGGGAACGATCGCCGAGCGCAATTCGTTCGGTGCAGTGAAGAAGGCGGTGACGTGAGCGGCGGTGTACGAGCCGTGCTCGAACAGAGCACCGAGGTGTGCTCGAACGTGCTGTTCAATTCGGTCATTGA
>Ga0181605_10001428_pt1 | contig 22294 bp, 20 predicted proteins | sample 041ome_11_FD_148676 | JGI IMG/M metagenome (GOLD analysis project Ga0181605, IMG submission 148676) | Coastal salt marsh microbial communities from the Groves Creek Marsh, Skidaway Island, Georgia - 041411US metaG (spades assembly) | ecosystem: Environmental > Aquatic > Marine > Intertidal zone...
TGAATTATATAGCTTCACTCTATTTTTGACCCCTAGTTTAAAAGCATTAGTATTACATACTTTTAATGCATGATTGCTGATATCTACCCCAGTACCCTTAAAATTTTTTCGTTCTTTTAAGATTGATAATAAAATACATCCTGAACCAAAACCGATATCAAGAAAATTAATTTTATTTTTATTTTTATAGATTTTTAAGACTTGCTCAATAATAAGCTCAGTATCTGGTCTTGGAATTAAAACATGTTCATTTACATAAAATTCATATTTCCAAAAAAACTTTTTATTCATTAAATATGCAATGGGTTTTCCTTCTGATCGTTGGTTAACCATATTCTGAAAGTTGTCATAGTCTTTTTTTGCAATATCTTTATTCAAATTTAGAACAATATGTTCTCTAGTTTCATTTAATACATTTGCCATCAACAACTCACTATCTAGTAAAGCAGATTTGATATTATTACTTTTTAAATTTTGATAAGCATCATGAATAGCTTTTTGTAATTTCATTTTTTATTTAATTAAGACTGCTTAAACTTTCTTCTTGAGCCTGCAATGTTAAAGACTCGATCATTTCATCAAATGCTTCACCTTCTAAAAATTCCTCTAATTTATGAAGAGTAAGATTTATTCTATGATCCGTAACTCTTCCTTGAGGAAAATTATAAGTTCGAATTCTTTCTGACCTATCTCCGGTACCTATTTTGCTTTTACGATCTTTAGATCTTTCTTGATCAATTCGAGATCTTTCTAATTCATAAAGCCTTGCTCTTAATATTTTCATTCCTTTTGCTTTATTTTTATGTTGAGATTTTTCATCTTGTTGCGAAACAGAAAGTCCTGTTGGTATATGTGTAATTCTAACCGCACTATCTGTAGTATTTACAGACTGTCCTCCTGGACCCCCTGCTCTAAAAACATCAATTCTAAGATCAGAGTCATTAATTTTTAAATCTACTTCTTCTGCTTCTGGTAAAACAGCGACAGTTGCTGCTGATGTGTGAACTCTCCCTTGAGTTTCTGTGTCTGGAACTCTTTGAACTCTATGAACGCCACTTTCATATTTTAATGTTGAGTAAATATTTGTCCCTTTGATTGAGGCTATAACTTCTTTTAAACCACCTGCCTCACTTCTTGATATTGAAATGAGTTCAACAGACCATTTTTTTTTATGACTAACTTTTTCATACATTTTAAATAAATCTGCAGCAAATAAGCTTGCCTCTAATCCTCCAGTACCTGCTCTTATTTCAATAATAGCATCTTTCTTGTCCGCCTCATCTTTTGGTAATAAAAATAATTTTAATTTCTTCTCATTTTTCTCTCTTTCAGTTTCAAGATCATCTAATTCTGTTTCGGCCATTTTTTTAAGTTCTTCATCTGAGGATTTATCGTCTAAAATTTTTTGAAGCTCTAATTTATCATTTTTATAAGAGATATATTTTTTGGCATCTTGAATGATTTCATTTAGATCTGAATATTCCTTAGATTTCTCGGCAAAAGTTTTTTTATCAATCGAACCAGAAGAAAGTTCTTTTTCCAAATTAGCATGTTTGCTAATTAACTCCTCAATCGTTTTTTCAGGTATCATTTATTTTTTTCTAGCTCAGTGGCTTTTTTTTCAACTTCTTCTATTACTTTTGAAATAATATTGTCTGTTAATACTTTTTCAGATTGAATACCTGACAAGTAAAGCATATTATTGCCTTTTCCACCACCAGTAATACCAATGTCGGTCATTGCGGCTTCCCCTGGTCCGTTTACCACACATCCAATAATAGATAGTGTAATTGGTGTTTTAATGTGAGCCAACTTTTCTTCTAATATTTTAACAGTATCTATCACTTGGAATGCTTGTCTTGCACAAGATGGGCAAGAGATAATTTTTACTCCACGATTTTTTAGGTTTAAGGATTTTAATATTTCATTTCCAATTTTTATTTCTTTAACAGGATCATCTGAAAGTGAAACTCTTATAGTATCTCCTATTCCATCTAATAATAAACTACCTAAACCTATGGCTGACTTAATACTTCCTGAAACAAAACTTCCTGCCTCTGTTATTCCTAAATGAAGTGGATAATCAGTTATATTTGAAAGCTGTCTATATGCTGCAATTGACAAAAAAACATCTGATGATTTTACACTTATTTTAAAGTTAAAAAAATCTTTGTCCTCTAAAATTTTTATATTTCTTAATGCACTTTCAACTAATGCTTCAGGACATGGTTCTTTATATTTTTCTAGAATATCTTTTTCTAAAGAACCAGCATTTACTCCTATTCTTATAGAACAATTGTTATCTTTAGCAGCTTTTAAAACTTCATGAACTTTATCTATATCACCTATATTGCCTGGATTAATTCTTAAACATTTTGCTCCATTTTCAGCAGCTTCAATAGCTCTTTTATAATGAAAATGAATATCTGCGATTACTGGTATATTTACATTTTTAGTTATTTCTTTTAATGCTTTGGATGAGTCTTCGTCTGGACACGAAACTCTAACAAGGTCCGCTCCTTCTTCTTGAATTTCAACAATTTGATTTATCGTAGCTTTCACATCTGTTGTTAATGTGTTTGTCATTGATTGAACTGATATTGGATTATCTCCACCAACTTTTACATCACCAACATTTATAACCTTAGTTTTTGCTCTTTTAATTTCTCTAAATGGTCTAATGCTCATGAAAATTAATCTAATTTAAATTCTTTATGTAATGCAGCTATAGCTTTTTTTACTAATTTGGAAGAAATTAAAACTGAAATTTTAATCTCAGAAGTTGATATCACCATGATGTTGATATTTTGGGAAGCTAGAGCTTTAAACATTCTATATGTAATTCCTGGGGTTGTTATCATGCCAACACCTATAATAGAAATTTTAGATAAGTTTTTATCAAAAGAAATTTTTTTGTAAGTTATATTTTTATTTTCTCTTATTATTTTTTCAGTTTTTTTTATATCTTCAGATTTTATTGTAAAAGTTAAGTCGGTCTCTTTGCCGTTTAGAGAAATATTTTGAACCACCATATCAACATTTATTAAATTTTTAGATAATGGTTCAAAAATATGTGCCGCTACTCCAGGTTTATCTTTCACGCCTGCTATAGTAATTTTTGCATCATTTTTTGTTGAAGAAATTCCAGTTATAATTTGATTGCTAAAATCCTTCTTTTTAAAACTTTTAGTTATTAGAGTTCCAGGCTTATTAACGAATGATGACTTAACTCTAATGTCAATTTTGTTTAATTTAGCATCCTGAACTGAAGTTGGCTGCATCACTTTAGAGCCCAAAGAAGCCATTTCTAGCATTTCATCGTATTCAATTTTGTCAATTTTTTTAGCTTTCTTATGAAGTCTTGGATCTGTTGTAAATACGCCCTCAACATCAGTATATATAATGCACTCATCTGCTTTTAAAAATTTTGCAACCATTATTGCAGATGCATCTGATCCGCTTCTTCCAATAGTTGTTAATCTAGAATGATTATTTATTCCTTGAAAACCTGTAATAATTGGAATTCCCCCTGATTTAACATAATTTAATAATTCTTTAGATACAATTCTATCAATTCTTGAACCTTTGTAAGGACCATCTGTAATAATTGGAATTTGCCATGACATCCATGATCTTGATTTTAATCCCATATGATTTAATCGTCCCGCTATTAAAGCACAGGCAGCCTGCTCACCAGTTGAGACCAAAACATCATATTCTGCCTCATTAAATTGATTGCTGATTAATTTTGATTTTTTTATTAAATCATTTGTAACTCCACTCATCGCTGAGGAAACAACAATCACTCTGTTTTTTCTTTTCTTGTATCCAAGAATAATATTTGAAACTTTTTTAATTCTATCAATGGAGCCAACAGAAGTTCCTCCAAATTTAAGCACTATAGTTTTCATGGTTTTATAAAAAAAACATAATTTAATTAATATTTGATAAATTGCATCTTAATTGTTATGTCAAATAATTGTTTATTATGAATAGTGTAAATTACAAAGAAATTGAAAAATTTTCAAAAATCGCTGAAGAATGGTGGGATCCAAAAGGTAAATTTAAGCCTTTACATAAATTTAATCCAATTAGAATTGCATATATAAAAGACCACATAATAAAAACCTTTAAAATAAACGAAAAGAAAACTCCTTTAAAAAAATTAAAAATTTTAGATATAGGTTGTGGTGGTGGTTTATTATCTGAACCAATGTGTAGACTAGGAGCCGAAGTAACGGCTATTGATGCTTCTGAAAGAAATATTAAAGTTGCAAAACTTCACGCAAAAAAAAATAATCTTAAGATAAACTATATTTGTACATCACCAGAAAAGATGAAAATTAAAAATCATTTTGATGTAATTTTAAATATGGAGATTGTAGAGCATGTTGAGGATGTTGATTTTTTTTTAAAATCTTGCAGTAAGTTATTAAAAAAAAATGGAGTAATGTTTGTTGCAACATTAAATAAAACACTCAAATCTTATGTCTTTGCAATCGTAGGAGCAGAATACATTTTGCGTTGGCTTCCAATTGGCACTCATGAATGGGAAAAATTTTTAAAGCCTGAAGAGCTAATTTCTATACTTAAGAATTACAATCTAAATTTAGATAAAATTGACGGCATGCAATTCAATATACTAACTGACAAATGGAAAGTAAGTTCAGATCAATCAGTAAATTATATAGCTAAATTTATAAAAAGTTAGTTACTTTTATCTTCTACCCAAGGTATCATTTGAGCATCAATTCCCTCTTCTTTAAGTTCTTTAAGTTCTTGCTTTGATGCTGTGCCATAAATCCCTTTTTGTTTTTTTTTATTATCGTAATGAATAGATCGTGCCTCATAGGCAAAATTATTTCCAACATATTCAAAATTATTTTTAATAAACTTTTGATATTCTGAAATGGTTTTTTTTATTTTGTCATATTTTTTTTGATCTTTATAATTTTTATTTATTAAGCTTGGAGCCATCAAACTTTTTTCTACTTCAAAAGAATTACAATTATGGCAATTTAGAAATTTTTTCTTTTTTAATTTTTCATACTCTTTTGAACTTGCAAACCAACTTTCAAAAGTTAGATCACAGTTTTTACAATTTAGGCTATACTTAATCATATTTCTTATCTGGTAATTCGATTTAAAAATTCAATGGTCTTAACTTCTATAATCAGCATTTATTTCTATATATTTTTTTGTCAAATCCATTGTGTAGGCGGTAAAACTTTTGTTGCCTGTTCCAATTTTCACATTAATTTCAATATTAGTATTTTTCATATACTCAGCTGTTTTCGCTTCACTATAATCAGGATCAATTTTACCATTTTTAACAATACTAATTTTACCAAATAGTATAGCGAGACTGTTTATTTTAAGTGTTGCCTGTGATTTACCTATTGCCATAATCACTCTGCCCCAATTAGGATCTTCGCCAGCGATTGCAGTTTTTACTAATGGAGAGTTTGCTATTGAAAAAGCAATTTTCTTTGCATCAGTGTCAGTTTTTGCATTATTGACATTTATAGATATAAACTTTGAAGCACCTTCTCCATCCGCAACTACTCTTTTTGCTAAACTTAATAAAATTTTATTTAGAGACTGATCAAAATTTTTTAAAATTTTATCATTAATGCTGATTATTTTTTTATGATTTGCACGCGCTGTTGAAAAAATTGAAACCATATCATTTGTACTGGTATCTCCATCGCAGCTTATTGCATTAAATGTTGATTCAATATTTTTATTTAAAAGTTTTTTAAGAATATCATTAGATAAATTAGCATCGGTAAAAACATAACCAAGTGTGGTAGCTAAGTTTGGATGTATCATTCCAGATCCTTTCGCAATACCATAAATTTTAACCAAGGTTTTTCCAATGTAACATTCCTCCATCGCCATTTTAGGCTGAGTATCAGTGGTCATTATCCCAAGCGCAGCCTTCATCCAAATAAATTTATTTTGGGTATATTTTATATTTTTTATCAAGTCTGGAATTTTTGAGATTATTTTTTGTTCTGGAAAAGTTTCCCCAATTGTTCCTGTGCAACCAAATAAAATATTTTTTGATTTAATAATTTTTGGCTCATCCTCATCTTGTCTTTGCTTTTTAGTTAATTCTTGTGAAGTTATTTCAGCAATATTTTGCATACTTTTGTATCCCTGGTCTCCAGTGAAAGCATTTGCATTTCTTGTGTTAACCAATAGTGAAAAAATCTTTTTAGCTTTTTGATCAATATTCCATTTTATATTTTCAGATACTATTTTAGATTTAGTATAAACTGATGCAAAATTTGCTCCTTCTCTGAAATAAAACATGACCAAATCATCTCTTGAGGTTTTGTAAAGATTTGCACAAACTGCCGAAATCGATAGGCCATCTATGTGATCTAAATCTTGAAAATCAATCATTTTATGATTTTTTGATTTAGAATTTAAAAAATTCGATATATTGAATCCCATGCTATTTAAAATCGTTATTTAATAGTTATATTAATCTTATAATTAATTATATATCAAAACCAATGTTTAATCCTTTAGGCTTTATTTCTAAATTTATAAAATCTGGCAACCAGAAAGAGCTCGATAGAATTGCAAAAATTGTTGAAAATATTAATTCATTAGAGGAAAATTTTAAAAATCTTAATGACACAGATTTTCCAAACAAAACGAATGAGTTAAAAGATAGAATTAAAAACGGTGAAACTTTAAATCAAATTTTGCCCGAAGCATTTGCATTAGTAAGAGAAGCTTCCAAAAGATCCAGAAAAGAAAGGCACTACGATGTTCAGTTAATTGGTGGTGTTGTCTTGCATGAAAACAAAATTGCTGAAATGAGAACTGGTGAAGGAAAAACTTTAACCATTGCTCTATCAGCTTATTTAAATGCTTTAGAGGAGAAAGGTGTGCATGTGGTTACAGTCAACGATTACCTTGCAAAAAGAGACTCTCAAGAGATGGGCCAGATCTATAATTTTTTAGGTTTGACATCAGGATTTATCAACAATGATCAAAATGATTTTGAAAGAAAAAAAAATTATAATTGTGATATCACTTATGCAACAAACAGTGAGCTGGGCTTTGATTATCTAAGAGATAATATGAAATACTCACTTGATGATAAAGTGCAAAGAGAGCATCACTATTCAATTGTTGATGAAATAGACTCTTGTTTAATTGATGAGGCTAGAACACCTTTGGTAATTTCAGGAGCTGCTGAAGATAAATCTAATCAATATTTAGCTATTGATAAATTAGTTAAACAACTAAAAAAAGAAGACTATGAAATTGATGAAAAAGATAAAAATATATTATTAACAAATAATGGTATCAATAATGTTGAAAAAATATTTTCAAATGCTGGTATATTAAAAAATAATAATTTTTATGATCCTGAAAATTTAGCCCTTGTTCATCATGTAAATCAGGCCTTAAGAGCAAATCATCTATTTGAAAAAGGGAAAGATTACATCATTAAAGATAATAGTTTAAAAATTATTGACGAATTAACAGGTAGAATTCTTGAGGGAAGAAGATTTGGGGATGGTCTACATCAGGCTTTGGAAGCTAAAGAAAAAATTGAAATCCAGGCAGAAAATCAAACTTTAGCGTCTATTACATATCAAAATTATTTTAAACTTTATAAAAAAATATCAGGGTGTACTGGAACTGCCGCAACAGAAGCTGAAGAATTTTATGAAATTTATAATTTACCAGTTGTGGTAATTCCAACTAACAATCCAATGATCCGTAAAGATTATAATGATCAAATATTTAGAACTGAAGAAGAAAAAAATCAGGCTATAGTAAAAAAAATAAAAGAATGTAATCAATCTGGACAGCCATTATTAGTTTTCACATCAAGTGTTAATAAATCTGAAATTTACTCAAAATTACTAGTTAAAGAAAATATTAAACACGTGGTTTTAAATGCAAAAAATCATGAAAGAGAGGCCGATATTATAGCTAATGCTGGTAAAGAAGGTTCTGTTATTATTACAACTAGTATTTCGGGCAGAGGAGTTGACATTCAACTAGGTGGAAAAAAGGGATCTATTCCAGATGACCAATTAAAAAAAGAGAAAGATAAAATAAAATCTTTAGGAGGCTTATTTGTAATAGGTACTGAGAGAATGGAGTCTAGAAGAGTTGATAACCAGGCAAGAGGAAGATCTGGCAGACAAGGGGATGAAGGTAGCTCAATTTTCTACGTTAGTTTAGAAGACGATTTAATGAGAATATTCGGGTCTGAATCTATGAACAATATACTTCAAAAACTTGGACTCAAAGATGGTGAAAGTATTGATCACCCATGGATAAATAAAGCTCTTGAAAGAGCTCAGCAAAAAGTTGAGGCTAGAAACTTTGATATAAGAAAAACATTAATAAAATTTGATAACGTTCTTAACGACCAAAGGCATGTAATATTTTCTCAAAGAAATGATGCTATGAATAGTGATCAAATTTTTGATTACTCTGAAGATTTTTTAGAAGAAATTATTGATGATTTAATCAAATTAAAAATTAAAAAAATTGCTAATCCAAAAAGCAATGAATTTGATAACAGATTAAAATCTCTCATGGGTAAAACTTTAAAAGATGAGCAATTTATAGAGCTTATCTCATTGAAAGATAATGATTTTAAAAAAAGAATAAAAGATCAGTTTAATAATAGTAGACAGGAAAGAACAAAAGTATTGGGTGAAAACCAGTCAAAAGAAATTGAAAAAAGAATTTTATTACAATCTATAGATATGAATTGGAAATCACATATTCAGTACTTAGAACAATTAAGACAAGTTGTTGGGTTGAGATCTTATGGTCAAAGGGACCCTTTGGTAGAATATAAAAAGGAAGCGTTTGATTTATTCTCAAGCCTGCTAGAAAAACTAAAACTTGACTACATTACAGTATTAATGAATTTAAAAGTTATTGAGCAAGTTAGTCCCGAAAATAAAAACAAAGAAACTGAAATACTTAATAATCCAAAATGCCTTTTAATTTTAAAAAAAGACCAAAAGATTTCAAGGAATGATAGATGTGAAGCAACAGGCAAAAAGTTTAAACAATGTTGTGGGGCTTTATAAAAAAAAAGTTACCAAAAAGGCAACTAACAGTAAAAAAGCGATTGTGAAATAAAAAATCTTTTTATTTTTAACATAAAATTGCTCTAGATTATTTTTTTTGCTCTCCAGTGTGCTTAGGTTTTCTGGATTGCTGATGAAACCTTTGTTTCTTCCTATTTTTAAAAATTTATTTTTTCTTTGATCTAATATTTCCTCGCCTGACATTTCTTTAAATAAATTTAAGTTTTTAGATATAGACTCTCTTACGTTGCTTAAAATTAAATTTCGATCTCTATGTGCTCCCCCAAGTGGTTCAGGAATAATTTCATCAATTACTTTTAACTCTAGAAGATCTTTTGCAGATAGTTTCATGGCTTTAGCTGCATCCAGCATTTTTTTGGGATCTCTCCATAAAATAGTTGCACATCCTTCAGGTGATATTACTGAGTAAATTGCATTTTCTAACATTATAACTTTGCTAGATGAGGCTAGAGCTATTGCACCTCCAGATCCACCTTCTCCAATTACTATAGCTAATGTTGGGACCTTTAATTTCATGCAGCATTCAATAGATTTAGCAATTGCTTCGGCTTGTCCCCTTTCTTCAGCACCTACGCCCGGGTAAGCACCAGGAGTATCAATAAAAGAAATTATTGGAATATTAAATTTATCTGCAAGCTCCATTAATCGAATTGTTTTTCTATATCCTTCGGGTCTCATCATCCCAAAATTTCTCTCTATTCTTGTTTCTAAATTTTCACCTTTCTCTTGTCCAATTACTAAAACTGATTGACCATTAAATTTTGCAAATCCAGTTAGTACAGATTTATCTTCGCCATAATACCTGTCACCTGCTAGTGAAATAAAATCCTCAAATAGATTGTCGATAAAAAATTTTGACTTAGGTCTATCTTCATGTCTTGCAACCATTGTGGTTTGCCAAGGATCCAATGAAGAATAAATTTCTTTTAATTTTTTATCTAACTCATCTTGAGTTTTTGAAATCTTATTTGTGTCAACTTCTGAAAGTCCTCCTTGATTGTAGGGATCTTTAAGCTTTTCAAGCTCGCTTTCTAAGTTTTTTATATCAGATTCAAAATTTAGATAATTTTTCATTTTATGAGAATAGTACTTATGTATTAAAAAAGGCAATAAAATGTTTAAGATTTTCAATAATCAATTGACATCAATATATTAACTTGTAGATTTCTCGTCTATCGGGAGAGACTAATAATTTAGCACCGAAGGAGCAACCACCCCGGAAACTCTCAGGTAAACTGGACCGATAAAAGCATAACACTCTGGAAAGAGAATAATTTTTCCGCCGAAGGAGCAAAACTCTCAGGCAAAAATACAGATGGGGTAAATTAATAAGTGATATGCAAGAAAAATATATAAACGTAAATAATCTTAAAGTTTCAGAAAAACTTCATAATTTTGTCAATGATGAATTGCTGAAAGACACTGAAATTTCACCTGATAGTTTTTGGGATGGGTTTGATAAAGTTGTGCATGAACTCGCTCCAAAGAATAAAGAATTATTAAATATTAGAGATCAATTACAAAAACAAATAGATGAATGGCATATCAAAAATAAGGGAAATGAAATTAATATTGATGAATATAAAAAATTTCTTCTAAAAATAGGCTATCTAAAAGAAGAAGGTCCGGATTTTAAAATTGAAACTAATAATATTGATGAAGAGATTGCAAACATAGCAGGACCACAGCTTGTGGTTCCAATAATGAATGCGCGATATGCACTGAATGCAGCAAATGCGCGATGGATGAGTTTATACGATAGTTTATATGGAACAGACGCTATCAAGCCAATTGATACTTCAAAAAATGATTATGATGCTTCAAGAGGAGAGCTGGTAATAAATTATGCAAAAGAATTTTTAGATAAATACTTTTCATTAGAAAACTTTAATTGGAAAGAAGTTACAGGTTTTAATATTCAAGATAAATCCTTGATTATTTATAAAAATAAAGAAACAACAAAATTAAAAGACCAAAATAAATTCATAGGTCACAGAGGAGAAAGTACCAAACCTTCTTCAATTATTCTTAAAAACAATAATCTGCATATCGAAATACTAGTAGATCCAACTTCTTTAAGTGGCAAACAAGATCCGGCAGGTATAAGTGATTTGATTATAGAGTCTGCTCTGTCAACTATTTGCGATAATGAAGACAGTGTTGCAGCTGTAGATGCAGAAGATAAGGTTGCTTGTTATCAAAATTGGCTAGGATTGATGAGGGGTAACCTTTCAAATAAGTTTGAAAAAAATGGAAAAATAATTGAGAGAAAACTCAATAAAGATAAAAGTTATATCTCAAAAGACGGGCTTGGCCTAAAACTGCATGGAAGAAGTTTATTACTTGTTCGAAATGTTGGGCACCTAATGACAAATTCTGCGATCCTATTAAAAGATGGTTCAGAAATACCTGAAGGAATAATGGATGCATTCATAACAACAGCTGCAGCTCTTCATGATTTTAAACTAAAGGGTAACTCAAGAACTGGTTCTGTGTATATTGTAAAACCAAAAATGCATGGACCAGATGAAACTGCCTTCACAGATTTAATTTTTACTAAAGTTGAAGAGGTTTTAAATTTAAAAAAATATACGTGTAAAATAGGAATTATGGATGAGGAAAGAAGAACCTCAGCTAATCTTAAAGAATGTATTCGATCACTAAAGCATAGAGTGTTTTTTATAAACACTGGTTTTTTAGATAGAACTGGAGATGAAATGCATACTTCTATGGAAGCAGGTCCAATGATTAAAAAAGGCGATATGAAATTATCAAAATGGATAAATGCATATGAGAATAATAATGTTGATATTGGTCTAAAGTGTGGGTTTTCTGGTAAAGCTCAAATTGGTAAAGGTATGTGGGCTATGCCAGACAAAATGAAAGAAATGCTAGAGCAAAAAATAGGTCATTTAAAAGCTGGGGCTAACTGTGCCTGGGTACCATCTCCAACTGCCGCTGCACTTCATGCAATGCACTATCATGAAATAAATATTTTTGATAAACAAAAAGAAATCCAATCAAGAGACACTGCAAAACTTGACGATCTTTTAACAATACCTGTTGCTGATAGGCCAAACTGGTCAATAGAAGAAATTAAATCAGAAGTTTCAAATTCTGCTCAAACACTTCTAGGTTATGTTGTAAGGTGGGTAGATCAAGGTGTTGGATGTTCTAAAGTTCCAGATATAAATAATGTTGGCCTAATGGAAGATAGAGCAACCTTAAGAATTTCATCACAACATATTGCTAATTGGATTCATCATGGAATTATTTCTAAAGAACATGTTATTGAAATCATGAAAGAAATGGCAAGAATTGTCGATGAACAAAATAAAGATGATAAAAATTATACTAAAATGAGTGATAGTTTTGATAATTCGATAGCATTTAAGGCAGGATGTGATTTAATTTTTAAAGGAAAAGAACAACCTTCTGGATATACAGAACCTTTGTTACATTTAAATCGAATTAAAATAAAATCTATTCAGAATTAGAATTCAGGTTTGAACGATTTTTAAAAGCTGAAAATAAAGTACCATCATCTAAACTTTCTATTTCTCCACCAACAGGTAAACCTTGTGCTAATTTTGTAATTTTTGCATTAGTTTTTTTTAAACTATCCTGAATATAGTATGCTGTTGTCTGACCTTCTACAGTAGCACTCGTTGCTAAAATAACTTCTTCAATTTTGTCCTTAACTACTCTTTCAACTAAAGAATTTATTAAAAGATCCTCTTTTCTATTTCCTGCAGAAGCTAATGTACCTCCAAGAATATGATAGTATCCCTTATAAATATTTGAATTCTCGATAGACCATTGATCAGCTATATCTTCAACAACACAAATTTTATTATATTTTTCTTTAACATTTTCACAATTTACACATCCTTCATTAGTAGATTTTAATGAACCACATGAGTTGCATCGTGTTACATTTTTATAAACTTGAGCCAATGTGTTGGCCATTGGCTTAATAATTTCATCTCTATTATTAATTAGTTTTAATACTATTCGTTTTGCAGACTTTGGTCCAAGACCAGGTAATTTTGAAATTAATTTTACTAGATCTTCTATTTCAGTAATATTTTGCATCAACTATAATGGCCATTTAAAACCAGGAATTCCTAAACCACCAGTTGCTTTTGAAATTTCTTCTGTAGTTTTTGATTTTAATTGAGACTTTGCGTTATTGTGGGCAGCAACTATTAAGTCTTCAACTATTGCTTTATCCTCTTTCAAAATTTCATTTGATATTTCAATTTTTTGCATCTCCCCTTCGCCATCTAATATAACTTTTACTGAGTTAGAACCAGAAATGCCTTCAACTCTAAGGCTTTTGATTTTCTCCTGACTTTCCTTCATTTTAGCTTCTAATTCTCTAGCTTTATCTAGTATTTTTGAAAAATCTGTCATTTATCATCATCCTTTATAGTCGGCCTGACCTCAATTAATTCTGCATCTGGAAAGTATTCCATAACGGTTTTATATAAATCTGTTTTTTTTGTACTTTCAATTAATTCTTTTTGTTTGTTTTTTTCCTTTTCCTTAATCGACATTTCTCCTTGATTTTTACTGAAGCTTATAATCCATCTCTCATTTGTCCATTCTAATAATTTTGTTGATAAATTTTTTACAAAATCTTTGTCAAGATTATCGTTAAAAGAAATTTCTATTCTACAATTTTCAAATTTTACTAGGTTTACATTTTTTTCTAGCTCATATTTTAGTTTCATTTCTTTTTTGCTAGCGCATAAATCTACTAATTCACTAAATGACTGAATTTTTATTTCACTCAAAACTTTCGTATCAATTTTTGGATCTAATTTTATTTTTTTTTCTTGAGAAACATTTTTTATTTGATTGATAGTATCTTTGTTTATTATCTTAGTTGGAATATTTACTTCAGAACTATCTTTTTGATAATTGTGTTCTTGGGTGGTACTTTGATTTTCATTTTTAGGCTTAAAACCCTTGATATGAATCAATCTTAATAAAAACATTTCAATTGAAAGATGTTGATTAGATACAATATCTAATTCACCAAGTGTTTGAATTGTGAATTGCCAAAATAAAATTAAAACTTCACTATCAACATTATCTGATATTTCTTTAATTTGATTAAACTCTTCGTCATTAAGTGAAAAATTTGTACTTTCTAATGTAAGAGAATTAATATTTTTAAAATAATATAAAATTTCTAAAAAATCGTTGATGAATATTTTTGGCTCAACACCCTGATCATAAATATTCCGATAGCTTTCAATAACTTTATTCTCATCACCTTTTAAGATTAAATTAAACATTTCTATTAATTGAGATTTGTCAAAATAACCAAATATTTTTTGAGCTGCATTTAAATCTAATTCCTTTTTACCATCAAGACTTAGAAGAGCTCTATCAAGTAATGATAATGCATCTCTAACTGAGCCTTCTGAAATTTTTACTATTAATTTCAATGCTTCATCAGTTGCTTTGCCATTTTCTTTGTCTTTAATTTTTTTTATAAAATTAAATAGTTCTGTTGATTTTATTCTAGATAAATCAAATCTCTGACATCTTGAAACAACTGTTATGGGTATTTTTTTAATTTCTGTTGTTGCAAATATGAATTTTAAATATTCGGGAGGCTCTTCTAATGTTTTTAACAATGCATTAAAAGCTTGCTTACTTAACATATGAACTTCATCGATAATAAAAATTTTATATTTTGATGAGGTGGGCCCGTATCTTGAAAATTCAATTAAATCTCTAACATCATCAACGCCTGTTTTGCTGGCCGCATCCATTTCAAGAACGTCTATATGTCTCGAGCTTGCAATAGCTTCACAATTTTCACATAAACTTTCTTTACATAAATTTTCTATTCCATTTAAGCAATTAAGAGATTTTGCAACAATTCTAGCTGTTGTTGTTTTTCCTATCCCTCTAATTCCCGTAAAAAGATAAGCATTTGGTACTTTATTTAACTTAATAGAATTAATGATTGTTTCAGCAACAACCTCTTGTCCAATCAGATCGTCAAATGTCTGAGGTCTATATTTAAGGGCTAAAACTTTTGTATTTTTATTCATGTATATATTTTAGGAGACTAGAACCTGAATAACTGTCTCTACGACTGCTTCCGTTAAGATCTGGTCGGGTTCAAGCAGCATCCACCTCTAGCCTCCAAAACTATTATAGCAGTATTATTTTCTATTCTACAAGAAAAGATTATAATTTTTTATCTCTTATTGGGTCTGCTTCAAATACACCTAGTACATGAAAATCCTGACAGTGAAGACCAAGCTCTTCGAGTGATTTTTGAACTTTTTTATCTTCAATATGCCCATCAAGATCACATAAAAAAAAGAATGAGTCAAAAGAGTTTTTTTCAGGGTAACTTTGTAATTTAGTTAAGTTAACTCCATTAATAGCAAAACCACCGAGAGATTGGTAAAGTGCTGCTGGTTTGCTTTTTAATTTAAATAAAAAAGATGTGATATATTTTTTATCCCTAAACTCTGGTTGAATTAACTCTTTTCCCATAACTAAAAATCTAGTTAAATTTCCTTTTTCATTTTCAATATTTTTATTAATTATTTCTAATCCATAAATTTCAGCACTTAATGAAGAGGCAATTGCAGCTTCATCTTTTTTTTTATTTTTTGAAATCATTTCTGCAGAACCAGCTGTATCTGCTCTCACATGTTCGTTTAGATTGTTTTTTTTAATAAAATTTGAACATTGCGATAAAGCTTGTGCGTGAGAAAACACATTTTTAATATCAGCTAATTTTGCACCTTTTTGACCTAATAAGTTGTGTTCAATTTTTTGAAAATGCTCTGAGTAAATATTTAGACGATATTTAAATATAAGATACTCAATCCCAATATTTCCTGTAATTCTATTTGACTCTGGGATAACGATTTTGGAGTTTTTTTCATTAGTAGCTTTCAAAAAACATTCATCAAAGGTTTTACATGGAATAATTTCTGCCTTTGAGTCAATCTCTAGAGATGCTAAATGAGAATATGCTCCGTATGTACCTTGGAAATATATCTTGCTCATAATTATTTATATTCCATAATTTTTTTTATAGCCAGATAATCTTCCATAGTATCTACTCCTATAGGGGATCTATTTGCTAGAGCAACGTTAATATTAATATTATTATCCATAGCCCTAAGTTGTTCTAATCTATTTTTCAATTCATTTTGAGTTTGGTTTAACTTTACAAATTTTTTTAAAGTTTGGATTTCATAACAGTAAATACCAATATGATGAAATATTTGAGTTTTATTTTCTGCTTCGATATTTCTCATGAAATTTTTTGCTAATGGAAAAGAATTTTTATCAAATTCTTCTTTAATTTTAACTTTGACCACATTTTCATTTTTGTACATTTCTTCTTTTTCAATTTTTGCAGCAAGTGTTCCAATACTAGAACTATTTTGTTTCATCTTAATGTCTAAATTCTTGATATCTTCAATATCAATATCTGGTTCATCACCTTGAACATTCATTACTAGATCAATGTCTTTTTTATTTAATAAATTAAGTGCCTCAAATATTCTATCTGTTCCAGTTTTATGGTTTTTTGATGTAAGAATTGCGTTTCCACCATTATTTTTTATATCATTAACAATTTCAATATCTTCTGTTGCAACAACTACTTCACCAATTTCAGCGCTTTCAGCTCGTTTAAACACGTGAGATATAATTGATTTGCCGTTTATCTTTAATAATGGTTTCCCTGGCAATCTAGTTGCTGACATTCTGGAAGGAATAATCACTAATGTTTTCATAGATTATTTATAATTATTTAGATTATAAAGAGGGGCAAAATTGTACAGTAAAATATAAGGAATTATAAAATTTTAATGTTATAGATTTGTTATAAAAATTTATCAAAATGGACTCTTTTGAAATTAATAAAATAGTTGCTGCAGTTCTTCTGGTAGCTCTACTTGTAATAGGAATTGGAAAACTTTCTAATGTAATATTCTATGTGGAGAAACCTGAAAAGCCAGGCTATGCAGTAGAAGTCCAACAAACATCTTCTGCAACAGCAGCTACTGCGGTAGTTGAAGAAGAAAAAGTTGATATTGCAGCATTGATGGCTTTAGGAGATGTTGCTTCAGGAGAAAATATTTTTAAAAAATGTGCAGCATGTCACTCGATTAATAAAGGTGGTGCTCATAAAATTGGACCTGCTTTATATAATGTTGTTGGAAGAAAAATCGGCAGTGCGGCAGAATATAAATATTCAAATGCACTTGCAGAATACGGTAAAGATTGGAATTTTGAGGAATTAAATGGATTTTTACTCAAACCTAGTAAGTGGATTAAGGGAACTAAGATGGCTTTCGCTGGTTTAAGAAAAGAGGAAGATAGAGCGTCAATTATTAAATACCTTAATCAAAATTCAGATAGCCCTCTCCAGCTACCTTAATTTTCCAAAACAATATAATAAAATACTTTTTTGAACGTGAACTCTATTTAAAGCTTGCAACCAAACTTTTGAGTTTTTGCTTTTAAATACAGCATCATCTACTTCTGACCCTCTTGGTAAACAATGTAAAAAAGTACAATCTTTTTTTGCATAATTCATTAATTTTTTACTAACTCTAAAGTTTTTAAAATCATTAACTTTAATTTTTTTATTAACTTTATCATTAAGTGATATTACTTTGTCTGAAAATATAACATCTGCATTTAACACTGCTTTTTTGGCATCATTAAAAATATAAACTTTTTTATTTTGACTTTTAACCCAGTCTAAAACAAATTTTTTAGGTTCATATTTTTTGGGACATCCGATGTTTAATTTAAAAGAAAATTTAACTGATGCAGCTATCAAGCTATTTAAAACATTGTTTGAGTCACCAATCCAAGTAATGTTAAGTTTTGAAATGGGTTTTTTTTTAATTTCTTCAACAGTAAAAACATCAGATAAAACTTGAGTTGGATGTGATGATGGGGATAGTCCATTAATAATTGGGATTAACAAATATTTTTTAAAATCATCTAATTTTTGGTCACTATCTGTTCGAAGCATAAACCCATCTCCATAAGTAGATAAAATTTTTGCAGTATCTTCGAGAGACTCTCCACCCTCTCCTAAATGTAATTCATTTGATCTTAATGTAATTGTGCCACCACCTAATTGTTTTATTGCTAAATAAAAGCTTAATCTTGTTCTAAGACTTGATTTTTCAAACATCTGGATCAACAGTTTACCTTTAAGCGGTGCATCTTTATCGGTCTGCAAAGTACTTAATTTTGATCTATTTTTTTTTCTTTTTTTTGCATCGATCAAAATTTTTTTAAGATCCTTAGCAGGGATATCTTTTAGGTTTATAAAATGATTCATTTATCTAATAATTAGCACAAACTTTTTTTATTATCTTAATAGCTAAATCAAGCTCTGATTTTTTTACATTTAAAGGAGGTAGAATTCTCACAACATTTTCTGCGGCTCTGATAGTCAATAATTTGTAGTCCATTAATTTTTTGATAAAATCAGTTTGATCTTTGTGAAGTTGTAACCCAATCAAAAATCCTCTACCTCTCACCTCTTTAATTATATTTGGATACATTTCTTTAATTTTATTTAGCTGACCAAAAAAATATTTAGAATTTTTTTTAACATTATTAAGAAAACTTTTTTTAGAAATAATATCAAAGACAGTATTGCCTATTTGCATTGCAAGTGGATTTCCTCCAAAAGTTGAACCATGCGTTCCAGCAATCATTCCTGCTGCAACTTTTTTATTCATTAAAACTGCACCAATAGGGAAACCTCCTCCAATTCCTTTTGCAATTGGTACTATATCAGGCTTAACTTTTGATTTTTCAAAAGCAAAAAAATCTCCAGATCTGCCAATTCCACATTGAACCTCATCAAGAATTAGTAAGACATTTTTTTTATCACATATTTTTCTAAGACCTTTTAAACACCAGTCTGGAATAACTTTAATACCACCTTCACCCATAATTGTTTCAACCATAACTGCTGCTGTATTTTTAGTTATTAATTTTTTTAAAGATTTGTGGTCACCAAAATTAAAATGATCAAAACCACTAACTTTTGGCCCAAAACCCTCTGTCATCTTTTTTGAGCCGCTAGCATAAATTGCAGCTATTGTTCTTCCATGAAAAGAATTCTTTATACACAAAATTCTATTTTTGTTAGGCTTTCCAATTGAATAAAAATATCGTCTTGCAACTTTTATTGCAGCTTCAGTAGCTTCTGCACCACTATTTTGAAACATTACAAAATCAGCAAATGTTTTTTTTACTATTTTTTTTGCTAATTTTTCTCCCTCTGGGATAATAAATGCATTCGATACATGCCAAACTTTTTTAGATTGATCATTTAAAGTTTTTATTAATCTTGGATGAGCATGACCTAAAGAATTAACTGCAATTCCTTGCACAAAATCTAAATATTTTTGACCATTAACTGAAATTAGGTAACTTCCTTTTCCTTTGCTAAAAGCAATTTTTTTTCGATTATAATTTTTTGCAAGAAAGCTCATTATTTAAATTAGGTAATACTAAATCGCTCAAAATTAAATCAAATAAATTCAATTTTCGATTGTAATTATTAATTAAGAACTGATTAAAGTTGTTAATAACTAACAAATAATCGTTGTTAATCTGATTTTTATAACACTATATTGTGTTTTTTTATAAAACTAATACACTATATAGGTAATTATGAGCTGGACAGAAGAAAAAGTTTCAAAGTTAAAAGAATTATGGGGCAAAGGTAATACTGCAAGTCAAATCGCTGAGATTATCGGTGGTATAAGCAGAAATGCTGTAATAGGTAAAGCTCATAGACTTAACTTGTCGGCAAAAATAAAAACCCGAACAGCTACATCAAACAAAAACTTCGACAGCAATGTGGAAGTAAATAATGCTCAATTAAAAAGAGGAAGAAAAAGTAGATTTAAATCATTAATAATCGAAAAAGATTTTGAACCAGAAAATCCTAAACAACTTGAAGAATTAGACGAAAGTTCGTGTAAATGGCCAATTGGACATCCTGATGAAAAAAATTTTTATTTTTGCGGAAGATCATCTTTAAAAGATTTTTCTTATTGCAAACTTCACTTACTTTATGCTTATCAGCCAAAAGGTAAAAAAGAAGATATAACTGATAAAGAAGAAGTTCCGGAATTTATAGAAAAGAAAATACAATCAGCTTAAATAAGCTCAAATATTCTCTTCTGTTGAATATTTTTCTGTAGAGAATTGTCCGCCCTCTCTCCACATATAAGAATATTTTTTTACTTCTTCGTTAAAATATTTTTTACTAGGCACACCTATATCTGAATTGCTTTTATACTTTCCTGATAAAACATTATCATATTTAAGTAATCTCAATTGATCTTCTGTTAAAATTGGATTTGGTAATAATTGGAATATTTTTGCAGTAAGTGTAGCAAGTTGCAATGGCATAGGTAGCAATAATCTTTTTTTATTAATTAAAGTGAGAAGTCTTTCTATTATCTCTCTAAAACTTATCACCTCAGGCCCAACACATTCAATTATTTTTGAATTAATATTTTTTGTAATCGTCTCATAAATTACATCTGTTAAATCTGAACAGTGAATAGGTGTAAATTTTGTTTTGCCTGAATAATATAAAGGAAAAACTGGAAGTCGATTTAACAATGTCATAAAATTAGTCGTAAAATTATCGTCAACTGAGTATACAACTGAAGGTCTTAGGATAGTCGAAAGTGGAAAATTATGTAAAATATTTTTCTCACCCTCTAATTTACTTTTTGCATATTTGCTATCTATCGCTTCATTAATTCCAAGAGCCGAAAGATGTATGAAGTTTTTCAATTTATATTCTTTTGCTAATTTGGATAACAAAGACGGAAAAAGTGTATGTATATTATAAAAAGTATTCCCCTTTTTTTTCTCAAATAAAATACCTATTAAATTTATGCAAATATCTGACTTAGAAAATAAATTTCTTATTTTTTTTTCGTCATAAATATTAGCTTCAACAATATCAATATAGCCTGCGTTTCCCTGTGTTTTAATGATATAGCTTTTCTGATGGATGTTTCTTGTTACTACAGTTACTCTAATATTGTTTTTTGTAAGTTTTCGAATTAGATGTCTTCCTATTTGACCACTACCGCCAAAAATTAGACAATTTTTAGGTTTCATATATATATATTTAGAAATGAATATTGATATTAAACTTCACAAGAATGATTTACCAGATGATATAAAATTAGGCAATGTAATTGCTGTTGATGGTGAGTTCATGGGATTAGATGTAAGAAGAGATCCGTTGTGCCTAATCCAAATTTCCTCTGGCAACTCTGATGCTCATATAATTCAATTAGACCGATCAGAATATAATGCTCCTAACCTAGTAAAAGTATTAGCGGATAACACGATTACAAAAATTTTTCATTATGGAAGGGCTGATATAGCTCACATTAAGTATTATTTAAAAACTGAAACTAATAATATTTTAGACACAAAAATTGCATCTAAGTTAGCAAGATCTTATTCCGATAGTCATTCTCTTAAAACATTAATTAAAGAATTTATAAACGTAGATATAAGCAAACAATTTCAAAGCTCAGATTTTGGAGGCGAGTTAACATCTGCTCAACTAAAATACTGTGCAAACGATGTAATCTATCTTCATAAAATTCATGATGAATTAACCAAAATTCTTCAAAGAGAAAAAAGGATAAATTTATATAATGATTGTTTAAAGTTTTTAAAAACAAGGGTGGAGCTTGATTTAGCTCTATTTAAAGATGATATTTGGTCTCACTAAATGCAAAAAACGAATTATATCAAAATAGCTAAAGAGGTAATCAATTTAGAAATTAAAGCATTAGAAAAACTAAAGAAAAATCTTGGAAATTCTTTTAATTTAGCTGTTGAAAAAATTGCGAATTGCCAATCAAAAATAATTTTGTCTGGTGTTGGTAAGAGTGGTTTAATTGCTAATAAGATAGCAGCTACAATGTCATCTGTCGGATCTCCTGCATTTTGTTTGTCAGCAAGTGATTCTTCTCATGGTGATTTAGGGTCAATCTCTAAAAAAGATGTTTTAATTCTAATTAGCTACTCAGGAAAAAGTGAAGAGCTTAAAAACATAATTCAATATGCAAATAGAAATAAAATTTTATTAATAGGAATAATGTCAAAAAAAG
>Ga0181605_10001461_pt1 | contig 21956 bp, 22 predicted proteins | sample 041ome_11_FD_148676 | JGI IMG/M metagenome (GOLD analysis project Ga0181605, IMG submission 148676) | Coastal salt marsh microbial communities from the Groves Creek Marsh, Skidaway Island, Georgia - 041411US metaG (spades assembly) | ecosystem: Environmental > Aquatic > Marine > Intertidal zone...
AGAGACTAAATCATAAGATCTTGGTCCAATCAATGCATCCTGGAAATCAATAACCCCAATAGATTTTTGATGAATCATTAAATTTCTTGAATGAAAATCACGATGAACAATGCAGTCATTACTATTATGGATCCCTTTGAGTATGACCTCATAAAAGGATTCCACTCCATCATCTAACGACCCTTTATCAAGATACCAGTCACCAAAAAGCCTCATCTCATTATGAAGGATATCCCTTGAGTAATCGGCATAAATATTATTATCTGGCTCAATGGCCTGGATATTTTTGATAATTTTTATAGCTTCTTTGTAAAGAGAGATATTGATTCCATTGCTATTATTCTCTTGGAAAGAGATATCTCCAAAATCCTCTAAAAGTAGAAGTCCTTGATCCAAGTCATGACCGAAAATTTTTGGTGAATTAATTTCATGACTTTTAAGATGGTTGGCAATTTGAAAAAAAACATGATTAGACTCAATTTCAGGTGGTGAGTCCATCAACATATATGATTTTTTATCCTGGGAAATTCTAGAATAATTCCTAAAGCTGGCATCACCGGCAATTTTTGATATTTTGTAGGAATTCTGACCCAGAAGGTTGTCTAGAAATTCAGTGATTTCATTGTCTCTGGGATTATCCATTTTTGATGCTTTGGTAACTTAGATAAACTTTTTCCCACAATGGGCCAGCTTTACCAGATTGAATTTTTATAGAATTAACACTTGTTATGGGTAAGATTTCTCTTGTTGAGCTGGTTATCCAGATCTCATCGGCACTCATCATTTCTTCTTCAGTAAAAGAATTTTCAAAGACTTCAATATTTAGGTCCTGAAGAATTCTTATGCTAATTTCCCTAGTAACTCCAGGCAGAATTAGATTATTCTTGGGGTGAGTAAATACTTGATTATTCCTAACAATAAACACATTTGAACTTGCCCCTTCAGTAATCACATCATCTCTTTTAAAAATAACCTCTTCAGCATTATTTTTTTTTGCATTTTTAATACTCAAGACGTTTGCTAGGAGCGATATGGACTTAATATGACACTTAGACCATCTCTCATCTTTTTCTGTGATTGCAGAGTAACCAGCATATATCTCATTGTTGTCTCTGTTAGATATCTTATTGGATTCTACAAAAACTGTGGGATTTAAATTTTCCTGATAATGAGCCCTTGTATTCATGACCCCTCTAGTAACTTGCAGGTAGATGGCCTCTTGTTCAAAGGATGTATGTTTGATTATTTCAGTAAAAATATTTTCCCATTCGGAATTATCATAAGGGTTAGTTATATCTAGCTCTTCTAGATTGGCATAAAGTCTTTTCAGGTGCTCTTCAAGAGAGAATATTTTTTTTTGATAGACCGGTATGACCTCATAAACCCCATCACCAAATAAAAAACCTCGATCCATGACGGATATCTTGGCGTCATCTTTAGATAGATACTTGCCATTTAGAAAAATCATTAGTGAAAATGATTAGAAGAATGATTTAAGGCTATCGATTGAACGAGAGAAAAAACCTGACTGGGCAACATCTTCAAGAGCAATTAAAGGGAAAGTAGCTATCTTATCACCCTCATGATCTATGACCAAATCACCAACACGATCACCTTTTTTAATTGGGGCAGAAAGATTTTTATTCAACTCTATAGACTGCCTTGATAATTTGAATTGACCCCTTGGAAGCGTGATTGTGCTTGATTCAGTAGTCCCAACTTTGAGAAAGTCCTTTTCACCTTTAAGGAGAGGTACTGATTTGACAATATTATCAATTTTAATGGTCTCAAAGAATCTAAATCCATAGTCTAAAAGTTGTTGAGTTTCATTCGCTCTAGCATCAGGACTTGAGGATCCCAGAACCACTGATATCAGCCTCATATCATTCAGCCTTTTGGCACTTGCAACAAGGTTATATTTTGCCTTATCAGTGTAACCAGTTTTCAATCCATCAACAGTCTTGTCACTCCACAAAAGTTTATTCCTGTTGTTTTGTTTAATGTCGTTATATGTAAAAGTTTTTTGACTGTACCATTTATAGTATTCAGGGAAGTCTCTAATGACAGATGAAGCAAGAATTGACATATCTCTTGCCGAGGTCTGCTGGTTTTTAGTATCCAAACCAGAAGCATTTTCGAAAATAGTATTGTTCATACCGAGTTCTCTTGCATATTCATTCATATATGCAGTAAAAGTACCCTCAGTTCCAGCAATATGCTCCGCTAAGGCGACAGCAGCATCATTACCGGATTGAATGATTAATCCCTGCAAAAGTGTTTCTAGCTTGATTGTTTTTCCAACCTCAACAAAACTTTTAGAACCCATAGTTTTCCAAGCTTTTTCACTAATCAGAACATCATCATTTAAAGATACACGACCATCCTTAAGTAGTTGGAAGACTACATAAGCCGTCATTACTTTTGTTAAGCTGGCAGGAGCATGAGCCTTGTCTGGATTTTTTGAAGCAATGACCTTTTGAGAGTCAAAATCAATAAGGACATAAGAGTCAACATTTATTGCTGGGGCTTTTGGAGTAATAAAAACTGCCGCTTTTAATAAAGAAGAAGAAAATAAAAAAGTAAAGAAAGCTAAGGATAAGATTGAGGTAGTAAATCTATATTTCATGTGTCTAGGTTAATTTATTTGTTGGAATTCCTTTTTAATATGCTCAGATAGTAATTGCGCTGCCATTGCATACCTATTATCGTGATTATAACGAGTCAATACATAAAAATTCCATAATGTTTGGCGCATATCAATATGATTATCTTGAGGCAGTTGAATCAATGCAATCTTAGTGCTGTCATCTATTTTAATAGAAATAGGAATACCTTTGCTTTTCCAATACTGAGCAGTTTTTACAGGTTTATTAGTTGAAGACTTAACATAACGAAAATATTTTTGATCAAGTTCAATTGGATAAGAAAGCTCACCACCATCATGCCATTGGTGCTTATCAAAGTAATTTGCTATCGATCCGATAGCATCTGCGTTGGAAGAAAAAAGATCAATTTTTCCATCTTCATCGAAATCAACCGCGTAGTGCCTGTAAGAGCTAGATATGAATTGACTCATCCCCAAAGCGCCTGCATGAGAACCTTTGACAGATAAAGGTGGAATATTGTTATCCCTGACCAAGAGTAGGAAAGACTCCAATTCTTTTTTGTAGAATTTCTTTCTGCGATTATTGCCTGATGCCTTAATGAGAAGTGTTTCTAGTGTTGGATGCTCTCCTTGATTTTTTCCATAGTTTGTCTCGATTCCAAGAATGGCAACGATAATTTCGCTAGGGATATTAAATTTTTTTTCGGCTTTTTCAAGCAGTTTTATGTTTTGCTTCCAAAACGTTACGCCGGATTTGATTCTTTCATCAGTAATGAATAGGGATTTATATTTATCCCATGACATGATTTTTTTCTTTCTTTTGGGAAGGGCTGACTTCTCAACCGCTGGCAAAATTTCTAAAGAGATTTGTCCAAAGATGAAATTAAGTTCATTTGCTTTGAACTGATGTTTATTAACCATTTCCTTAATGAATTCCTGGGTAAATCTAAGTTCATTGCCTTTAACAATTTCCGCAAATACCAAGGAAGGGAATATTAGTATAAAAAAAACTATTTTCTTCATTTCTTGAGATAACCAGGAAGTTTATGTTTGTTGACTGACATGATGATTCCAAAAATAGCCAAGATGGTCAGTAGCGACGATCCCCCATAACTAACCAAAGGAAGAGGAACACCAACAACCGGGACCAATCCAGCAACCATTGCAATATTAATTGCCACATAAGTAAAAAATACCAAAGTCAGACTTAGCCCAAGTAATTTAGAAAAGTTATCCTCAGATTTAATTGAAATCTGAAATGATCGATAAATAATCAACCCATATAAAAACAACAAAAAAATTACCCCAACAAACCCCATTTCTTCAGCGAGTACAGAAAAAATAAAGTCAGTTGAATGTTCAGGTAAAAAATCTAACTGTGATTGAGAACCTGCTCCATAACCTTTGCCAGTTAAACCACCAGAGCCTATTGCAATCTTTGATTGGATAATATGATACCCAGAGCCCAACGGGTCAGATTCAGGATCAATCATGGTCAAAATTCTTTGTTTTTGATAGGGTAGTAGGAAGTAATTCCATGCAAGATAAAGAGTGCCAAGAATTGAGCTAAATATAACGCTTAAATTAATCCATACATTCTTAATGATTTGGATTCTTACTCCAGCAAAGAATAGAACATAAATACCACTTGATACAATTAATAAAGCAGTTCCCAAGTCAGGTTGCTTATAGATTAGAAAACCAATCAAAAAGATTGCAAGAAGTGAAAGCAAAACAGGCCCAAGTCTCGGTGGAATATTTTTTTCACTCAATATAGAGGCAATAGCAATTGGGACAATAACCTTCATAATCTCCGATGGCTGAAATCTAATTATTCCGATATCAAGCCATCTTTTTGCTCCTCCTCCATAAGACCCGAAGAAATAAACCAAAATTAACAATATCACTCCTATAGCCATTAGGTATGGTGAGTAGAGTTTCAAAATCCTTGGAGGTATTTGTGCAATGACTAACATAACAATTAAGGCAATTGCTAGATTCCTAAATTGAAGTAAAAGGAGCTTTTCAGAGGATGCAGATGCCGTAAAAAGAATTATGAAACCAAATGAAAGAGTCATAAAAATCAAAAAGAATAAATACTTGTCAAGTTTAAAAAATTGAAAGAAATTATTGACTTTATCTTGAATCATATTATCAATAGACCAACTGCTCTTTTATCTGAAAGTAGAAGGTTAAAACTTCTACAGGCAGCATCGATATTCATTAATTCAACACCCAAACCTAGTTCATTAAACAATAAAATTTTTTCAGGTTTAAGAAATGAGGTTTGCGAGGTGCCAATAATAATTATCTTGACTTGATCTTTTGTTATTAATGGAAAGATATCAGTTTTTTCAATCAAATCTATTGAATGAAAATCCAATGTTGCTGAAAAACTTTTCGAGATAAAACATGGAAACCCTAACTTTCCAGACTGGATGCTTGCGTCATTTTCAGAGTAAGAAAGTATTGAATTCTGTTCAGAATTTTCTTGACTTAAATCCATAGGAAAATTAAATTTCTTCTAAGTTTAATAAGTATATCTTAAAAATTATTTAATAAATTCCAATGGTCTTATCATTGCGATGATTGTGTAAAATCTAGTTTTTTATTTTTCTCAAAATAATTCTATGTCAAATGAATTTAATACCGATAAATTTGATGCTGATCTAGCAAGCGGAATAGCCGCTTTTGATGCCAAAAATTTTGCCATGGCATATCAGCTATTAGGACCAATTGCATCACAAGGACATGCGGAAGCATTATGGAGAGTTGGAATGATGCAAATGAATGGTCTGGGCATGGTAGAGAATAAAGAGCTAGGTTTGCAAAATTTTAGAAAATCTGCCCAACTTGGGCATGCATATGCTCATCATATGATTGGTGTTGCTTATATGACAGGAGAAGGGGTGGAGAAGGATATCAATCAATCGATTGAATGGTTTGAAAAAGCTGCCGAGTTTGATATTCCTGGACCCATGTTCACTCTAGGTATGCTCTACGAAGATGGCCGTGAAGTTGAGCAGGATTTAGAAAAGTCCAAATATTGGTACGAAAAAGCTTCAAAGTTAGATGATTAAATGAGTTCGAGATTTGCACCTTCACCCACAGGGTATTTGCATTTAGGTGGAGCAAGAACCGCTCTTTATGCATGGCTCTGGGCAAAACAAAATAATAAAAATTTTATTCTGCGCATTGAAGATACTGACAGAGAAAGATCGACTGATGAATCAATCAAAGCAATTCTTGATGGCATAACGTGGTTGGGGCTTGATTATGATGAGGGTCCCTACTATCAAACAAAAAGATATGATCGATACAATGAGGTTGTTGATAAGCTTATCAGTTCAAATCATGCTTACTTTTGTAATTGTACTCAGGAGAGGATAGATAAGGTCAGGGATGAGCAAAGAAAAAAGGGGCTCGTTCCAAGATATGATGGACACTGTCGAGATAAAAATCTTGCTGAAGGGGTGGTTCGTTTTAAAAATCCTATTAAGGGTTCGGTATCTTTTTACGATGAGATCAAGGGTGATATTTCAATTGATAATACTCAATTGGATGATTTGATCATCAAAAGGTCTGATGGTAATCCAACATATAATCTAACTGTAGTAGTGGATGACCATGATATGCAGATTGAAACCGTTATTAGAGGTGACGATCACATCAATAACACTCCAAAACAAATCAATTTATACAAGGCATTGAATTGGACTATTCCTAAATTTGCCCATCTCCCTATGATCCTTGGAAGTGATGGATCAAGACTTTCAAAAAGGCATGGAGCTGTTAGCGTAATCGCTTACAAGGAAAAAGGGTATCTACCAGAAGCATTTCTTAACTATCTTTTAAGATTAGGTTGGTCACATGGTGATCAGGAAATATTCTCTATTAATGAAATGATTAAACTTTTTGATTTAAAAAACGTAAATAACTCACCAGCAGCTTTTGATGAGGAAAAATTGCTTTGGATAAATCATGAATATATAAAAAAATACTCAAGTGAAGACTTGTTGTTAAGGCTTGATGAGCTAATAAAAGAAGCCGATATTAATATACATTCAGGGCCAAATATTTCAGACGTGCTTGATTATTTAAAGGATAGATCTAAGACTCTTATAGAAACTATTGAAGGCATGAAAATATTTTATGAAGACTTTGATAGTTTTGATATAGATAAAGCCAATAAATTCTTTTCTGAAGAAAGTTTGAGTCTTCTTTCTGACTTAATGTCATTACTTGAGGGTATTGATGAATGGACAAAAGAAAAAATTCATTTTTGTATTGAGCAGATTTGTCAAAAAAATTCAATTGGTTTTGGAAAGATAGGTCAACCTTTCAGGCTTGCATTGACAGGTCATGGAAATGCAGGAAGTATCGATAGTTTAGCTGAGTTAATTGGAAAAGAAAAATCATTAAATCGATTAGGTAAAGCGATACAATATCAAAAATAATCAATATTTCTAAATATGGCTTTAGATAACTATAAAGCTGAATATCGTGAATTACAAAAAGAACTCGCTAGCGAGTTTATTCAAAGTCCTCGTAAAGTCCTTAAGTTACTTCTTAAGAGAAGCAAAGCAATTGATGGTCTTTTAAAAAGAATCTGGGCTGATCAAAGTTTTGATAGAAAAATTACTCTGGTAGCTGTCGGCGGTTATGGAAGAGAGGAGCTACATCTCCATTCAGATATCGACATCATGATATTAATCCCCAATCAATCTTATTCTAAATATGAAGAAAAAATATCTAATTTTTTAACGATTCTTTGGGACTTAGGAATAGAGGTTGGTCATTCAACTAGAGATTTAAGTGACTGCATTGTAGCTATGAGTGACCTATCTACTGCTACAAATATTTTGGAATCAAGGTTTGTTTGTGGATCAAAAGTTTTATTTGAAAAAATGTATCAATCCCTCAAGTTAAGCGGATGGAGTGATCAAAGTTTTTTCATAGCTAAAAAGAAAGAACAGGAAACTCGTCATCAAAATTTTTCTAACTCAGGTTATAACCTTGAGCCAAATATTAAAGAAAGTCCTGGCGGTATAAGAGATTTCCAAAACATTCTTTGGATATCAAAATGGTGTTTAAAAATTAAAAAGATTGAGGATCTTGCTAACTTAGGACATCTTTCTCATGAAGAAGTAAAGAAGCTTAAATCAGGAATTGATTTTATTTTTAGAATCAGATATGCACTTCATGTCATTTCAAATAGAAGAGAAGATCGACTTCAGGTTGGATATCAAAAGGGGGTTTCTAATTATTTGAGTTATGAATCAGAAAATAATTCAGGTTTAACCAAATTTATGAAGGATTATTTTTTGGTGGTGAGAAGGATTTCTAGAATTAATGACATACTTATTCAAATATTTGAAACCAATATTGTCAATAATCAAAAACTTAATCCGGAATTCAGCGTTAACTATGGTTTTATTGAAGCAAATGATTTACAGGTATTCGAAAAACACCCAAGCACGATTATCGAGATCTTTCTTTTATTAGCAAAAAATAGTTATGTAAGAGGAATAGGTGCAGATACACTCAGATCAATTCAAAACAATCTCCATTTGATTGATGGCGATTTTTCTAGAAAAAGGCAAACAAATCACCTATTCATAGAGATTCTGCAACAAAAGCAGGGGATTTATAAAACATTGACACTAATGAACAGATATGGAGTGCTAGAGAAATACATTCCTGAGTTTGGTCAAATTTGTGGTCTGATGCAATTTGATTTATTTCATCAATACACTGTCGACCAGCATACATTGTTTGTCATCAGAAATATTCGACGCTTTTTTGTTGATGATCACAAGGATGAATTCCCGCTTTGTAGCAAAATAGCAAAGAATCTTAAAAAACCTGAACTACTTTTACTAGCAGGTCTATTTCATGATATTGGCAAGGGTAGAGGGGGAGATCACTCTGATATTGGAGCAAAAGATGTCTCTATTTTTTGCAAAAATCATCAGTTGAAAATTGAAGATTCATTAAAAGTAAATTCATTAGTAAAAAATCACTTATTGATGTCTCAAGTGTCACAAAAACAAAATATCGACGACTCAGATGTGATTAGTTCATTTATTAAGGTTATTAATTCGCAAGACTTATTAGATTATTTATATCTTTTAACGGTTGCAGATATTAGAGCCACCAGAGAAGACTTATGGAATGACTGGAAAGATGCCCTATTAAAAAAACTTTATATGAATGCAAGAAATGCCTTAGAGAATGAGAATTTTGAGCAAGATTTTACTTCTTTCAAATCTAGAGATGTCCATGAAAAATTAATTCATCATTCTATTAGTTATGGAATTGATCCTAATGAGGCGGCTGGAATTATTGAAACTCTGCCAACAGAGTATTTTGCTAGATACGACATTGATGACATTAAATGGCACCTGGAGCTATTAATCAAAGCCTCAAAAGGTAAAACTATAATTGAAGTTAAAGAATCAAAATATGGGGTTACAGATATTTTTGTTTGTTTAGATGATTTTGAGGGTCTTTTTTATAGGTTGCTTCAAGTTATTGAGGAGAATAACTTAAATGTAGTTGATGCAAAAATTGCCACAAGTAAGACTGGAAAGGTTTTAAACACCATAAGCGTACTTGAGTCAAAAAAAGAAATAATGATTGGCTTTGAGGGGCAAATAAGAGAAAGACTTAATCCAAACAGCAATCTACCCCTGAGAAAAAGATCCAATAAAAATGATAATTATACTGAAGACTGGACAAATCTAACTTTTACAGAATATAAAAAATGGAATTTAACCAAGTTAGAGCTTAATACTTTTGATAGGATAGGTATATTGTCGAATATTGCCTATATCTTTTATAAGAATAAAGTTAGTCTCATCAACGCCAGAATATCAACTATTGGAGAAAAAGTAGAGGATGTTTTTTACATCTGCGAAAGAGATAAGAGTCCTTTAACCATCGAAAGAAGGATTTCACTAGAAAAGGCATTAAAAGATTACTTGTAAACTCAAAGTATGTTGATATAATGATGTATCGGTGATTCACCGAACTTCCCCAACTTTTAATTTCAAATTAAACCAACTTTACTATGAATGAAAAAATTATTGCATTATCTGATGCTTCTTTTGAACAGGATGTTATAAATTCTAATAAAACTGTTCTCGTTGACTTCTGGGCTGAGTGGTGTGGTCCTTGTAAATCTATTGGCCCCATTTTGGATGAGATTGCTAATGAATATGATGGCAAAATTGTTATAGCTAAAATGAACGTTGATGAAAATACACAAACACCCCCAAAATATGGGATTAGAGGAATACCTTCATTATTAATTTTCAAAGACGGGTCTGTAGTTGATACAAAAATGGGCGCTTTATCAAAAGCTGAATTAAGCGCATTTATTGACTCAAATATATAATTTACCCAACATCATCTCAATTCATGAAACTCTCCGAACTTAAAAAATCTTCTCCAGCCAAACTCCTTGAATTAGCTCAATCTATGGGGATTGAAAATATATCCCGAGCTAAAAAACAAACCTTAATTTTTTCTATTTTAAAGGCCAAGGCTGAAGCCAATGAGGAGGTTGTCGGTGATGGAGTGCTTGATGTGATTCAAGATGGCTATGGATTCTTGAGATCACCAGATGACTCATATGTTTCCGGTCCAGACGATATTTATGTTTCTCCTAATCAGATTAGAAGATTCAACTTATCCACTGGTGACTTCGTATCTGGCAACATCAGAGCGCCAAAAAAAGGTGAGAAATATTTAGCTTTAGTTAAAGTTGATGAGGTCAATGATGAAGACCCTGATGCTATAAGAAATAGAATTCCATTCTCATCTCTTACACCCCTTCATCCAAACGAAAGATTAAAGCTTGAAATTGGCAACGGAGGGACTGAGGACATCACAGCAAGAGTTATTGACTTAGTTGCTCCTTTTGGGAAAGGTCAGCGTGGGTTACTCGTTGCTCCGCCAAAGGCGGGAAAAACCATGATAATGCAAAATATTGCTGCGTCACTGGCCATAAATCATCCTGAATGTGAATTAATTGTTCTTCTAATTGATGAAAGGCCTGAAGAAGTAACCGAAATGGAAAGAACAGTAAGGGGAGAGGTTATTGCTTCAACTTTTGATGAGCCCGCAAAAAGACATGTCCAAGTCGCTGAAATAGTTATTGAAAAAGCAAAAAGACTTGCTGAAAAAGGTAAAGATGTTGTTATTTTGTTAGATTCAATAACACGTTTAGCAAGGGCTTACAATACAGTTGCACCGGCATCCGGAAAAGTATTAACAGGCGGTGTTGATGCAAATGCCCTTCAAAAACCAAAACGTTTTTTTGGTGCTGCAAGAAATATTGAAAACGGTGGGAGTGTGACAATTATAGCTACAGCCCTTATTGATACCGGATCTAAGATGGATGAAGTAATATATCAGGAGTTCAAAGGAACTGGAAATATGGAATTACATCTTGAAAGACGACTTAGTGAGAAAAGAATTTTTCCTGCAATTAATATTAATTCTTCTGGAACAAGAAGAGAAGAATTGATTACCGATGAGAAAGAATTGCAGAAGATGTGGATTTTAAGAAAAGTTCTTCATCCTATGGATACAGTCGAAGCAGCAGAGTTTTTAATTGATAAGCTAAAACTATCTAAGACTAATGACGAATTTTTCCAATCTATGGCCAAAAAATAGTTTTAGCCTCTGATATTTTGGGCTATTTAATATCAAAATATATTAGTAAGGAAATACTTGTTTATCTGATTTATGTGTTTTCTATTATTACTTTTATAGTAATTTTTAATCAGGTTTTCTTGGTATTCAGAGAAAGTATAGAAACGCCTTTATCGATTTCGGAAATATTTAAGATTGTTTTTTTTAAGAGCATAGCAGATTTTTCCTTGATAATTTGCGTATCCTTATTTATAGCAATTCTTATTGTGTTGGAAAAATTTTCTAAGAGTTCCGAATTTGTCATATTTAGTCAAGGAGGAATGGGCTTTTCAAGACTTATATTCTTTTCTAGTCCCATTGTCTTAACATCAGTCTTTTTTGTTTTTTTTCATTCGTTGTATCTCGCACCTCAAATAAATTCTAAGATTGAGAGTTACAGAGTTAATGCTTTAAACAACCTAGAAAGGGTAAATTTCACAAAATCTTATTTTCATTCTTTTGATAAAGGAAACTTAACTCTCTTTATTGAAGATGTTGAAAAAAAGTTATCGACTGGAGATGAAACATATAAAAACATTTTTATTCATAGCAAAGATAAGTTAAATGAAACATATTCTATTCTTTTAGCAGATTTTGGAGAAAAAAATTATTACAATGGCATTCCTTTACTCAATCTAAGAAATGTAAAAAAATACACATTTATGGAACACATGTCAGAATATCAAATTGATAATTATGACTTTTTAAGTATTAATCTTAAGAGCTATAATTCAAATAATTCTGAAGCTGTAGAAATAAAAAATTCATCAATATCATCTTTTGAATTATTTTCTAAGCAAAGAAATAGATATGAAAATGGAGAGTTATTTTGGAGAATGGTTGTTCCGATTTTGCTATTATTCTCTTCAATAAGTGCTTTATTTTTAAATAATCAAAATATACGAAGCTCAAAGAATAAAACTTATTCTTTTGGATTTATTTTGATTACAATTTATTTTTCAATTGCTTTATTTGTTAAATCAATAATTGAAAATGATACTATTGGCTTAAATGAAGGCCTAATTGTTACAGTTATTGGCTTAATAACTGTGTTTACTTTAATAGGAATAATTAAAAATTATTATGTCAACTAAACCATCAAAAGATCTAGAAACTTTTATTAATCCAAATTCCAAAAGAGATTACACAATTAAGATAAATTTGCCTGAATTTACATGTCTATGTCCAAAGACAGGTCAGCCTGATTTTGCAAAGTTATTTTTAGAATATATTCCTGATAAGAAATGTGTTGAGTTGAAATCTCTAAAAATATATATCTGGTCATTTAGAGAAGAGGGAGCTTTTCATGAGGCTGTTACTAATCAGATTCTAGATGACCTTGTTAAAGCTACAAATCCAAAGTATATGAAGCTTAAAGCTGTTTTTAATGTTAGAGGAGGAGTGTATACAACAGTTGTTTGTGACCACAAATCCCCTGATTGGAAATCTAATCAAGACATTTAATCCTCTTGAATCCAGTTACTACTGAAGCAAAATTTGATAAAGATCTCATTCCTTCCAGCGTTTATAAAACGATCACTCGATTAAATAAGGAGGGTTTTTCCGCGCTTATAGTTGGCGGATTCTTAAGAGACTGTTTAGCAAATATTAAAGCTAAAGATTATGATATTGTTACTGATGCAAAACCAGAACAAATAAGAAAAATTTTTAAAAATTCTCGTATTGTTGGAAGAAGATTTCCTATTGTTCATGTATATGATTCCAACAGAGATTTCATAGAAGTTTCAACCTTTCGATCAGGACAATCAGTCTCAAATGATGATGGTTTTATTACGAGGGATAGGTCTTTTGGAACCATAGAACAAGATGTGGTCAGAAGAGATTTTACTGTAAACTCACTTTATTACAATTATTCTGATCACACTCTTATTGATTTTCTGGGAGGGGCTAATGACATTAAAGATAAAGTTATAAGATCTATTGGTGACCCCTTGAATAGATTTAAAGAAGATCCAGTCAGAATACTCAGAGCCTTAAGATTCCAGGCCAAATTAGACGCAACTCTGGATAAAGCAACTGAAGAGGCTATTGAGATTAACTCATCACTTTTGATGAATATTTCTCCATCAAGATTATTTGATGAGATTATCAAATTATTCCATAGCAGAGATAATATCCAAATTATTGAATTGATCCTATTCTATAAGATAGATAGATTCTTGTTTACAGAACTCAATAACGATTCATTCTTAAAAGCGGCTCTAAAAAATACTGCTATGAGAATAGAAGCTAATAGCAGCATTTCACCAATTTTTATTTTTTCTGTTTTTTTGTGGTCTCTCAGAGTCAAGAAGTTAAAAAAAATATCTAGTTCTAGAAAACTAAACTCATTGGTTGTCCGCGAATCTGACAAGAATATTCTTTTAAAACAAAATAAACTAACTAACATGCCTAAATGGATCAAAGAGGGCATTTTAGACCTATGGTCTATGCAGCATCGACTGGAAAAATCAAGGAATTCAAATATCCTATCTGATAAAAGATTTAGAATGGCTTATGATTTCTTGGTTTTAAGGAGTGAAACAATTAATCCAAACTTAAGGAAAACAGCAGATTATTGGACTAAAATTCAGTAATCTCAAATTATTAGACTAACTGATATGAGTGAAAATTTTGACTTTAACAAAGGTTTAACCGAACTAGAGCAAATCGTTAAGCAGATGGATAGCGCTGATTTGTCATTAGATGAATCACTAAAGCTTTTTGAGAAAGGGGTTTCGCTTACAAAACTCTGCCAGAAGGCCCTCCAAGATACTGAAGCAAAAATTTCTTTATTAATCAATGATAAAGATTAATAATTATGGATTTTTCGGAATGCAAGGAAAAATTTAACAGAGTTCTTGAATCTCGTCTTGAAAGCATTAATGAGTTTAATAATTTGTATAACTACGCCGCATTAAATAATGGCAAAAGAATTAGACCTTTATTCATATACGCACTTCTAAATGACCTGGGTGTGAATCAATCCAGGGCTCATCACGCTGCAGTAGCAGTTGAACTTATTCACACTTATTCTCTAATTCATGATGACTTGCCATCCATGGATGACGATGATATCAGACATGGTAAGCCTGCTTTGCACATTAAATATGGAGAAGCTAAAGCAATTTTGACAGGTGATTCATTACAGTCTATTGCTTTTAAGGTGATTACTGATGATTCTAATTTGTCAGATAGTCAAAAAGTCTTAATGTGTAATAAGCTAGCTGTTGCATCTTACCAAATGGCAATCGGACAATTAGAAGATATAGATTCAGAGAGAGATCCTAATCTTGAAGATTTAAAAAAAATGTACCAAAATAAAACTGGGGCGCTTCTTAAGTTTTCTATTGAGTCTGGAATCATAATATCTGAAAATCTAAGTAAAAATGATACAGAACTTCTATTAAATTATATTGAAGATATTGGTCTGGCTTATCAAATTCAGGATGATGTTCTTGATATTAAATCTAGCACAGAAACTTTAGGTAAAAGGAATAATTCTGATGCAAAGCTTAATAAAAATACTTTTCCGTCAATAGTTGGAATTAAAGAGGCGGAAAAAATTTATTCTAATTTATATAAAAATTCTAGAAATACCTTGGATAAGATTAGCATTAAGCCATTAAGCCTAATGTCATTAACAGAAAAAATCGAATTGAGAGATTTTTAGTTAAAACCTTGCTAAGACGCTGCCCCAACTAAAGCCACCGCCTATCCCTTCAAACAAAAGTAAATCATTTCTAGAAATCTTACCTGAGCGCACGCCATGATCTAAAGCTAGAGGAATTGACGCGGCAGATGTGTTACCATGTTTGTTAACGGTAACAATTACTTTATCCATAGACATATTAATTTTTTTTGCAACTGCCTGAATAATTCTTATGTTAGCCTGATGAGGAACCATCCAATCTAATTCTGATTCCGAAATATTTGCATCTTTAAGAGTTTTTACTGCAAGGTTAGAAAGACTATTAACTGCATATTTAAAAACTTCATTACCAGCCATTTCAACATAACCAGTTTCATTAGCTAAGCGATTATTAACATGAAGAGAGGTTTGATAATTACCATCACTGTATAACTCAGAATGTAGAATTCCCGTCTCAGTATCATTTGTCAAAACTACAGCTCCAGCACCATCACCGAACAGAACCGCAGTTGTTCTATCTTCCCAATTAAGAAGCCTAGTAAAAGTTTCACTACCAACTACAAGAATATTTTGATATTTACCAGATTTAATGTATTGTTCTGCAGTAGTAAGTGCAAAGATAAAACCAGCACAGACTGCTTGTAAGTCAAATGCTGGACATGATGCACCTAATTGTTTTTGAAGATTAGTTGCCGTCGCAGGAAAAATTTTGTCAGGGGTGGTGGTTGCAAGAATAATTAAATCAAGTTTTTTGGCTGAAATATCGGCCATTTCAAGAGCTTTAATGGAGGCCTGAGTGGCCAAGTCACATGTAGTTTCATCAGTAACTATTCGCCTTTCTTCAATTCCTGTGCGTGTTCTAATCCACTCATCAGAGGTATCAATTTTTTTTTCTAAGTCAGAATTGGTAACTATGTTCGGAGGCAGAAAGCTACCGGTTCCGATAATTCGAGCAAAATTACCCATTATTATTTAAAACCTCTTTGGTGATTTTTTCTGATATTTTATCTGTAATATTAACTTTACTCTCTCTGTAAGCTTCATGAATAGCATTTTTAAAAGCATTCACTCCAGCGCCGCCATGACTTTTGACAACAATACCCTTAAGGCCAAGCAATGTTGCTCCGTTGTATTTTCCTGGGTCAAGGTCAGACTTCACTTTTTTTAAGATAGGTAATACTATAAAAGCGCCCAATTTAGTCAATAAGTTCTTACTAAATGCTTTTTTTAGAAAGAAAGACATTAACCCAACTACTCCTTCACTGGCTTTGAGGGCAATATTACCTTCAAAACCATCACAAACAACTACATCGACAACACCTTTGTATATGTCATCGCCTTCTACATAGCCATAATAATTTAAGTTTGTGTTTTTGATAAGAGAAGCAGTATTTTTAATTTTCTCATTGCCTTTAATTTCTTCTTCACCCACATTAAGAAGTCCAATAGTTGGATTTTTGACATTTTCTGTATGTTTAACTGCTTCGCTACCCATAATTGCGAATTCGAGCAGGGCTTCTGGGCTTGAATCAACATTTGCGCCTAAATCAAGAACATGCGTGTGACCACTATAAGTTGGTATACGAGCCATGATTGCAGGCCTATCGACTCCTTGAATAGTTTTTAGAACAAATCTAGAAATTGCCATCAAAGCGCCTGTATTTCCCGCACTAACACATGCAGACACTTCTCCTTCCTTAACCAAATTAATAGCCACTCTCATTGAAGAGTCCTTCTTACGTCTAAGTGCCTGAGAGGGTAGTTCGTCCATTGCAACAATTTCAGATGCATGATGAATCTGAATTCTATTAAGGGTTTTGTTTTTAGGGGATGATTTATTTATCTCAGATTGAATGTTAGCTTCATCACCAACAAAAACTATTTCTAAGTCCGGAATTTCCTTAAGAGCCGAAATACCAGCAGGAATTATAACTGAGATACCATGGTCTCCACCACTAGCATCAACAGAGACTCTTATAGACATAAAAAGTTATTCTGATTCAGTTTCTTCAGCTTCTGAATCTTTATTGTTGATTATTTTTTTTCCTTTGTAATAACCATCAGCAGAAACGTGATGTCTAAGATGAATTTCACCCGTCTCCTGATCTTCCGAGAGTGCGCTTGAAGTAAGTGCGTTATGAGATCTTCTCATCCCTCTCTTTGAGGGTGTTTTTCTACTTTTTTGAACCGCCATAATTTCTCCTATCTATGATTTTTTCTTCAAACTCTTTAAAATATTAAAAGGATTTGAATTAATTTCATAATCATTTTCTATTTTCTTGCACTGATGAGCATGCTTAGGAATCATTGGAATCATTAAAAGCATTTCATCAGATAAAAACTCATAACTATCAATTTCTTTGTTAGAGTCAATAATTACTTCAAAAGATGATTCAACAAGCGATGCGTCTTCATCTGATTCAATAAATGCAAAACTAATATCAGAGCGTAAGTCTAACTCTAATGGTTTTAAGCACCTTTGACATTCTATAACAACATTAAATCTTAAGCTACCTTTGAGTGTTGGAACTCTATTGCTAACAAGTTTAAACTCTATATCAAAATCAACTTGCTCATCTTTATTTAAAATATTCTCATAGATTCTTGGGAATTTTGAGATTGAACAATAGCCTTTAATTTTTAAATTTTTCTTTGAAAAACTTAAGAGTTTAAATTTTGCTGGTAATTTATCCATTAAATTTTGTGGTATTTTACCAAAAAATTATAAGATTGAATCATTTTGTTAGGAGTTATTCCTTTGTCTATTGACTTCAAAAGCGACTACTCCAAGAGCGACTGAAACATTCAAACTATCAATACTAGATTTCATTGGAATACTTAAAATACTATCGCAATTAGAAGAGGTAAGTTGTTTCATTCCTTTGTATTCGGAACCCATCACAATTGCTATTTTTTTATCGAAATTATAATCATAAATGATTTGCTTACTTTTTTCACTGAGGCCAATGATCCAGAACCCAGAATTTTTAAGAATATTTATGGCTTGAGATAGGTTTGAAATAATATATAAATCAACGTTAAAAATTGAACCCACAGAGGACTTAAAGACATACTCATTAATTTTTGCAGTTCCATATTTAGTTAGGATAATTGCCTTTATTCCTGCGGCATGAGCAGTTCTAATTGCGGCTCCAAGATTTCCAGAATCCTCTATGGAGTCAAGTATGAGAAAAGTTTCATATTCGTTTAAATCTTTTAAATCATATTTAAGATCTGAGAAGCTTTTGAAACTAGGGAATTTAACTCTAGCTAAAACTCCCTGATGCCTGGACTGTTTAGAGATTTTATCCAATGTATCTTTAGTGCATTCTATAAATTTTAAACCAATATTTGCGGTTCTTCTTTTGATGGAGGCTATCCTTTCATTGGAGCTTTTATCAATAATATTTATTTCATAAATAAGTTCTGGCCTCTCATCTAATAATGAATTAATTGTATTAATTCCGAAAACAATAAGACTTTTTTGGGCTGCACTTTTAGAGCTTTTCTTCATAAATATCTATATATGTTTTCTGCTTAATATCTTGCATCCATAGCTTATAAATATTTTTAATTTCAGAATCAGGATATTTATTCTTATTAAGTAAATCTTGAGTTACTATTTGTCTTAAAGCAATCTTTCTTAGTTCATTTTTTAATTGCACTAGAATTGAGTTAAAGTTAGGATTTTTTTGAAGTTCTTCTATGGTGATATTGTTTTTTAGAGCTATTGCACGTAATTCTTTAATTATGGATTCATTTGTTGGTTCAATTTGTAGTTTTTTAATTTGATTTTTTTCTATCTTTTCTTCTATAAGCAGATTTAATATTTTTAACCTCTCTTCTTTGGGTAGGTTTTTTTTGGCATATAGAGACAAATCAAATGATGTAATAATTTCTTTACCGACAATAGCAATAATAGTATTTGACTTAGCAAAGAAACTAACAGTAACTATGCAAATGAGAATATATTTAAAATTCATTTGTTTCAAGATATCTAGGAATAAGTGATTTGATTCTTTCTGTTAAATTTGGAGAAGATGATGCCAAATCTTTAAAAACTAATTCAAAGTTTAATGAGTCCTCATTTGACACACCATCAAATCTAGCAAGTTTTAATTCCCAACAGCAATTTTCATAAGCGAGGCCGAAAAGCTTCTTTTCATCTATTGAATTAGATAAATTTTTATTAATAGAGCCAAAAACACTTAATGAGCTAGTTATTGGAAGGGATCCATAAACATTGGCATATCTTCCTTGATCTGATAAGTATCCAATACCAAGAATATTTTTAGGTCCTTTATGAGAAGTATATGATACTAATGAGGATTTAGTTTTACTGGAATATGGATCATAGTTCAAAGAAATATCAAGACTATTGTCTTTCTTGATCAATGATGAATCGATGTAAACATCAGAAAAAGCTTTATCCCTGTTAAAGGCTCCGTCAATATTCATTACATCTCTATCTAGGCGATAACTTTGAGAAAGATTAAAATTTAAAGAATTTGATCCATTGTCACCGTCTATCAAGCTTGATGATAAGCCATATGTTAGACTATTATCATTATTAATTCTATCAAGTCCAGTAAATCTTTTTGACATAAAAGAATTGTATGAGTCAATAGTAATTTTTTCAGTATCAAAAAGAGGATTTGATGATTGATTTTTCTTTTCAGTAAAGTTATAGGTAACTTTAGGTGAGAGTATTAACCCAAAGTTATTTTTGTTTGATATATTCTTAACTTCTAAATCTGTTTCAGCATTAATAGAGAAATTAGCCAATGATCTATTGATAGAAGTATTGTTTGATAGATTGTAGTTTGTATGATTAAAACCTAGTCTTGGAGTAATATCAAAATTTTTAATAATTAAATCTTTCTCAAGAAGAATAGAGGCATAAGACCTCATCCCATTAATTTTATTATTATCTTTGTTTTTGAAATCAGTTGAATTAAGTTCAAGTGATAAGTTAATCGCATCTAAGGGTAACTTCTTCGTCATTCTGATAGATGGAGAGCGAGTGTATGTGGAAGTGCCACCATTTAAAACTTGTTCATTTTCATAATCAAATTCAGCTAATAAATCTTCGCTTGTATGATAAAGTCTTAGGAATGAAATAAGATTTTTTTCACCATTTTCAAAGTTAATTTCCTTAGAAAAATTCTCATCAGATACCCTGTGTGTTTGAATTTTAAGAGAAGTATTTTGATTCAAATTTAAATTGAGGTTATTTTTTGAATACCATCTTGATAAATTAGAAACCTTGTCCTGATCAAGATATTTGAATGACAATTGAAAATCACCAGAGTCGTATACTTCATTTAGAGGGTAAATTAATTGACGATATGTTCCTCCAAAGAGCAGTCCCCTAGTTGACATGTAATCAAGTTCTAAAAGAAAGTCCTTATCTTTTTGTAAATTAAAATAGTAAGGTACATTTAATTTTTGACCCTTGGATTCTTTAGCAACATCAGTGTAAGAAGTGAACGAAGGCGCAAGAAGTCCTGAGCCTCTCCCTTTTAGGGTCCATGATAGTTGAGGAATATATAAAATTGGGATCCCATAAAAATTTAGTACTGCTTCATCAGCATATCCTGAATTTTCATTTTCATCAATTTTAATTTTTTCAGATGAAATATACCAATCTCTTTTGCGTGTCGGACAAGTTGTGAAGTTAGATGAGAATAGAGAATGAATAGAATCCGTAATAACTATTTTTTTTGCAGAGCCAGAGGCATTTGTATTTGCAAATGAAAAGGATGCATTATCAGCGACCAGCTGCTCTTCAGTGTAATTTAATGAATCTGCAGATAAGTTAAGTTTATCACTTTTAAAAAAAATATTGTCTGAAGCAGTAATCGTTTTATTTTTAGAATTTAGAAAAACCTTTTCGGCATTAAGTGAGTATTTATTATTCAACAAACTTACATTGCCAATTAATTCAAATATTTGCTTCCCATCAACTTTACTTTCATCTGCCTCAATAAGCACATCTGAACTTGGATAATGATTCTTAAAAGAAAAGCTATCAAAATTAGAACATAAATTTGCGTGAGAATAACTGTTAAGACTCATCCAGATTGAAGCAGTAAGTGCTAATTTGTATATATTTAGATTCATTAGAAATTAATATCAAGAAATTCCATTTTAAATTAAAAAAAAACGTTATTTAATATGGTTATTTAATTTAGTCAGACCATGGCAATGTAATAAAATATAAATTTTTAAATGAAACAAAAATAATGGCTTGGAATGATAATAAAAACCCATGGGGTGATAAAAATAATAATACGCCACCAGAATTAGACGAAGTCATTAAAGATTTTAAAAACAAATTTGGTGGAATTTTCGGAGGAGGAAAGCCACCCGGTAACTCTGAAAAAGTTGTTCAGATTCCTTCGCCCAAAGGAGGCCTTAAATATTTTATTCTTGTTGTACTTCTGGTTTGGCTAGGATTTGGGGTCTATACAATTGATCCAGCTGAAAAAGGTGTGGTGTTAAGATTTGGGGCTTTTCAAGAGGAGACTAATCCTGGACTTCATTGGCACCTGCCTTTCCCGATTGAAACTTTGACAAAAATTAATGTTGAACAAATCAGAACTGCAGAAATTGGTTTTAGAAATGTGGTTAATAACAATAGAAGATTTGGAGGTAATGTTTCTTCAGAGTCTATCATGCTGACTAAGGACGAAAATATGATTGACGCTAAATTTGCTGTCCAGTACAAGGTTAATGATGCGCAAAACTATCTATTTAATGTTGTTGATCCTGATGACACTCTCAGGCAAGCAGTCGAGAGTTCAATCAGGCAAGTAGTTGGACAAAATACGCTTGACTATATCCTTACTGATGGAAGAGTTGACGTGGCGGAAAAAACTAGAGAAAGATCACAAAAACTTTTAGATGAATATCAAACTGGATTAACCATTACTTCAGTAAATATGCAAGATGCCCAGCCACCTGAACAGGTTCAAGCTGCATTCTCAGATGCTGTAA
>Ga0181605_10001476_pt1 | contig 21821 bp, 10 predicted proteins | sample 041ome_11_FD_148676 | JGI IMG/M metagenome (GOLD analysis project Ga0181605, IMG submission 148676) | Coastal salt marsh microbial communities from the Groves Creek Marsh, Skidaway Island, Georgia - 041411US metaG (spades assembly) | ecosystem: Environmental > Aquatic > Marine > Intertidal zone...
CGCGCCGCCGCACCGCGCGCGCGCCGTCGCGCGCCGCGCGCGCGTCGCCTCGCGCGCGCCTCGCGCGCCGCGCGCGCGCCGAGACCGTCGAGCGATCGCGCGAGAGCGTCGCTCTCTCGACGCGAAAACGATCGCGAGATGCGACGCCGCGTCGCCGGACGCGCGATCGAGACGATCCCGACGGCGCCGAGCGGCGCGACGATCCCCGCGCGAGCGCTCGGCGAGCCGACGCGCGCGCCGACGGACGCCGCGGCGCGCGAGCGCGCGAACGAAGTGGTGAAGACGGCGAAGACGAGGTGGTTGCGAAACACCGAGGTGTGCGACGTGCTGCTGAATTACGCCGCGTACGGCTTCGAACCGAGCGTGGACGCGCCCGTGCGACCGCTGGGGGGGACGCTGTTCCTGATCAATCGAAAGGTGGTGCGGTTCTTTCGCAAGGATGGACACAACTGGCAGAAGAAGAAGGACGGGAAGACGATTCGTGAGACGCACGAAAAGTTAAAGGTGGGGACGGTGGAGCTGTTGAATTGTTATTACACGCACAGCGAGGAAGACGCGAAGTTTCAACGAAGGTGTTATTGGTTGCTGAACATGGACGAGGGGGCGGTGTTGGTGCATTACTTGAGGGTGAAGAAGGAGCCGCAGCGGCCGTCGAGCGGGGTGGCGACGCCGGGGGGAGCGGCGAGGGGCGCGCTCGGTTCGATGGGGAGGGATGGGAAGAGGGCGATAGGGAGTAAGGCGCCGTTGTCGTCCAAAATCGGGAACAGGGCGCTCTCGTCGAAGATTGGGAGCGTGGCATCGAAAATTAAGAGCGCGTCCACGGCGGGGCGACGAGGGGCGGGAAGGTCGAGGAAGGACGTCGAGCTCGAGTCGTTTCTCGATGGCGCCGCGGACGATTTCTCGCGGCAAAATGTGAGCGATATGTTGAATCGCGATGATGAGGATTTGGCGCTCATTTTTCAAGAAACGGGTCTCGACGACGCCGAGCAGGGAGCCAGCGAGTGGAAGTACGCTCTGGACTCTGAATATATGAGCGACGACGACGCGCCGGCGACGTCTCTTTCGCGACTGATGCGCGAGTTCAACGGATTAGATGACGAATATGATGATGATTACGATGACGGACGTGCGCGAGAAAACAGTGATCAGCAAACTCCGACGTTCTCGCGAAGTTTAGTTCATTCTGACTCACCGCGGACCGGCGGCGAGATGTCCATTGAAGAGTTTGAGAGACGCATTGAACGCATTCGATCGCAGTGGCAGAATCAAGTCACCGGCGACGGCGATTCGACATCGATGGAACGAATCGAACGTCAAATCAACACACTCGAACAAGACGTTGAGCGCGCGATGGCATCTTCGCTGCAACGCGCGAGCGACGATCCGGGCGGCGAGCCGAGTACTAGCGCCGGCGATGCGGATGCGGCTGATGAGTTAAGCGGACACCGCGCAAACGCTACGGAACGCGGTGATGCGGAGACCTCTATGCATACGAGGCGCACGTCGGGCATCGTACGACACGTGCCTGCGACGCCTTCCGGTGTGCACGTCTTATGGAGTATCGTCGACTTTACGCCGTCATGGGACGACGTATCGGGCGGCGCGAAGGTCATCATCACGGGTAACCCGCTCGTCGAATTGGAACCAGGAATCGGAATGTGTTGCGTGTTCGGTACCATCGCCGTGCCTGTGGAGCAACTCGCGCCGAATGTTTTAAAGTGCTACGCTCCTGCGCATGCCCCAGGTGTCGTTTCAATGTTTCTCGTCATGGAAAGCGGCAACGGACATCCGGTGAGCGAGATATCGTCGTTCGAGTTCATGGAAAGTCTTGATCCGTCGAGAGGCGTCGATGTAGATCGACGTGATATGATTGATCAGAGTGCGAACATGAGCGATCGCGACTTCCAGATGCGTTTGGTTCAGTTGCTGACGACGTTAGGCTCCGATTCTTCAAACTCGGTCGGTAACGACAGCGGCGAAAAGAGCGGCGACAGAACGACGCACAGCTCGGCCTTGGTGAACGATTCGGTGATGCACATGAATGCATTAAGCGCGCTTCGTGCTGCAAATCGGCTTGAACTAGATCCATACAACTTGGACGGCGTCAAGAATGAAGAATTGGTTGTTCTTCTTTCTGGCATGCTTCAAGCGAGACTCAAATCAGTCATCGTTCACGAAAATAGGCGCATGAAAGCTCGACGCGCGCTCCCTTCGAGTGCAGTTGCGATGCAAGAGGTGGAAGAAGTCGCGAAGACCGGCGTCATCAGCGATAAAATCGTGGAAACTGCCGTGGAGAAGACTCAACAGACGCACAAAGCGCTCTTGAAGGTAGCCTTCACACCGTCGGCGTATAAACGAAAGGATCAAACTGGACTCACATTGTTCCACTGTTGCGCTGCTCTCGGCATCGAATGGGCGGTGCGTGCGATGTGCGTCACCGGCGTCGATCTCAATCACACAGATGCGTACAACCGCTCGGCTCTGCATTGGGCAGTCGCGCGTGGTCACGAAATGGTCGTCGCGACGCTTTTAAATTACGGGGCAAAGTCGCGTTCGATGTGTCAATGGGAAGGCGAAAGTTTTACCCCGGCTGAGCTCGCGGTGCGTTGCGGCTATGAAGGCATATCGGCATATATTAGCGAAGCTAACTTAGCAAGCGCTTTGGAGAACATTAATCTTCGAAACAGTGGCATTCCAAGGCAAAGATCCCGGACCTCTCGTGGCGGCGGCGTGTTTCAGGCGCATCGCTTTCGTCGCACTATTTTGAGCGATACGGAAGGATCTGATAGCGAAGAACACTCGGTGAGGCGCTCGACGAGGGTAAACAGCGAGAAGAAGCGAGCGTACCATCGTCGGAAAACGTCGAGACTCACCGCATCAACGACTGCAGACGGCGATGATTCTGAGACAGAAGCTGCGTTTGTCGTCAAGCGCGCGGAAAATGCACGCAGGTCGTTGCTCGACACGCTTTACAATTTGAATGTCAAGCCGGAGTTTATCGACGCCGACATCCATGCGCGTCTTGGAAAGAGGCGTGGGCGTAGAGTACGACAAGTTGACGTGCAAAGCTTGATGAGTGAGCTTCTCACACCAGTCGGTGACAACCCGACTCATTCTGAAATGACGTCTCCTTCGCGACGACCCGTCTTGCGCGCGAGACGCGCTCCAAAGCCTGTTGTCGGTGTGTCAATCACAAATGATGTTAAAGGCAGAGAAGACAGTGAAGACAGCGAGTCACTGGACGACGACGAAGACGAAGAAGCTATACAAAAGAACTTTTCGAGAATCCAAACTTCGCTCCAATCGGCACATTCGCGTACTCAGTACCTGCGATTGAGAAGACTTACAAACCAGTTACGCGTCGAATTAAAGAAACTTAAAGACGACGGTCAATTTTCTGATGATGATGATGATCGTTAGTGGTACTATTCGTACGAGTGATAAATGTTGTCGTGCCCTTAGGAATACTCGTTCTGTATTGTTACATCTACTATGCTAAGACAAAACCGTGCGGCAGTTGGGACATGTTGCATGCGTGTGCAGCCACGTCGAGCAACATGGAAGATGAAAACTGTGCGAGCAATCGAGCGTAAGCACCTCCTCGCCGCGCTCGATTTCCAACAAACAGATCGAACACGTGTACGACTCGTCGCCCGCGATCGAGCATCTTTGTTTAATCGCATTGATGGGGAGCCGGGCGTCGCATTCGCGAAGCGCTTTGTCGACGTTATCGTACGCGATGATCATGCGTGCCTCTTCAACACGCAAAATTCCCACCATGTTTTTCACGAGCGCCTGTCGATCGTTTCTGGGCATATCACTTCCGTAGAAGAGACGCCAAAGTAAAAGATTCATGTTACTTAGAACGCGATTCATTTCATTGTGACATTCGGACCGCAACGTTTTAAACTCACTGAGATACTGTTGCTTTTCCTTGCTCGTCTGGAAGACACGAGCGCGCAACAAGCGAGTATACATTCGAAATTTGCATCCCAACAACTCGGCGTTCATTCTTTCTATCGTCCAAATATCGCACCAATCGATCTCAGCGGGCCCGAGTGCGATCGCTTCCAATCCGGGCGACGGAAATGTCGTCCAGAGCATTTGAGTTGGTCGACGCATCAAACGATTCATTTGATCTTGTAAGAGCTGCTCCGTAGATTCAGGCGCCATCTCATATGAATCAATTGCAGACTCACCAGTCGTTTGTCTTCCCGCCGCCACCGCTGCCGCTGCGAATGCGCGCGATTGTGCGTCATTCGTCTGCTCCAAACGCATGAGTTTCGTCTCGAACGTGATCTTTCGCAACATGTAATTCCACATGTGTTCGCTCCGCATCGTATCCTTGATGAATTGTATCACGCGATACGTCGCAGATAGAACGTTTGCACTACGACTCCACTGTGCGATAAGTTTGCGTCGCCGCATCACGCGAGAGATCTGTTCCCGACGCTCTGGTTCAAGCGATGCGTCCACTTCGTTGGTCGAGTCGTCGATGTCAACCGGTTTCAGCAAGAACGTGTTCCGCAACGAATCCGCTCGTTCAAAGAATCCCTCTTCTGCACGCAATAACTGTCCGACGGTTCCGGAAATCGTCCCCGTCGCCCCGTCAATCGTGCCAGAGCAATACGTCTCGTTATCCGCAAACGAAAGCGCCATCGTCCCGCTTTTACCGTCGTCGTGCAACGTCAAGTGGCACAACTGCTCGTCCCCTTGCGCGGTGTGTGAGACCAAGAACGCTCCCGCAGCAGCATCGAACCACAGCACTTGAAACGCGTAAGGCGACCCGGTCGCCTCTTCGTCCCCCGACCCGGGAATAGAAATCGTTCCTTCCCACACCCGTCCCGGCGAGCATAGATGCCGCACGCACTCTGACGGATCCCTATACAACTCTCCGAACGCCCTTCGCTTCTCGACGTTCCCCAGCGTCGCCAGCTCCATCCGCGAGTACCCCAACGCCGCGGTGAGACCGCCCGCGTGTAACCCTTGCACGCGTCTCGCGTGTCGCTCCGCGTGCTCTCGCGTATCGAAGCTCGTCCGCCTCGGCGGCGTCGTCCCCATCACCGTCGACCCCATCGACGTCGACGCGCCCTTGCCTCCACTACTCTCGTTCTCTCCGCCGTCGCCGCGCGTCGCGAGCGCGTACGTGAGCAACGGCCACGCCGGCGTCAACTCGCGTCCGTCCCGTCCCGTCCCGCTCGAGCCCGCGAGCGCGTACACGCCATCGATGTAGCTCTTCCCGATCGGCAACCGCGCGTCCGCGTCGTCATTCGTGAACGCATGCGCGGCGTCGGCGTCGTCGGCGTCGACGTCGCGGCGTCTGTACGCGCGCACGTCGTCGAGAAGGCTTCGGAATTCGTCCCAGCCTCGAGACTTTGTCTCGCGAAGGATGAAGGCGTCGACGCCGTCGTCGTCGTCGTCCGACGACGAACCATCGGCTCGACGATCTCGCGAACTCGCGTGAACGGCGCGTCGCGTCGGGCGCGCGTCGCGCATGACGTCGTGACGCGCGCGCGAGTGCGGCGAGGACGCCGGCGCGGCGCGGCGCGGCGCGGCGGCGAGAAAACGCGACGCCGGCGGTGGATTACACGGAGGTGCTAAATAGTTCTAATAATGTACAGGGTGGATGAAAGCGCGCGCGTTACTTCTTCGCCGCGCTGCACGCGTCGGCGAGCCAGTCGAGACCTTCGAATAAGCCCTTGCCCTCGAGCGCGCTGCACTTGAAGATGGACCATGTGCGGTTTTTGATGGAACTCAAACCGAGCTGTTCCGTGACTTCAGCGTCGGAAAGCGCGCCCGGAAGATCCTGCTTATTCGCGAAGACGAGAAGGATCGCATCCTTCAACTCTTCTTCCTCTAGAAGGGCGTGGAACTCCTCTCGAGACGTCCCCACGCGCTCGACGTCAGAGCTATCGACGACGTAAATGATGGCTTGAGTATTCGGGTAGTAACACCGCCAATACGGCCGTATGGACGTCTGCCCGCCGAGATCCCACACCTGAAACTTGACGTTCTTGTGCGTCACGGTTTCGACGTTAAACCCGATCGTCGGAATCGTGCTCACCACCGTTCCCACTTGCAGCCGGTACAAAATCGTCGTCTTTCCGGCGTTGTCTAAACCCAACACCAATATTCGCGCCTCGCGATCACCAAAGTACGAGAACAACCGGCTAAAAAACACCCCCATCTCCCTGCGACGGAGCGCGCGCGCGCGCTCGAACACCGTCAGTCACCGCGCGCGCGTTCGAATCGTCCGACCCCGCCGCCCGACCGTCGACGCGTTTCTTCAGTTCAGGTCTCCAATGCTTTCTCGACACCACGCATCGTTTACGATCAGGTCTCCAAACATAGGTTTATCATCAACAGAAACGCGTCGACGCGTCTCGCGCGCGTCGTCCATGCCTCGCGCGGACGTCGTCCATCCCTCGCGTCGCCGCGCGCGCCGATCGCCGCGCGTTCGCGAACGTTTCCTCGGTTCTCCAAGGTGATGTTGTTCCCCAAAGCGCATGGGCTGTTCGGAAGAACGAAAGTATCATATCTTCCTCATCGGAAACGTTCGCGAGCGCGCGCCTTCGCGCGCGCGCCTTTGCTCGCGCGCGCGCCTTCGATTTCGTCGCTGCCCTAAACGCATCTCTTCCGCGTCTCTTCCGCGCCGCGCGACGTCGCCTTCGTCCGGCGTCGTCGCCGCGCGTCGCGCGCGCGTCGCCCGCGTCCGTTCGCGCGTCCGCGCGCGCGCGTCGCGTCGCGTCGCGTCGTCGCACCTGCCGATTCGCCGCGCCGAGGAGTGATGCGACGCCGCGCGACGCCCCGCGTCGCCGCACACGCGCGCGCGACCGCGCGCCGCGCGATGGCGGACATACGCGACGCGTTCGCGCGCGCGCGACGCGCGTCCGCGGCGTCGACGGGACGCGACGCGCGCGCGACGCGCGACGACGACGGACGGTCGGCGCGCGGTGAAGACGCGTCGAAGGACGGCGACGCGACGCGCGACGCGCGATGCGCGCGCGCGACGCCGAACGACGACGACGACGACGACGATGACGCGCGCGGACGGACGCCGACGATGACGTACGCGCGACGGCGGAAACGAGGACGGGCGGAGACGGCGACGGAGACGCGGCGAGCGACGGCGTCGGCGACGAAATCGCGCGCGGCGACGATCGCGAGATCGACGACGAGAGCGGGAGAGGGAGGCGAGGGGAAAGCGCGGGCGGACGCGCGCGCGATCGGGGACGCGGAGAAGAGGCGGACGCAGATGTGTTTGGATTTGGGGCAGTCGTCGATGCGGCACGCGACGTGCGCTCGATGCGGGTTGGTGTACGCCAAGGGAGATCCGTCGGATGAGAAGACGCACGCGCAGTATCACGCGAAGTTTCTGGCGAATGCGAACGGGGGCGGCGCGGGAGCGATGACGCTGAAACCGGGGGAGGGTCAGAGCGCGGTTTGGGAGAGCGAAGACGGCGAAGCGCGATGCGTGGCGCTCGACGGAGGCAAGGCGACCAAGAGTGCGATCGAGCGCGTCGCGCGAGGTATCGAACGCGAACTGAATATGCCAGAGGATTGGATTTTACAGCAAGCGAAGGGCGCGGTGAAGGCGTACGTGTGCGTGTCGAAGAAGGGTCATCGAGTCGTCGGCGCGCTGTTTGCGGAAAAAATCGCGCGCGCCTATCGTACGCTTCCCGACGTAAAGAACGCTACCGACGCCACGGAAGGCACGATCGTGAGTCACGTGGGCGTCGCTGAAAATGCAGTGTGTGGTATCCGTGCGGTTTGGGTGCACTCGAGCGCGCGACGAGCGGGTTTAGCGCGCGCAATGCTTAACGCCGCTCGAGCGCGAGCGGTTCCCGGATACGTCGTCGCGGCGGCCGAGTGCGCGTTCACTCAGCCCACCGAATCTGGAACCGCCTTGGCCTTGGCGTATTGCGAGAGCGATACATTCTTAGTGTATTGAAGTTGATGATTGTTTGAATGATTTACGTAGATTGAGTGACAATCCGAAGTGGAAGCGAAGCGCGCTCGCTCCCTAGAAAACTAGTGTGTATAATAGAAAAAATGACTCAGAAGCGTTTAGCGCGCGCGGACGCTCGCCGCCTCCTTAGAGCCCGTCCAACCGTCAAGTTTAGTCAACTGCTCAGCGTCAAAATTCGCGAGTTCGGCTTCGTCGGCGTCCTCCATGACCTTGCCGCCGCCGAACGCGAATTCAGATTCGCCAACGACGCCGAGCGGTTCCTTCGCCGGACCGATGGAGTCGATGATACTCTTTTGAACCGCCTTCAAGCCTTGCGTCTTCATTCCCTTTGCGCGCGACGCGACAACTTCGGCGGCGAGCTTACCGCCCAACACCGCACCCTCCATAGAACCCAAGAACTTTTGCGACGTGTAGTCGCCCGCCAAGGTGAAGTTCTTGATCGGGGTTTCTTGAGACGGGCGGAACTTGTTGCGGCCCGGGATAGCGGCGTACACGGAGCGCGGCGTCTTCACGACAGCGTGCTTGAGCAGCTTGGCGCCGACGCCATCGGGGGATTTCGGGCCAATCTCCAGCGGGAACAAGCGTTCGAGCTCCAACATGGTGGCGTCGACGATTTCTTGGTTGCTCTTCGCGATCCAGTTCGTCTTGCCGCCCGCAATCGGCGAGCACGGCGCGAAAACGAGTTCAAGCATGGACTTCTCTTCGTCGTAGTACTCCTTGCACGTCGTGCTCATGTCGGCGTAGACGGAGAGCAACGGCGAGCGCGAGAAGCACAAGTGATCGACGTTTTTCAACTTGCGATCAAACCAAAGGTGAATGTTAATCACCGGGATACCCTCGAGCTCCTTGAGCTGCGCAAAGTGCGGCATTTCAGCCCACGGCTTGGGCATCATGCGCTTGATGACGTCCACGGGCATGGCGGAAATGTACTCGTCGGCTTCGATGATGTCGCCGTTGGCCATGGCCAGGTGCTTCACCGAACCGTCTTCGTTGAGCACGAACTCCTTGAGTCGCTGCTTCGTCTTGACGGAGCCACCATTCTTCTCGATAGAGTCCACCATGGGTGCGCACAGTCGATCGGGCTGGTTACCGTCCAAGAATGCCATTTGCAATCCGTCCGTTTCGTTCAAGAATCGGTTCATCGCCGTCAACACGACGGTCATCGAAAGCTTATCCGGGTCAATGAAATCCAAAGCCTTGGCCATGGAAATGAACACCTCCTCATTGATGCGCTCGGGCATACCATACTTGCGCATGAAGTCTTGCACGCTGAGTTCGTCTTGCTTGTCGATGAAGTCTTGCCCTTCAATCAACATGGGCAACAGCGGCGGCGCCGTCTGCAACTTTTCAGGCAAACTCAACATTTTTTGATTCATGAGAATCGCCAAACCAAAGTTGAACGGCGCAGGGATCCCCTTAATGAAATCGAACGACGTGAACTCTCCCGGAAGCTCTTGCATGGCGAAGATCATCTTGTGCACCTTCCACTGTAACCTATCCTCAATCTTCAACTCGTTGAACAAGTTCATCATGTTCGGGTACGCGCCGAAGAAGATGTGCAACCCAGTTTCGATCCAATCCCCATCCTTATCTTGCCACGCGCTCACCTTCCCGCCCAACACATCTCTCGCCTCCAACACGATCGGTTCGTGCCCAGCCTCAGCGAGATACTTCGCGCACGCCAACCCGCTCAACCCGCCGCCGACGATGGCGACTCGCTTCTTCTCCGTCCCATTCGCCTTCAGATCCGTCGCGAATCGCTTCGACAGCTCACTGGCGATGCGATAGTTATCCGTCTTATCGATGTTATCCGGTTTCGGGTAATCCTTCGCCTCGACGCGCATTCCAGAGCGTCGCGTCGCGCGCGTTTTCGCTTTTGTCCCCGCGCGCGACGTCATCGCGCCCTTCGCGAACGTCCCATCGCGCGCGTTCAGCGCCAGCGCGCTCGTCGATCGCGCGGATGCGTACATTATATCCGTGCCTCGCTTTCTACGTCTCTATTTCGCGCTCCGTCGCGCGCGCGTCGACGTAGGCGTCGTCGAGTGCTGCGTCATCGCGCCGTCGTGACGTTTTGGATAACGTATCTACGGTAAATACTTTTCATGGCGTTAAAACGACGTTTTATGCGTAAAGTTGCGTTTTAACGAAGCACACCTGTCCCGACGGCGTCAAATCGCGTCGACGACGCGAACGCCGCGCGCGCGCGCCGCACGCGCGCGTCGAGCGACGCGCTGATCTCGCATCGCGCGATCACCCTCGCGAACGCGGCGAACGACGGCGCGAAACCGCGCGAAACGCGTGGTCACCGAGACATCTTTCGAACGATCGCGCCGGCGACATGGTCACCAACACGGCGTTCGTGTTCGTGAAACCGCACGCGGTGACGCCGGAGACGCTGGAAGTGGTTCAAACTGAACTCACGCGCGCGGGGATGCGAATCACGAGCGAAGGTGAGGTGAGCGCGGAAACCATCGATGCGAATCAGTTGGTGGATCGACACTACTACGCGATTGCGAGCAAGGCGACGCTGCTGGACGCGGAACGATTAAACGTGCCCGAGGAAAAGTTTCGTAAGGCGTACGGAGTGTCGTGGAGTGATGTTCTTGAGCGAGGATTGGCGATGAACTCGAAGAAGGCGTGTGAGAAATGGAAAATGACGCCGACGCAGCTGGACGCGGCGTGGCAGCAAGCGAAGAGCGACGGGAAGATGACGAAGCTCGGTGGGGGGTTTTACTGCGCGAAGATGAGAGATTGTTACGTGTTTAACGGGTTTTACATGACGATGCGATCCAAGTTCGTGAAGCCGGGGACGTGCATTCATTATTACGTGGTGGAGTGGGAGAGCGAAAAGATGTCGTGGGCAAAGTTTCGGGGAGAGTTGTTGGGACCCACGGAGCCATCGACGGCGCCGGAGACGTCGCTTCGCGGGATTATTTATAACGATTGGGAAGCGCTCGGTTTGAAAGCACAGCCGACGACCGGAGAGAACGGGGTGCACGCGAGTGCGAGCCCGTTTGAGGCTTGCGCGGAGATGAACAATTGGTTGGGGACGCCGTTCGCGGAGACGGCGTTTGGGTCCGTGCTTTTAGACGCTGGGATCGCGGAAGATACCGTGAAGGCGTGGAGTGTCGACCCTCAAGTGACGTATGGCGCGCCGGCGATGCGCATCACCGGTTCGCTTTTCGACGCGCTCGAAGATACGGACGCGGATTACTGCGCCGCGCTGTGCGAGATGATCGGCGCCGACGGCGTTAGCGCAAAGGATGGTATTCGTATCGTCGCTGCGAGCGTCCTAGGCTTAGCGTTAGGCTTCCTGCTTCCCAAGAAGCGGTAGTGACATATGGGAACGCCGCAACCCCATCGCGTTTTAATCATCAATCCACTGAGTAATTACAACAGCATCAATCGTCTTCGTCTTCCACCCGAAAGGCGGTGATGCGCTCTCGCGGCGACGCACCACTGGCTCGAGCGAGCGGCGCGCCGAATTGCGGTGAAATGTTATCCGGTCCTACTTTTCGAAATCTGGCAGCCATCGCGGCGAAACCATTCGCCGATCCGGGCGAAGGCGATGGCCCACTCGCCCCGCCAGGCGAGTTCGGCGAACCATCCTGGTACGATCGGCCGAACAAAGGCCTAGGTTGACGTAAGCCTCGGAAAACCTTCTTTCTCGGGCGCGTGTTCAAAGATCCGACGCCAAAGCTACGAGCTTGATCGCTCACACTCGATCGACTCACCGACTCCATCGCGTCGTCGTCGTCATCGTCATCGTCGCCAGAATCGTCGGAATCGCTCGAAAGCTGCAGGTCCTCGTCGTCGCTATCGATGAGACGATCGACCTCGCTCCCGTGCCAGAACACGTACGTATCGGATAAATGAAGCAGTTCCGCACTGCGTCGAAGCAAATACGGATCGAATGGAAAGAACATGCGAAGCGGAAAACGATTTCTCGTCGTCGACGCGACTTGCGTGCTCGTAAACTCCATCGAGTTTTGCCGAGAGAGCGGCATGTTTGAGGACACGTCTGTCTCACGTCCGGTCGCTATGCGGTCCATGTGCTCCTTCAGTAAGACGTGCGTGAACCCATTCATACTCGCTCCGACCGCTCGGTGAAGAAACTCGGTCACGACCGAGGGTAAACACGTCGAAAGAGGTCGCAGATGCGAGTACAAAACCTCACACAACGGCAACGACCGCAACGTCATCGCCGACGAACCTTCGGCGCGCATAATGTCCTCAGCTCGATAGCACAAAACGTACATCGCCGCTTGGCACGCGCTGTCGAATACGGCGAGCGTCTGCTGCGGTACGGGTGGCGGCATGCCTACTTTCGTCTTCTCCGTCGCCCCGCTCAACGCAGCGCTTCCGGGCGTTGTCCGCTGCTTGACGTGTACGAGACACCAATCCACCAAACGTCTGAGTAATTCGCACACAAACTCTGGTTTGAGATGTTTCGCGCGAGCTAAGAAAGAAGCGAAATACGCCGCAGCGGCGAGTCGAATCGATCCCGCCACCGAAACGTCCGTGAGCTTCGTGAACAACAGCTCCGTCAGCTCTCGACAAGCCCTCTCGTCCCTCGAGCACAAATGAAATACTAAAAATTGCACAAACTTTGAGCGCGGCGCGGGAAGCAGCGTGACGGTAAACGCGTGTATCAGAGCTTGTCGAACAGCATCAGTCTCCCCGCCGTCACAACGCTTATCGATGTGCGCCACGGCGAGCTCCATTAATCCGTCCAAGGTATCCGCCGCCTCGTCCACCGCCAGCGGCGCCGACGTCGTGGGTCTCTGTTCCCACTCCGCTCGACACTGCTCCTCGATCGTCTTCTCGATATCATCCAACTCAAATATCGCGTCGTCTTCCTCTTCTTCCCTCGCCGCCCCGCGATCAGCGCTCGTTCTATCCGCGCCGCTCATGACGTCGTCCCACTTGATTTCGACGTCCACCTCCAACAAGTGCGCGACGACGACTTTTAGGAAATCATCTCGCAATCCGGCGCCGTCCTCGCTCTCGACCAGCGCAAACGCCGCGCGCATGAACCCGATCTGCACATCCTTCGGCGCCGTCTTATGCGGCACGCCCGCCCGCAACGCCTTACGCGCCGCCCGTTCGCTCTGCGGCACCAACCTCAAAATGTTCCCGAGCGCGCGCGTCAAATCACCCACGACCACTCGCCCGATCGTCCCTTCGCCCTCGCGCATCGCCGTTCCATTACCATCGCCGTCATCGCGCCACCACGCCGAACCCGACGGATCGTTGAACGAATCCACCAACTTTCCCACCACGCCGCCGCTAAACGCCCCGCCCTGCGCGCACACCAACTGCGTCCCGAACCTCAGCGCCGCCTCTCGCATCTTTTCTCCGCACCGCCACAGATCCACCCCCACCAGCGCTCTATCCACCAACTGTTCGTGCGCTCGCGCGTCGATCAGCGTCACGCACGATCCCAGCGCGTCCATGAGCGCCACCGCGCCGTCGTCTTCTCCCTCGTCGCCGCCGCGCGTCGCGTCCAGCAGCTCGTAGTACCTCGCTCGGTTCCCTCCCTCGCGGTGTTCGTCCAGCGCGCGCTTCACGAACAATCGCAGCGCGTCACGCGCCGTGGCGTCGTCGTACACGACGTCCGGGTCGTCGTAGTCGACGTCGTCCCGCGTCGGCGCGGCGCCATCGGGCGGCGGCGGCGACCGCGACATCGTCCGCCGTCGCGCGTCCCGTCGCGACGCCGCGTCGCGCGTCGCGCGGGTCGCGCGTTTCGCCCGCTCGCGGTGCGCGCGTCGTCGCGCGCGCGCGAGTGCCGCTCGAGCGATTCACCGATGACGGATGAATGAATGAATGAATGAATGAATGAATGAATGAATGAATGAATGAACGCTACGCGGCGATTGCGACTGCGACTGCGACTGCGACGAAGAGGTCACACGGCGACGCGCCAGGAGGGCTCGTCGCCCCAATCGTCCCACGCGTGACCGTCCTGGGACGACAACGCGTCCGAGGCGCCGCCGCCGAGGAGCGCGAGCTCGGCGACGGCGGCGACGGCGTCGGCGACGGCGTCGGAGGCGCCGCGAGAGGGACGGACGTCGTCGTCGTCGAGAGACGACGGGAGGGCGAAATCGTGGCCGCCACCGGCGAAACGGGGAAGGTACTCGGCGCCGGCGCCGCGAAAGGCGTCGCGGCGAACGCATTCGCGCACGAGCTCGGCCCATAGGGGATTCTGAAGAAGCACGAGGGGATGTCCGACGATGACGTTTAACGCCATCGCTCTGGAGATTGCGACGTTGAAACGTTTGGGGTTGTTCAGGAAGCCAATCTCGGAATCCAACGCGTCGAGGGTCGTTGGACGCGTGACGACGGTGGAGATGAAGATGATTTTCTCCTCTTGCCCTTGGAAATCGTCGACGGTACCGACGCGAATGGCGCCGAGCGAGCGCGCGCGAAGCGCGATGCGAATGAGCACGACTTGTCGACGATACGTCGCCATCACGGCGACGTCGGCGGGTGTGAGGTTCGTGCTATCCAGTAAGGCTTCGAGTAAGTCGACCAGTTCGGCGCATTCGATCGGATTGGTCCAGCTGCTCGTGTTGCCTTCTCTGCGCTGTCGTCCCTTGACGCCGTAGAAGAGGAAACGACTCGCGCGTCCGTTGCCCGCGCCTCGAGAAAAGTTCTCCCAATTCGCTGGCAAATCCGTGTTTGCCGTCGGCGCGCAACTCTCCACGGTACCGTCGTAAAACATTCTCGATGGCAGCGCGACGATGTCGGGATGCGAGCGGTAGCACGCTCGGAGTTGCGTGCCGTTCCAGACGCCTCGAGCGACTTCTTCCTTTGAGTGATCCATCCACATTTCGAGCAGAGACTTTCGCAAACCAGCTTGCGCAGCCTCTTTCGAGTGCACGTTGGGACCGAGCTGCTTGGAATCGCCGGCGAGAACGATGCTAGTTTCCGAACTGGCGAGCGACAAAGGAATGAGTGTCTCCGGAACCAAAGCCTGCGCCGCCTCGTCGACAAAAATATGCGTCGGCGTCCAGTCCTCGACGACACTATCGACAGGCATCGGCAGCTTGCGCAACAAAGCAGCGCTCGTGCACGTGCACACGACGACGCGCGCATGTTTCAAATGTTTCAGAGGATCCGGTCGCTTGAAGAAGTGAAATGGCACGCTCGCGTACTGTTTCGCTTCCTCCGGGTCGTCTCGCCAAATTTCGAGCGAATGAAATCGCACGTCGGCTTTCACGGATTCAGGCGTGCGACGAACGTCGTTCACGCGTACGATCATTTTCTTTTTGAAAGGGGTGAGTCGCTTCGCCAAGCGCGAGCAAAGAATATCCGCGGCGAACGCCGAGGGCGCCGCGAGCAGTACTCTCGCGTGAGGGAACATCTCGAGCACGTGCGCGACGCATTCCACGATCGTGAGTGTCTTTCCGGTACCGGGCGGCCCCCAAACAATATATGGATACTGCTTTCCCGCACCTGACACGACGTCTTCGACCACACGCAACTGTTCGTCGTTCAAAACTTTAGACTTCACGGCTTTGCGAGTGCTCGGCGTCATGGCGCCCCGTCTCTCTCCTCCCGGCAACGCTCTATGCAGGTGCGTAGCTCGCGTACGCTCCGCGCACGTGTTCAACACTGCTTCGTGAAACAGGTCGAACACTTCAGTGTTTAAAGTGAAGCGCACGTGCACGTTCATCCCCTCGCCCGCGTACGCGGCGTTGAGGACGATGAAAATTGTAGAAAGTCGAGTGCTCACGTGCCGAACGACGACGCCGTACTCCAACGCGATGTTTGCCGCCGGACGAATGAATATCACGTCGCCCGCGAGCACGAGCGGTCGATTTTCCGCCAGTCCGGGGACTTCTATCGCATACATCGCATCGTCATCGTGTAGATTGCCAAAATGTAGCGCTTTGTCCGCTTTGTCCACCATCTTCGCGCGGCAGTTGAACATGTCGAGCTTTTCTAAGGAATCTTGCTGCGCGATTTGCTCGAGCCGCAACAAACGCACCCAGCGCGCGAGCTCGTTCGCGCCGAACGCATTGCCAGACTCGCGGAACGCCCGCACGGCGTGCGCCTCGCGCTTCGGGTCCATGCCCCGGAGCCCGAAACGCCGCGCCTTCCAAGCGCTGTGCTGCGGATACGAAAACTCGCTCGAATTAAACAGCTCTCGCAGCCGTTGCGGCACGAACGGCGCCGCCTCCACGTCCAACACGCGCTCGACCAAACTCTTCGTGTGCACCATCACCGTCACGCGCGTCGCCAGCACGACGCACTCCGCCGCCAACGCGTCCGCCGCCTTCTCCGCGCCCTCGACCTTCGCTCTCGCCTCCGCCTCTCGCGCCGCCCGCTCGGGCGCCATCACGCACACCACCCACGTCGCGTGCGCCCCATCCTCCGCGCACTTCTCTAAATCAAACTCCACTCGTATCGTCACCGCCTCCGTCGCCGTCGTCGTCGTCGCCGCGTCTCCCGACCGCGCGCGCCGCCGCGCGACGGCGACGGCGCGATGCGTCCCTCGTCCCGGCGCCTTCGCCAGCGCGAAGTACGCTCGACTCGGCGTCGTCGTCGCTCGAACGCACGCGTAATCTGCGTCCACGGACGCGTTGTCGACGCGCGCGCACCGCGCGTACAGCGTCGCGCCGTCGCCGCGCTTCATTCGTCCAAAGTCTAAATTCGCCGGCGTCATCTCGAGCGCGCCGCGCGTCGCGCGCGGCCGCTCGAGCGCGTCGGCGACGCGAGCGCGCAGCGCGGCGCACGCGTCGAGGGCGTCGTGCAGCGCGTCGCTCAGCGGACGCGCGAGCGCGACGGCGTCGGTCGACATGACGACTTTGACGTCACGACGCCATCGTGTGACGCGCGGCGCCGCGACGCGCGGCATGGCGCGCGCGACGACGCGCGCGACGACGCGCGCGACGACGCGCGTCGTCGCGCGGGACGGCGCGGCGCGGCGCGGACGCGCGCGAGGCGTCGGACGCGACGCGGCGGCGCGACGACGACGGGCGGCGACGACGCGCGCGAACGGCGACGACGACGACGCGACGGACGCGGCGCGCGACGACGACGACGCGACGGATAAAGCGTCGCTCGCGACGGAGGACGTGCTGCAGTTTCGCGAGGTGTGCGCGCAGGCGCGGGCGTTCGCGGCGACGACGCGCGGACGACGCGCGGCGAGCGGGACGACGCTCGCGGCGACGGCGGACGAGGCGCGGGCGCGGTTGGCGCGCACGCGCGCGTGCTTCGGACGGGGGAAGAATCTCGACGACGACGCGTTCGATGGGGCGCGGGACGTGCGGTTGGTGGTGGAGGGAGCGAGGCGAGGGACGACGCTGGCGGCGAGCTCGCTGGGGGACGTCGGGGCGACGTGCGGGACGCAGAGGAGGTTAGGGGCGGCGTTGCGCGAGAGAGGGGACGAGGCGATGCGCGAAATCGAGGAAGCGTTGATGCGAACGCCGTTGGAGGTCGTGGAGGCGATCGAGCGGTGCGTGAGCGTGCCGGGGGGGGAGGTGCTGGACGCCGCGAGCGAGACGCTGAGGGCGATTCGCGTCGAGCAACGGCGGATTCGAGAGGAGTTACGAACGATGCTGAACGCGACGAGCAAGGAGATGGCGAGGAAGAATTTTGCGGAGCGCGCGCAAATCGTCACCAGACTTGGCAGACAGTGCATACCGATGAAACTCGGGAGCGCGGGCGAGCTCCCGGGAGTCGTGCTCGACGTCTCCGGCACCGGGAACACGGTGTTCAAAGAGCCGCAAATCGCGGTGCCATTGAATAATGCTCTGGCCACGCTTTCCGCGAGCGAAGATGCGGAAATAGAACGAATTCTAGTCGAGCTCACCTCAATCGTGCAAACGCACGCGGATGTTCTGCTCGACGCGAACGAGGCGTTGACAGAGTTGGACGTGGCGAACGCGCGCGCCCGGCACGCGGAGTGGTTCGACGGCGCGGAGCCGACGATCGTGGACGCCAATCAAGGCATGTGCGTGCGTGAGCTGCAGCATCCGTTGTTGTTAGAGCGGCATCTGACGCCGTTGCCCAAAAAAGCCGCCATTGGAGAAGAGGAACAGGTATCGGCGTTCGGCGAGAACGACGCCTCCGAAGACGATTCGGCGCATTCGCAGCGACACGTCAATCGTCGAGATGTGCGCGATGTGGTCGTCCCGATTGATTTCAACGTCGATTCGTCTATCAAATGCGTCGCTATCACCGGTCCGAATACGGGCGGTAAAACCGCGTCGTTGAAAGCGATCGGCGTCGCGTGTTTGATGGCGCGCGCTGGTTTATATCTGCCATGCGAATCCGGTTGCGAGATTCCATTCTTTCGTCACGTCATCGCCGATTTAGGAGATTCGCAAACCCTCGAGCTCGACGGCGGCTTGTCCACCTTCGGCGCGCACCTCAAAGGTCTGCAACGCATTTTGGACGCCGCGACCGACGATACATTGGTCTTGCTGGACGAGCCCGGGAGCGGCACCGACCCGGCGGAGGGCGCGTCTCTCGCCGTCGCCGTCCTGAACAAACTCTCACGCACGTCTCGTTTGACGATCGCGACGTCGCACTACGAAGAAGTCAAGGAAGCCACACTCGCATCCGACACAGCTCAAGTCGCGGCGGTGGAGTTCGATCTTCAGTCGCTGCAGCCGACGTATCGGTTGCTGTGGGGCGAAACCGGCAAGAGCAACGCGTTGCACATCGCAGCGGGGCTCGGATTAGAACCGTGGATACTCGCCGAGGCGCGCATCGCGCTAGCCAAGGCGGATGCCAACGCAGAGGTAGACGCCAGTGGCGCGATCGCGCGGGAAAATCGCGCGAAGTTGGCCAGCGCACTTGATGAAGAATGCGACGTGCAGCTCGCCCGCCGAGCCGCGGCGGCGGCGACGCTCGAAGAGACGCGCGCGCTGTTCGACGAAGTCAGGAGTAAATCTGCGCACTTGGATCTGAGGAAACAAATCATCAGGGATGACGCCAACAATGAGATCGAGCGAAAGATTGAAGAAGCTCGCGAGTTATTGGCGGCGTGCGACACGCGAGAGGACATCGACGATGTCGTCGGCGCGTCGCTTCCCGCCGGATGGGTCGTCGACGCGAGCGGCGAAGCCGTCCCGGGCGACAGCCTTGACAGCGCGTCCTCGCGATGGATTCCCGAAATTGGCACGCTCGTCGTCGTCCGTCAGCTAGGGAGCGCAGAGGCAGAAGTCATCGAAGTCCACCCAGATGCGAACGAAATCACCGTCAAGCTCGGTCGGATCAGTACTCGGGTTTCGCTCGCCAGCGGTGTGAGTAAGGTTGACGTGAGCAAAACGAGTTGGCGACGATAGCTGTACTGTAGTAGAAGTATATTTTACATTCATTGCAAACACACAACGCTGCGACAGTGAAGCGGTCGCGGTTAGTCGGATAGTCGGCGCGAACGGAAAGCCAACAGCGCGCCACGGATTCCTCAGTCGAGTTGTCATGAATCATCTTCATGAGGATGGTCAGCAAAGATTAAGCTATTTGAAACATCATCGGAAACCACGAGGGCGAGAACAGGTTCGATCATCGCGTGTACGCACCTAGCACTAAAACGTCGGCGCGATAGTGGACTCTTCCGTGAACACGCCCTGCTCTACTGCGACGTCCAATTCTCGAAACGCCAACACGCGTCTGGAAGACTCCTTCAACGTGCGCGCGACCCAGTCGTCCTTGTCTTCCCTCAGATCGAACATAATTTTTTCATGAAGCTTTAAGAGCAAATACACGTCTAGCGCGGCATACCGTCGAACGTCATCTGTTAACGGACGATCCGCCCAAAGCGTCGATTCCTCGACGGCGTACAACTTCTTCACGCGAACCTTCAAGTCATCAGCCACCGCGGTCTCCGCGCTCGTCAGATGCGTTCCCGCGCACTTCACGATCCCCGCGACGCGATCGATCATCTTCCCGAGAGCCCGACGCGCGGCGACGTCGAGCACCTGCACGTCCATCACGTTTTCCAATCGCACGTCGAATTGATGAAACAACGCGTCCGAATCCATGCGACAATCAAACATGAGCTTCATCGGCGCCTCACTCGACTCCAGGACATCCCGCAACCCTCCCGCGTTTCTGTCTCCGAACGCTCGTCCCCCGAGCGACTGCACGTCGATCAAGTAAATCGCGTCGCGCGTCGCGCACTGCACCACCGTCACCGGACCCGTGCGCGACATTCGCACTCCCTCGCAATCAACCGCGACGACGCTCGACGCCTTGATCGTCTCCACGCATGCCGGCATTTTGATTTCATAATTCGTCGCGTCGATGATTTCGCACCGTTGATCCAGCGTGTTCACGATCTCGAGGCACATCGGATCCGACTTCGCGTTCGTCGGCGCCGCCGGCTTTTTCCGTCGCTTCTTCTTCTTCTTCGCCGCGCCGCCGGACCCACCGGCTTCCGCGCGCTTACCGCCGCCCTCGAGCGCGCCGCGTTCGAGGCCAGACGAATCATCGCCGTTCGCGCGCTTGAATCCGAGCACGACGCCGCCGTACGCGTCGTCGTCGTCGTCGAGCGTTTCGCCCTTCGCCGAGGCGGCGGCTCGGCACGGCTTACAAAACCGCGTCGACTGCGCGGTCTGACGCTTGAACGTCGACGCGCACTTGGCGCACACGAGCCTGGGTTTGTTGCCCATCCGCGCGACGCCGCGCGCGCGCGCGAGCGCGAGAACGCGCGCGGGCGGGCGCGCGCGCGAGAGCGCGGCGCGCGACCGGGACGCGACCGCGACCGCGACCGACGACGCGCGACCGCGCGCGGACGCAGAGGACGACGCGCGCGCTGAAACGCGCGCGGGGATGAGCATACACCGAAACGACGCGCGATCGGCGCGCGAGCGCCGGTGCGCGCGACGGTGTGACGCCGCGACTCGCGCCGACGCGCGTTCGGCGTCAACCGACGCCGGCGCCGAGCGGCGCGCGACATCGCGTCGACGTCAAGTCGCAACCGGGATACGCGCGGCGCGCGTCGGAGACACCCAAATCGCCGTAGCACGCGCATCGACTGCTCGCGCGCCCTTCGGCGTCCGTCGTGGTTTCGTTGCGCGGGTATCGCGGTCCCGAGTCGTCCTCGCGGCAGCGCACGTCGACGAAGTCGCCGTCCGACGTGGAATCGCAATCCGGGAACATGCGCGCGCGCTGTTCGCGCGCCGCCGCACCCGCGTCGTACCGCTCCAACCGCGCTCGAATCTCGAGCGTCAACGCCGTCGCCGCCCCCGTCTCGGCGTCGTAAAACTCGCCGTTCGCCAAGACGCCCGCGGCGCGATACTTGTCGCGCATGAAATCCCTCCACCCTCGGATCGCCGCCAACTCCCCGTTCGTCAGCCCCGAGACGTCGCTCACGCACCCACTCTCGCTGAAGTCTCCCGTCGCGAACGCGCGGCTCGCGTCGCGTCCCGCGAAGCACGTCGCGTAGTCGCCGTCGCCCGCGTAAAACCGTCGCCCCGCCGACACGTCGAAGCACTCGCCCAGCACCGCCAGCCACACGCGCGGCCGTCGTCGCAGCGCCGCGCGCGCGCGCGTCCACGTCGACGCGTCGCTTCGCCGCGCGCGATCGACCCTGCGCGCGAGCGCGTCGGGCGCGACCATCGCGACGCGCGCGTTCGCGCGCGCGTTCGCGTTCGCGTCGCGCCGACGCGCGACGACCGCGACGACCGCGACGACGACGGCGAGCGCGACGCGCGCGAGTCGCGCGCGCGCGTCGTCTCGCGCCATCGCGCGCGCCGTCGCGCTCGCCGGCGCCGTCTGGCGTCGCGCGTCCGGCGCCGCGCGTCCGACCGACCGCGTCCGACCGACCGCGTGTATGCGTAAACAGTGAGACGTACGAACCCACGGCATTCGGCATCGAATTCAAACGACCGCC
>Ga0181605_10001484_pt1 | contig 21762 bp, 18 predicted proteins | sample 041ome_11_FD_148676 | JGI IMG/M metagenome (GOLD analysis project Ga0181605, IMG submission 148676) | Coastal salt marsh microbial communities from the Groves Creek Marsh, Skidaway Island, Georgia - 041411US metaG (spades assembly) | ecosystem: Environmental > Aquatic > Marine > Intertidal zone...
GACATGTTGGAACAGAGCGCCTGCGCTGGAAACACCCACAACGGCAGCAGCGAGCAATCCCCAAACCCAACGAGGTGTTTGGGCAGTCATCATTCAGCCCACGCTCAAGCCTTGGTGGAGGCTTCACCGCCAATCACGCCGGCCCGCTTGAACAGGTAGTAAATCGCTGCTCCCACGGCGACGTTGATCAAAATCAGGCCAGCCATCCGAATGCCGTACCAGGCTTTGGAATCGGGGAAGTTTTCAACGCCCATGACGGTGCGTCCCGCTCCCGTGTCATCGTACCAGATCGAATCAATAAACGAGAGGATGCTGGATTCGGTGCCAAAGAAGGCCTCGCCCGTGAGCAAACCCGCCGCGACCATGAAGGTGCTAAGCAGGATGAGCGCCCGTTGTTTTTCAGCAACCGTTGTCCCTTCGCTTTCCTTGAGAGCGTCGATTCTTGGCTGCAACTTCTTGTCCTCCCATCGGTCCCTGGCGACACCGCCGATGAGCATGGGGAGAGTGTGAGGGACGTCAAGGTACATCCCCAGGCCAAAGGAGGTGCCCATGCCGGTGGCCCATTCGACGAACATGCCGAGCAAGAAGCCCAAGGCGAGCAACGTCAGGTCTCCTTGCCCCTCAGCGAAGATCACCGAGAAGGTTGCAAAGGCGTTCGCTTGTGGTGCAATGAGTTGAATGCGACCTTCGGCAAGTTGGATGGAGAGGAAAATAGCAACACCGGCTCCGATGATGGCTCCTGGCACCACACCCATGATGTTCCCCTTGGAAATGTGGTAGGGACGGTTTCCGATGTAGAGGCTGTTCTTGTAATCACCAATGACCGTACCGGACATGGATATGGCCGAACCGAACACCGTGGTTCCGACCAAACCGAGCAGAACGGCATCCTGCGTAGAGAGGTCAAGCAGGTCTTGAGCGTTGAGGAAAACGCCGAGAAGCATGAGCAGGACGATGAACGATGTGCCGGACACGGGTTCAATACCGGTTTCACCCATCACACGAACGGCAATAGCGCCGAGCATGAACGTGGTGAGAATGAGCACCATAGCGAACACAAGGGCTGCGAGGGGCGAGAAACCACCAACGGTGAAGATCAGAATCATCGCAAAGAACGTCACGCCCATGAAGATGGGGATGTGTTTGAGGGGCCACTCGTACCAGCCTTTGCCCTCCATGTATTCTTGACTCCCGTCACCCTTGAGCGCCGAGCCGATGTCCGAGAAGATGTTGGCAAAGGTTCTCCACATTTTGGCCAATCCGAACATCCCACCACCAACGATGGCACCGATGGCGATTGTTCGCACGGTCTTTGCGAAAGCGATCATCTGCAGCGGCGCAGAACCACCGCTTGCGTAATCCTGAATGGGGATGTTGGCTTGCTGCGTGGCATCATAGATTGGCACGTTCATGAAAACCGCAAGCGGGACGAGGAAGAACCAGCCAACGATGGTGCCCAAATTCACCAAAAAGGCGACCCGGGTTTTCATGAACCAACCGATGGCAAACATCGAGGGTGTCAACGCTACGCCGACATAGGTGTAAGCGAAGGGATTCCAAGCCGTTTCTTCCGACCAGTGCGTTTGCTTCAAGGAGATGCCGTCAACAGTACCGGAGGGTTGGTGAATTTTCCCGTGTGAGTAAAAACTCGCAAGCCCAATGTCTCCGTAGTGGACCGTTTCGGCAATGTAATCCAAAAGGGCGACCTTTCGGTCGTTCAACCAAATGAGTGGGTATTCGATGAGGAACAAGCCGACCATGGTCACCACGGTCCAGACTCCAATGGTCTTCAACGAATCACGAGCATGTTCCACGGCACCGGTGCTGACGTCCGAGGAGATGTCAAGCATCTTCAGCGTGGCTTCAAAACCAGGAAGAGGAAGCGGGTCTTCGACCAGCCATACTCTTCGAAAGATGATGAAATACATCACGCCCAAGAATCCTGCAAACATGGAAGCGACGATCCCGATGAAGGCCAAGGTGAAGGCCTCGCCGTCTTCCAACGTCACCAGCGGTCCGTCCGCTAAGGCGTACGCCGGTTGGCTGGCCAAGAGGAAAATAGCTGGGAAGGTGAAAATGAAGCCCGTTGAGGCGTGCGTAGCTCCAGTGGTTGCCGACGTGGCAATGTTGACCTCGGAAGGCGACCACTTGAGCGCCATGCCAAGCAAGTATGCGATGTACCACGCTGCCGAGATGGCGAGGCCGAGTTTGAGACCGATGTAGGCGGTCACGCCGGAAAAGACGGCACCGATCCCGATACCGATGAGGACCTTGGGGGTGTTCCAATGCGACACCTCAAACGATTCTTGGAGGTTCTTTTCCTCCAAGTATTGCTCCAAAACCCCAGTGTTGAGGTTGTTGTACATCTCGTCGTCAAGCCATGTCAAGGTCCCGGCCTCGATGGCCTTCAGACCTTCAGGCGTTACCGGCTGGCGGTAGGCCGATTTTGTCACGGTTTTTTCCTTGGATTCTTGACCGTCCGCCACATCAACCACCCGCGACGCTTCAGCGTCCATTCACCGGGTTGAAGCGGCACTTCATGACCGTTGCGATGCTTTAGCACCGCGAGAGGCTCACTCTTCGGCTGCTTCGCCGGCGCGATTTCGGGCATCTTCTGCACGAGCAACAGCAATACCGTCTTCCACGTCAACCTTGCGCAGCATGATGGCACCGGCTACGATGAGCAGTGAGATAGCGAAAATACCCACTCGGGAATCGAACCAAACTGTCATCACCGAATAGATCAGCGGGCCAAGCAAAGCAGCGACTTTGCCGAAGAAACCAAAGAAGCCGAAGAATTCAGCAGAACGGGTTTCCGGAACCATTTGTCCAAACATGGAACGAGCCAGTCCCTGTGACCCACCGAGAAGGGCACCACCGAAAACACCGAGCAAAAGGAACTGGAAGAAAACGGACATCTGGAGTGGACCCCAAACCAAATCCCGAGCTGTGCTCGGAATGAAATCCAACTTTCCGTCGCCGAGGCTGGTCGGGTGATTTTCGCCCAAGCCAACCTTTCCGGCAAGGTCGCCACCTTCAACGCTGAAGGCGAATCGGGATTCCACCATGGAGGCGGAGAGGGTAGCAAGGGATTCGTTGGTGAGATTCACGGATTTCCCAACGGCCTTACCGTCATCATCAAACGCCCATTCGACCGCAAAGCCAAGTTTGTAGGCCTCGTTTTGCCTGACCGGCAAGATGTCCATGTATTCCTTAGCCCAATCCTGTTCATCATCACCGGGCAAGGCAGCGAGGTTGTTCACACCTTCACGTGCCGTGACCACGTAGGCATCCTCATCTGCATCCCAAGTATACTGGATGTCATACTCTTCGTGATTTTCCAATTCCAAGGGCGCAAAGGAGAGGGCACCGACGATGACGAAGCACCAGCAAACCAAAGAGAACTGAAGGGCCTTTTTCGTGCCCCATTTGTCGGCAAGTTTCGTGAAACCAATCGCAGCCGGTGCAGCGACGAATTGAATGATCAGAATGGTGAGAATCAAGCCTGTCGTGGTCAGTCCGAGCACCACGATGCCAAAGACACCGGCAAGCGCCGTCACGGAATTGATTCCGTCGATAAAACAGAAGTAGGCCAGCATGTAAAAGAAAAGGGTCCGGAAACTCTTGATGTCGGAAAGCGTCGCTTTGACTTCGCCAAGCGCCATCTTGGTCGAAGGAACAAGCCCCATCGGCTCCATCTCGTTTTCAATGTGGGGTTCCGGGACCAACTTGAAGGTCATTTGAGCAAAGCCGAGCCACCACAACCCGGAGGTTGCCATCGCAAACGGAATGACCCAAGTTCCCTCAAGCGTCAATACCATGGCGAGGTGGACGACGAGGAGCAGGCCACCTCCAAGGTACCCAGCGGCGAAGGCTTTGTTGGAAATCGAGTCCATTTCGGACTCATCACCCATGTGGGGGAGCAGGGCATTGTAAAACACACCCGCTCCGTTAAGGCCCACATTCGCAAGCATGAACATCACCAAAGCCCAAATCCAACCCATCGAAACGCCGAGGTACGGGGAGAGCGCCAACAAGACACACGAGATTGAACCCACAAGGGTCAAAATTCTCAACCACCAGAGTTTGATCATTCTTCGGTCGGCAATCACGCCAAGGGAGGGTGCGCAGATGGCGACCAAAAGCGCTCCGACCATGACGGCGAAAGAAAATGTTGCATCGGCCGTCCATTCACGGCCGAGGAATTCGCCCGAAATGCCGTTAGCCTCTGCGAACAAATAGGCAAACCATGCGGGAAAAATGGCGGTCGTCACGGATGTTTCAAACGCACTTTTTCCCCAATCGTAGGCACAGTAGCCTCGAACGCGTTGGTCTTTGCTCGTTTCAACAGCGGTTGCTTCCATGTTGAACGGAGCGTTCGTTCACCTTATGAAGACATACCCGCCACAAGGAACAGATGTGCACGAATGTAATGAAGATTGATTTCGTCATCAGTGGTCGCGAATGATCTTGTATCGACCGAGCGCTTCCATCCACATGATCTCTTTACCGGCCTCAATGTTCATCTCGGCTTCCAAGGGTAGAATCATCATGGAGTGATCTCGCATGTTCATGGCGTGGACTTCGCCACCCTCAATGTGCGTCACCATGGCCGTTCCCTTCTCGATCATCGGGACGTTGATGGTGTCGGTGACGGTACCAACGTGAGAGATTTTTTTGTCGTTAAAGATGTTGATGAGTTCAAGACGAGCTTTTGCTGAACCGTGCTTTCCGGGCTTGGATTTTGAAATGCTCAAAATCTTGTACGCTTCGTCTTCAACAACACAAAATCGTCCAACTTTTAACGTTCGAATTTCAACACGGTCGGTACCCGGCATGGTTCTCCCTCAGCGGTGCCTCGGAGTGTTGGCTTATCACCCTTCGGGCGCCGACCGATTAGAACTCATAAATCACGAACATCAAAGCGTTGACCCGATTGGTTCATGGTGTGTTCAGCAACGATTGAGAAAAGTTGGTCTGCGACTTCTTCAGGTTGTGTCAATTGACCGTCCGTTTTGTAAGCGACGAAGTTGTCATGAAGCGGAAAATCCTCCTGAGGTGCAGACCGAATGGCCACTTGCATCTCCGTATCGACGATGCCGGGCGCCACAGATACGGCGCTGATGTTGTGCTCTGAACCCTCCGAAGCCATGCAGCGCGTCCACATGTCAAGAGCAGCCTTTGCCGTACAATATGCAGACCAAGACGGGAGAGGGCGCAAAGCGGCTCCGCTGGAAATCGTCGTGATTCGGACACGATGGCCTGCCGTCATCGTATCCCGTAAGGCCTGTGTGAGGTGTTGAACGCCCACCACGTTTACCATCATCGATCGTAGCCAGGCCGATGGGTCGGCTTTGAGCATGGGTTTGATGGGGTGTATGTCGCCGGCGTTGTGAACGATTCCATGAACGGCTTTGTGGGTGCGGCAAATCCGTGCAGCGGTCAATTCAACCGATTCGCTGTCTGCAAGATCGCATTCGACAGCATACGAGGTCGGTGAAATCGCTTGAACTTCTGAGGTTGCGGCCTGGAGGTCCCCGCTCGCTCTCGCAAGCAGGACGACTCGGGCACCTTCGTGGGCGAGTTTGAGACTCAGCGCTCTCCCAATTCCCTTTGATGCACCGGTGACGACGTAAGTTTGGCTCTCAAGCTCGCTCACGAAACCACCTCAATAGGTGTAGAAGCCTTGGCCGGACTTGCGTCCAAGCTTTCCTTCGGCAACCATCTGAACCAGAAGCGGAGCCGGAGCGTACTTCTCCGTGCCGAATCCCTCGTAGAGGACGTTCATGATGTGCAACACCGTATCGTTACCAATCAAATCGGAAAGGGCCAGTGGACCGATGGGGTGGTTCATACCGAGTTTCATGATGCCGTCGATGGCTTCGGGTTCGGCAACACCCTCCTGCAAGGTCAGGATGGCTTCGTTGATCATCGGGCAAAGAATCCTGTTGGAGACAAAGCCCGGCGCATCGTTGCACGAGAGGGCGGTCTTCCCCATCCTCTCTGCCGCCTCGACAACCGCCGTGTTTGTGGCATCGCTCGTCCCCTCGCCGTTGATGATTTCAACGAGTTTCATGATGGGAACGGGGTTCATGAAATGCATGCCGATGACCTTCTCCGGTCGCTGCGTGGAGGCAGCAATCGTCGTGATGGAGATCGACGACGTGTTTGAGGCGAGGATGGTCTCAGACTTGCAAAGGCCGTCGAGTTCTGAAAAAATCTCCTGTTTGAGCGAGAGTATTTCGGGCACGGCTTCCACAACAAGGTCGCAGCCAGCACACAAGCTTCGGTCCGTTCCAGTCGTGATGCGAGCAAGGGCTGCATCAGCATCGGCCTGACTCATCCTCTGTTTGCTGACGAGTTTTCCCAGCGAGAACTGAATGGTACCGAGCCCCTTCTCAACGTATTCGTCCTTGATATCGATCATCACGACATCGTAGCCCGCACATGCTGCGACCTGCGCAATTCCGTTTCCCATTTGGCCAGCGCCGATAACACCTATGTTTTGGATCATGTGTCCACCTTAACGAAGGCTAGGGTCACTTCGTTCAAGAAGATGTGTGTGGAGAAAAATGGTGCAAGGAACGAGATGGATCTCCGAGAAGGCATGGTGACCGTGAACGAATTCCACCCACTCATTTCGGTCGTTGCAAAAAACGTCAGAAAGTAGCCCGACTCGGATTCGAACCGAGGTCGGCGGGACCAAAACCCGCCATGATGGACCCCTACACTATCGGGCTGTGTAAGTCGGTCGGAGCGGTTCCGCTTTTTGTTTTTGTCGGCCTTGAACTCATCGAAGAAGAGCGTGGTCGCCGAGTGTTTTCCGAGCGCTTTCAATGAATTCACTCAAATCAAGGTCATTTTGCTCCATGTACAGTTTTGCTTGCAAGGCCATGTCCAACTTGTCTAAAGATTTGACGAAAATGGCCTCGGGCGTGGCTTGAAGTTCGTATTCATCAAAGAGGTCCACCCACTCCGGAGCGAGGACTTCCATGGCTGCACGTTCATCCGCTGATTTTGTGGACACATCGTCTTGAGGGGTGAGATCACCGACAATCACCTCAGGAAGATCGTGAACCAAACACAACTTGAGCACATGCTCAAGGTTCACATCGTGTGGACAGAGTTTCAAAGCGAGAACAGCCATCCCCCATGAGTGAGCAGCAACCGACTCGGGCGATTGAACGCCTGCATTGACCCATCCTCGCCGTTGGACGGCTTTGAGTTGGAGCAAGGTCATCAATTCCTCTCGCATGGAGGTGGCTTGAAGCGCGGGTTCAAAACCTCATCTACCGAGGTGGAGGTATGCGTGGAAGAACGCCATCATGGTGGAGCGAAGCCCATGACTTCCTCTCCGGGGACGACCTCTTGGGACCTGTTGTCCAACAGTTCGGCCCGGACGGCATCAGCAGCCGGGATGATCTGTTTCAGACCCTTGTGCGGTCCATCGTGGGGCAGCAGATTTCCGTGCTCGCCGCTGACGCAATTTGGGGGCGTCTGGTCGAGCATCTCGGCGAGGTCACGCCCGCTGCGGTGTTGGCATCAGACCAGAAAAACATCGCAGCCTGCGGTGTCACTCGGCCGAAAGCAAGTTACATTCACGGTCTTGCAGAAAGGTCAGATGAACTGCTGCACCAACCATGGGAAACGATGACCGACGAGGCGATTCAGAAGCATTTGGTCCAATTTCGAGGCATTGGTCCGTGGACCGCAGAAATGATCCTCATGTTCCATTTTTTGCGACCCGACGTCTTTAGCCTTGGCGACATTGGTCTGATTCGAGGCACGCAGCGCTTGGTTCCCGGGGCCGAATCAAAGGAACAAGTCGGTGAAATCGCCGAGCGTTGGCGACCGTACCGCACGGCAGCTGCCTGGTACCTCTGGCGCATCCTCGACCCGGTGCCCGTAGAATACTGAAGGCGAAGGTTTCACAACACACGCAGATTTGGCACCGGCATGGCGGAAGACCCTCTTTCCCCGCGAAACCCACCGAAAACCATGTCAGAACGGTTGAGCAAAACCGGGTCACGCATTTCGGAATTGTCAAAACAAGCGGCCTTGGCGACCAAGGAGGCGATGAGCAAAGTCGCCGACGCCAGCAAAGACGCTTTGGCGAAAACCAACGAAGCCGTGAGCAACGTTGTTGAATCGAAACGGGAGCAGAAAGAAGAGCGCCTGACACAAAAAATCGAGGCCACCAAAGCCGAACTCAAGGAAGGGGGGTACATCGCCCCCGTGCCCGCCATGGTGACGTTGCCTGAATTTGAAGAAGAACGGATGGCGGTCATGGCTGAAGAACACGACATCCTCGTTGACCTCGTCGACCATATGCACGCGCTCTCAAAGCGCGTTGACAAGCTCGAAGGGACGTACCGCGCCTTGGCGATGGAAGAGCGGGCCAAAGTCAACGCTCCAGCGGAAAGGCACGAGGCTGGTTCGTCTGCGCTTCCCGCCACATCCCAAGGCATGACGGCGGCCCTCAGCTTGTTGGGTGCATCCCTGGTGTGGGTCGTGTTGTTGACCGGGCTCGACCGTTACATCACCTCAAACGCTTGGATGCTCTTCGAAACCTATCCGGCTGAAATCCCCGTTTGGGGAGTTGGCGCTGGTTCATGGGTGATGTTTGTCCTCCGCCAACTCGGGCGTTCTGCCCCGATTTTCCGCGTCTCCACGCCGATGCTCGTTCAAACAGGGCTTGCTGTCGGCATCACGACCATGATGGCCTTGCTGTTGACCGACGATACGATTTCAACAATGTCAAGCGTTTGGACGTGGGGGACGGCCATTGCGGTTGCCGTCTTGGTGTCCTCCACGCTGGTCGCCAATGCTTGGCGGAGCACGCGCAAGATCTTGAAGCCCCAAGAATCGATGGAACTTATCGATTGATGGCTTCACCGTCTTTGAACAGGTCACGAGTGATGTTCTTCTGGTGGGACTCAAGCGTGCCGCCACCGATCTCCAACAACTTCGCATCCCGCCAAAGCCGCTCAACGTGGTACTCCCCCACGTAGCCGTAGCCACCCATGACCTGCATGGCGGCGTCGGCGATCTCCTTCGCTGCTGTGGTTGCGAAGAGTTTCACGCCGTCAGAATCCAAACGCTGACCGGAGGTTCCAATGGTGAGGTTGTTGGCGGTGTCGTAGATGTACGCCCTCATCGCCCGATATTTTGCCCAGCTTTCCCCAATGTAACGCTGAATCTGTCCAAACTCACGGATGGGGGCGTTGAACGCCACCCGGTCGGTTGCGTAGCGGTTCATCTCGTCGAGCGCACGACGACCAATGCCAAGAGCCATCGCAGCCAACGTGAGCCGCTCGAGTTCGAGGTTACCCATCATGTGAAGCAGGGATTGACCCACATCACCCACAAGGTTCGCTTCGGGAACGATGCAATCATCGAAGACGAGTTCAGCAGTGTTGGATGCCCGCATACCGGTCTTGTCGTAGATTTTCTGACCGACGCTATAACCCGGCATACCGGCTTCAACGAGGAAGGTCGACATCTGAACGCGACCGCGCTCGTCTTCGCCGGTCTTCGCGTAGACCCAGACAACATCCGCTGGCGTCCCTTCTTCGTCAATGCAGCCGTTGGTGATCCACATCTTCCGGCCGTTGAGAAGCCATGTCCCGTCGTCTTGTTGGACCGCACTCGTGCTCAGACCAAGCACGTCCGTTCCGGCGTCCGGTTCCGACATGGCCATCGCACCGATCCATTCACCCGAGCAAACTTTGGGAAGGATTCTGGCCTTTTGCTCCTCAGTCCCGTTGTAGGCCAAGTTGTTGACGAAGAGCATGGAATGCGCAAGGTAGGCAAGCGCGAATCCGGGGTCGGAGGCCGACAATTCTTCGTGGACGATGGTGCATGCCACAGCGTCCAATCCTGCTCCGCCGTACTCCTCGGGAGCGCTGATGCCGAGCAAACCCAATTCACCCATGCTGCGAAGCAGTTCAAGATTGAATTTTTCATCTCTGTCGTGCTCGTGTGCTTGGGGTTCCACGTTTTCTTGCGTCCATTCTCGCACCATTTCACGAAGCATAAGATGCTCTTCGCTCGGATTGGCGATGTCCATGTTCGACATGGTTTCTCCTCGGAACGGTGGCTTTTGACTTTTAGTGCAAGACCTGCACTATTCCTCTGCGTCCTTGGCGTCGTGTTCCTCGCCGCCTTTCATCGCTCCGAGGTAAGCATCGTAGTCTTCCTGGCGTTCAAACTCAAGGGGAATCACCATCAATTCTTGACAGTCTTGGCACTGGTAGCGCTGACCGACCATGAAACCCATGTAAGGGTAAACACGGATACCGTGACAATTGATGCAAACGCGGAAGGACAAGGCTCATCGCCCTCTCATTCCTCTTCGCTCAACGCCGTTCGGAGTTCGTCGACATCAATCCGGTGGTCGTCGTTCACGTCAAAGGCCTTGATGATTTGAGAGATTTGTCCCGGCGAGAGCACATCGCCAACCATGTTTTTGATGCCGTTGTGGAGTTCGGGGCCGTTGATTGTCCCATCGCTATCGGTGTCAAAAGCCTCGAACAATTCCTTGACCGACATACCTTTTTCTCGCAACGCATCGTTCAGTTTGGCCACGGCACCGGAAAGACTCCACTCGTCGGTCATAAGGGGACCAGCCATCGGCGCCATAAATCGTTTTTCATCGGACCAAACCCCAACGGAGAAACGGAAGGAGGCTTCATAAACCAAGGATAAGGGGCGAAATTATGGAAACCTCCCGTCGTGTTGCTTGGTCCTTTGTGGCCCTCATGATGCTCAGCAGTCTGGGACATCTGGGGTGGAGCGAATCTCAGCCGAGCCTTCCGGCACCTGCTCAGTCCGTTGGAACGGCGACGCAACAAGCGTTTACCGACGGGAGCACCGAAGTCACTGGCCTCGTTGGTTCCGCCATCTCACCGACGATACCGGTGAACTACGGACACAACATGACCGACGGGTCGGTTTCCCTTCACCTTGAAGGTTCAAAAGTCACCCGAACCACGACGTTTTCTGTAGGTGCAGGGTCCCTCAACGGAACGCTCAACGACACCATCAACGACGGAACAACCATTCAGTTGACCTCCTCGGCTGCAGGACCCTCTCAAGCGGGGACGAATTCGAGCACCATTTTGAGCACCACAAACCTCGCTGGAACGCATGCTTACGACACGCTTGAACTTCTTTGCGGCATCGCCTCCTGCGGGCGTCTTGTTGCAACGGGCGACTTGACCTTGTATGTCAACACCCTCAGAATTGAGCAAGGAGCAGCCATTGTCGCCAACGACATGACAACGGGTGGAAGCGGAGCTGGAGGCAGCACCACCGCTGCAACGAACGGCCGCAGCGACGGCGGAGGAGGAGCCGGCCATGGAGGCACCGGAGGTGCTGGAGGAGGAAGCTCTGGCGGAACTGGAGGGGCGACCTACGGAAACGGCAGTGAACGCGGGAGCCAAGGCGGGTCGGTCACCAGCAGTTATCATTCAACGGCAAACGGTGGTTCCGGAGGCGGTTACATCCAAATTTTCGCCGACAAAGTCATCGTCAACGGCTCGATTCAAGCGCACGGTGGTGACGGCGATGCCGGCAGCCAAGCCTCATCGGGAACAGGAGCAGGTGGCTCTGGCGGAGGTGGAGGATCCGGCGGCTCAATTTCCATTCAAGCCAACAGCGTCAGCGTCGGGAACGGTGGCCAAATCAAAGCCGATGGTGGCGATGGCGGTGACGGTGCGAACGGTGCCCAAAACGGACCCGGCTTCGGGATGTACGATGGCGGAGATGGCGGTGGCGGCGGTGGCGGCGGACGAATCGTCATCCAAACCCAAACCAACGGTTACGCCAACTCGGGTACGGTGAGCGCCCTCGGCGGCAGTGGTGGCACCAAGGGAATGAAGTACGGAACGGGCGTTGACGGTGTCGACGGAAGTGCAGGTTCGAACGGTGTTGTCTCAACATCAACATGGACTGGATATGTAGCGACCAGCAACGTGACGGCGAACAACGGAAGTTTCACAACCCAACCCCTCCAAAGCCAAACAAACAATCCCTCGCCGGCGTTCATTACGCACAACGCTGCGGTGCCCGCCGACGCCTCGTTGACCGTCCTGTACCGCACCAGCCTCAACGGCAGCGGTTCATCGTGGGATGAGTGGACCGCATGGTCACCCCTCTCGCTCTCGGGCGAGGCGGTGGAGCGACATCGCTGGATTCAGTTGTCCTACGTCTTCAGCAGAACGGGAAGTGCCAGTCCGACGTTGACCAGCATGACGGTTGAGCACAGCGTTTGGACCACCCTGGCGTCAAGCGAATTCCGCTACGACGGGCAACGATTGGGACCCGATCTCTCCTCCATGGCTTTGGGTTCGTCCCAATCGGTGACCGCAACAGGGACGGCAACACAACCCCAATTTTCGTTTGACTTGCCCTCCGGTTCAACCCTCACCGACGAACTTCGCGTGTGGATGCAATGGCCCAGCCAGTCCAACGGGAGCACCCCGACGCTGGTCGGCGCCACCATGAACGGGGCAACGGTCAGCACCGCTGCGGCGAATTACAGCGAAGCAGGCGTTGACTTCGTTCTGCCAGCATCCGTGGTCAACGCCCAAAGCAGCACGTCATCCTGGACCGACACCAACGGATTGCTTTGGAACACCTACGCCGTTGACCTCGAAATGAGTGACACCACGGAGATGTGGTTTGGCCATTTTACCGCTCCTTGGAGTCTTGAACTCACCGTCGACGTCACCCAAGCGGTGAACGATGTCATCCTCGCTGAATGCGGGAGTTTCTACGCCTTTACGGACCCCACCTGTTTTGGTGCAGCGACCTCGCACCGGTTCAGCCTGATCGGGTCAACCCAACCCGTTGGCTCTCCCGGCTTCACCTTCACCCTTGCAGACCCCTCGTTCAATTGGGAAGACGCCTTTGCCCCACAGATTACGGACATTCAACATCGGCGCGGCATCGAATCCTTCCCGAACCTTCGGGTCAACGAATCGTTCAGCATGATCCTCTTTGATGAAGCGGGTGAAGACGACCTCATCGTTGAATACCTCGGCTTGGATTGGGAACCTTCGCTCGGATTTGGAATGGCGCAGGCATTGGCGTACCACAACGCCCTGAAAGGGTACTACGTGTACCTCAACACCGACGGCTTGGAAGTGGACGCTGCCCACGACCTGTTCATGACCTTCCGCGTCACCGACGCCAACGGGAACGAGTTGCTGCCGCGGCCAACCTACAACATGACCGTCCATCCGGTCGCCCCGGAGGTTGCCACCTTCACCCTCGAAGGCTCCCCCTCGGTGGGAACGGACGGCGACCGGACCCTATGGTCCATTGATGATGCGAACTTTACGCTGAAAGTCACCGACGCCCATGAGCGGCAAACCTTGTCGGTGACGGCTGAACTTTCGCACGAAGCCATGTTTCAACCGATGTTGTTGCCGTTGCTTTGGAATCCAGATGAACGGGCCTACACGAACTTCTGGTTGCCGCAGCGAACGGACATGGGAGACTGGAACATTGAGATCAGCATGGCCGAACTCTCAGGCCTCTTCGAAGCCGATGAAAACGGACTGAAAGACGGCGAGGACCTGATGCTGCGACTGGTGGACCAAGTCGGGCCGCAACTCGTGGAACTGAACCACAGCGAAAGCATCGAAGAGGGTGAGCCGTTTTCGGTGACCGTGCGTTGGAACGGCGAAGACGACGAAACCTACCAAGGAAGCGTTGCCGTGGTGTTCAATGGAGCCGAGGTGATGAACAAATCCATCCTATCAACCCCAGCCAAGGAAGCGACCTTGCTGTTCAACACCTCAACATGGGTTCCTGGGCAATACAGCGTATCCGTTGACCTCACCGACGATGCAGGCAATGTCTTGGAGCCCGAGGGTTCAGCAAGCTCCGAATTTGAGGTTCTCAAACCATGGCTCGTCCATGCCACGGACGTCCAACTGGACGGAAAAAATACCCTCGAGGTTTCGGGAGAGGTGGAAACTCGCTCGGGTTCCTACACCTTGACGTTGACCCAAGAAAACAGCACGTGGTCGTTCACCGAAACCCAAGCTGATGGGGCACTCAACCTTTCGATTGAAGTCACGGAAATTGTTTCCAAAGAGAGCATCCTCAACGTTTTGTTGTGTGACGCCTCGGACACCGAGCATTGTGAATCTTGGCAGGTGGTTTTGGATTTCAGCGAAGCCTACGAACTTGACGTGCGAACCACGTGCACGCTGGTCTTGGTGAATCAAACATCGTTCGAGGCCCAAACACTGGTCCGGTGCACGTTGGAAAACAACGGCTTGATCGAAGCCAACGCTCGGTTCGTCACCGATGCGTCTGGAACGCTTTCCACGACGTCAACAAGCCTCGCCTCCAACGGCACGGGAGAGGTCACCCTGACCCTCCTTGCGGGTGAAGGAGCGCTCAACGAGACGCAGGCGTGGACGCTTTTGGTCGAAAACACCGGTGGAAACCAACGGGTCCTCGAGATGGGTGAAGTGAACCTCGTTCGGACCCCAACCCAAACCATCGGAACAAGCGATGAAGAAAACGTTGCCAACGAAGGCGGGGGCATCATCGTTCCCGCCGTTGTTGGTGTGCTGCTCGTCGGCCTCGTCATCGGCGCGACCCTATTCTATAGGAAACAAGATGGCGAGGGCGTGAAATCCTTCGTCGAGGATGGAGCCTTTGATGCGCCGCCCAGCGATGACGAATTCGCTTCCGCCGTCGGTCACGATGTTGAGGCAGCCGTTCCAGCCGAATCCTATCCAGCCTCAAACGAATTCACCGAACCGCTTTCCACTCCTGAATCGGTGGGTCCAACGCCCGAAACACCGCCAACTTCGGTGGACGAACACGGATACGAATGGTACACCAGCGAGGCAGGACACTGGTACCGAACCGCTGGAAGCGCTGAAGCTTGGACGCCGTACCAAGCATAGTCAAGCGCCGTTTTGGTTTCAAACCCGAAATTGCATCGCTTGAGCGCTCAAGAAGAGGATTCTCGATTGGAGGTTGGCGTTGACCGGATGGATGTTGGAACGGTTCGTCCTTCAAATACTCAAATACACTCAGGGAACGAACCTTGATGATGGATGGTCCCTTGCAGGCAAAAGAGCAACCCATGGCTAAGAAATACATCGCACGCGACCCTCGGACGGGAAAGCCCATCACAATGGAGCGGGCGAGCCACCACGATGTTGACTATGAGCCGCTCAAAGGACATTGGTCAGCGTTGATTCCAGCCGACGTGATGTCGCTCGCAGAAGGAAGTCTCGGGTCCCGGGATGTTCGGTGGAAAGGCGTGGATTACACCCTGACGAGGAAGGACGGTGTTCGAGCATTAAGCCAAGTCCCGAAAGGCATGATTCTTCCAGCTCATAAACTCCTTCTCCAGGCCTTGGAGGACGAGAATCCAGATATTCGTATCGCCGCATTGGAGGTGCTGCCGGAATTCGCCGTCCGTCGTTCCGACGAATTGTTTGATTGGTTGTCCGTCTTGCTCGACGATGACGTTCCAAGTGTTCGAAAAGCTGCAAGCGAAGCGCTGGCTCGGGCTGCACCCACCTTTCCTTCGGGAGTTCAATCCTCGTTGGCCAACGAGTTGCGGTCAAGCGATGCACAGCGGCGGAATACTGCCTGGAAGGGTCTTGAAGCGCTTACCAAGACCTGGCCAGACGTTGTGGCGGACCACGTGGATTCCCTGTTTTTAGAGCCCAACGTTGAGATCCGTCGGAAAGCCGCAAAAATGCTGAACACCATCGTTGCAAGAAAGACCTCCGCCGTCTGGGATTTGGTCTCATGGGCACTCAGCGACGAGGACGTCCAAGTGCGTCGAACCGTGGCCAAAGCACTCCCGCGATTGGCCCAACAAGATGTCCGAATGGGGACTGTGTTCGCAGAGCGGGCCATTGTTGACGAGGATGCTGATGTTCGCCTCGCAGCGATTCGGACCATCGAAAAACTCAACCGAGGCCACGGTCGTGCTCGAGACCTCATCATCGCCGGTGCTCGCTCCAGCGACATCCGGGTACGTCGTTCTTGCATCGCCATGCTTCCCAAATTGATGGACGAAGAAGAACTGAGGGTTTTGGTTGACGACCTCCTAAAGACCGAGGTCGATGAAAAACTCGTTCAGACCCTCATGGGCTACCGGCACGACGCCATGCTTGAAGGAACCGAGGCGGAAAAGAACGCTGCCTTGTCACCTGCCCTTCCCATACCTGAACTCGACCGAGAAGTGCTCACTGCTCAAGGAAAAGACATCGGCATGGCTCCATCGCGGCCCGTACACCCTGCTCAAGCCCTGCCCGAAGACATCCTTCCTGCTGGTGAACCAAGCCAAGCACTGGACCGCCCAACACCCCCAAGAACTGTTGAACGACGACCGACGCAAGACGAATTGATGGGCTACCATGATGACGACGATGACGACGATTGGGATTTTGATGAACCGTACGACTGAACCCCTGCCGAACCCGTCCAACACCGTTAAGAACAGGTGGGAGGTCGGCAAAGCGCTGAAGAGGTGTATCCTATGGATGAAGACCGTGACTTTGACGACAAAGCGATTCAATTCGACCGCCTTTGGGAAGGCATGACGCCGAAGGGCGAAAACCGAACCAAGGCGTTGAAATTCCGCCAGTACATCCTTGAGCATGTTCGACAAATGCGCCGACCGTTGAATCGGGAAAACGCTCGACGATATTGGATGGGCGAACTTCAGAAGGAAATCGCCGAACGCGAAAACATTTGATGACGTGGAGGTCGCCTCGTCTCGGCGACCGTTAACGAACCCCGAGACGAGCGGTGATGATAATGTTCACAACAACCCGATTTGATGCTTGGAACCTCCCCGATGGACTGCAGAATGCTTTGAAAAGCATTGGATGGGAGTTTGCAACTCAGGTTCAGCGGGACACCGTTCCCCTTGCCCGACAAGGTATTGACGTGATTGGCCAAGCCCGAACGGGTTCAGGAAAAACCGCTGCATTCGGCTTGCCTATCCTCGAGCGTTGCAGGCCCACAGGGGTGCTGCAAGCGCTGATTCTTGCCCCGACCCGAGAACTGGCAAACCAGGTTGCTGAAGAACTCAACATGCTCCAAGGCGATACCGGACTAACCATCATGACGGTTTACGGTGGCACCGACCTTGAAAAGCAAGCAAAGACACTTGGGGACGGCGTTGACATCATCGTCGGCACGCCGGGTCGAGTCATGGACATGACCGAACGCCAACACATCGACCTCTCGCACCCGACCCTCTTCTGTTTGGATGAAGCGGACCGCATGCTCGACATGGGATTCTTTCCGGACATCATGTGGATCGTTGAACGGATGACTTCTCGCCAACAAACCCTCCTCTTTTCTGCCACCTTCCCGCAGGAGATCATTGATGCTGCGCATGAGTTCATGAACGAACCCGATTTCGTTTTGTCGAACGCAGAATCCCTCGATATCCCTCCGATCGACCTTTACTCCGTACGCATCGGCCGAGCGAACAAACTCTGGGCCCTCGGTCGCCTTCTCATCCGCATGGAAAATGAGGACCAAACCATCATTTTCTGCAACACCAAACGGATGGTGGACCTTGCCGTAGAACGCCTCTCCAAGCATCGTTTTGATGTTGCTGGCCTCCACGGCGATTTGAGTCAAAACCAGCGGGAACGAATCCTCGATTCCTTCAAAGAAGGGAAGGTCAAGACCATCATCGCTACCGACGTCGCTGCTCGAGGCATCGATGTGGACGGCATCACCTTGGTGGTCAACTACGACATTCCCGACGACATGGACTCCTTCATTCACCGCATTGGGCGCACCGGTCGCATTGGGAGGTCCGGTGAGGCATGGAGTTTGGTTTCACGTGATGACGAACCACAATTATCCCGCATCATGGCCACATACGGCTTGAATATTCAACCAACCGAGGCACCCGAACTCCCCGATGGCGTGGCGAAAGACCCCGTTCGACGTCAGGAGGACTTTGGTGAAACAGCCGATGTCTTTGGCTACGTCAACCTGCGGTTGTCGCTCTCTCCCGAACAAGCGGGTTCTCCTCTCAAGGTCTCAAAATGGTTCCTCGAGAACCTCAAATGCAACGAACTCACCATCGGAGAAATCCGATTTGAGGAAGAAAGTACCGTGGTCAGCCTTCACAGCAGCAAAATTAGCACGGCCATGAAAGCGGTGGAAAAACAAACCTATGACGGCCATTCCATGACCGCTACCATCGTTGAGTGAAGCTTATTCCTCTTCTTCTCGACTTCGCCGGCGCCACGAACCCTCTCGTTTGGAATGGTGACCTTTCGGCAAGGGTTCGGTGACCAACGGCTGATCTTGTCTTTCATTCCGTGGCCAAGTCCCATCGGGCAGCGGACGTTCAACGGTCACGATGGTACCTACCATCAACCCAATTCCAAGAGCAGAAAGCGACCAAGCATAACCGATGGCATCGTCCCACCGAATTTGAGCGTCGCTGCATGTCGATGAAAGTTCACTTGAAAATTCGCAAAAAGCAAGGGTATCCCGAGCATCCAGGGCCTCCTGATTCGTGGAAACATGACTGATGGCGAGCAGGATTAAGACAGCGGCAGCTGCCATCAACGACCCGTGAAACTTCGTGAACCGTGTGCGCCGCTGAAATCGCCAAGGAGAGGGGTCGTCTTTGCTCGCTGCAAGCGTACGTGCTGGGCCACCAAACCTCACGAACCATGCCAACCACATGCCGACGAGCACCACGAGGAAACCCCACGTGTACACGGTTTCGTGAAACTGCCACATCGGTGTTAGACAAGCCTGGACATCTGGAGATTCCGCACCGTGAAACTGCCACATCGGTGTTAGACAAGCCTGGACATCTGGAGATTCCGCACAGGAATTCACCGCAATGGGGTAAAAAACCACCAAACGAACGATGTTGAGCACATACACGATGCAGCACATGACAAGGACTGCTTTTCGTTTATCACGCTGCGGCACACCGTCGGTCATCATCACGAGGGTTGAGAGAAAAATCATCTCGTGAACACCAGCACATTCGTCGGACACATAGAGCCCGACACTGTCAAAAGGACCTGGAAAGGAAGCATGCTGCAAATCAATTCGTGTCAGCCATCCGTTATGGTGACTCAACACCGCCGAACCCTCGCCGTAGAGAAGGTTGGTGGCTTCGTTCCAAATCCACGCCTCCGTGACTTGAATGGGGGCAAGGGTGTCGGACGGGAGCGTCAAAAACCAGTAGAACGCTTCCACGAGCAACAACGCCAGCGGAATTCGACCGTAACGAAGCCCCAACTCACCCACTTCTTTCCACGACATGTCCCCGTCGGGGCGTGCGTTCGTGGCATGGGCCATGCACATTGAACGGATGCCTCGTTGAAAAGGTGTTGCGATGAAGGTCAAGCCGCAAGCCGTGTTCTCAAGCGAAGGCATGTGTTCAAAGCATCCGTTCTCGTGGACCAAGCATGGCCAGCGAGACAGGACCGCGCGAGGTCACACACCGACTGGACGTGCTCGGCTTCCATTGCCCTGTCCCGGTGGCCAAAACTCGCGAAACCCTCGAAACGCTTGGCGCTGGCTCGGTGTTGGAAGTGCTCGCAGACGACCCCGAAACCCTCCACGACATGCCTTTGTTGCTCGCAAGAACCGCCCATCAATTGCTCGATATCAGGGAAGTTGACGGAGAGTTTGCCTTTATTATCGAGGTGATTGGATGAAGGACCCGAACAATGTCCCGAGCGAGGCATTTCTGCCAACCGGTTTCGGGGATTTTCGGATTCAAGTCTTCCACGAAGATGCCACTGGTCTGGACCATGTGGCCCTGACCTTGGGAAGCATGGAAGGTCCGGACCCCGTTTTGGTCCGAATTCACTCGGAGTGCTTGACCGGGGATGTCTTCAACAGCACCCGTTGCGACTGTGGCCCGCAACTTCATACCGCACTCAACGCCATCGTGGAGAAAGGATGGGGCGTCCTGGTCTACCTTCGTCAGGAAGGACGAGGCATCGGTCTCCATGCCAAAATTCAGGCGTATCATCTTCAAGATGAAGGCGCTGATACATTGGATGCCAACTTGATGTTGGGCCTCCCTGCTGATGGTCGAACCTACGCCGTAGCAGGGGAGATCTTGAACGGCTTGGGCATCGTAGCCGTCGACTTGCTGACCAACAACCCTGAGAAAGTCAGGCAACTCGAACTGCAAGGCATCGATGTCGCCAAACGAACGCCGCTTATCGTCGGGGTGACCGAACAAAACAGAACCTACATGACAACAAAGCGTGAACGGATGGGACACCTCATCAATAAGGACGATTTGTAATGGGGCCGTGGCCGGGAATTGAACCCGGGCTGGCAGAACCACAATCTGCCGTGCTAACCCCTACACCACCACAGCCATGAGAGGTAAGACCGCCTCATGGGCTTGGTATTTCAAACATGCGCCACCGCCGAAAGTAAAATGACTGCGGTATGCGAGAAACCCTTTGTTTCAAGAAGTGCCGAGGTATGCATCTTCACATGCGAAGCAGCATTTCATCCCTTACCTTGGTCCTTCTTTTGCTCTTGACCTCGGGATTGCCACTTCTTGACGCTGCGCAAGGACGGAGCGTTCACAGCACATCGGTCGTGGACATCTTCCCGCAGGGTGCACTGGATGATGCTGGAGAATGGAGTGTCGGTGCCGAGACGTCCTTTACGCAAGCCACGGCCGCCTACACTGAAACCATGGTCGCCGATCAACGCTTAACGATGGTTCACCAGCGACCCGTCCACCTTGACACCATGACCGTTTGGTCGTCGTCATCCCCAACCAATTCAAATTACTCGGTCGGGGCACCAGACGGTGCAGCAACATGGTCAACAGGGCCCGAAATCCAGCTGACGGGATTTGACACAAGCGGATTGAGTGCGTACATCCTCAAAGAGGTCCATCTTCAGGCCGTGTTCCAAATCCCCGATGCTCTGCAAGAAGATACCGTTCGAATCTCCGTTGAACACGGTGATGGGTTTGACCTGCTGAAGACGTTCGCCCACACGCAAGGCAACTTGGATTACATCAACAACAGCGCCTTCACACTGAACATCACCGATCTCATGGAGTGGACTTGGACGGACATCTCCGAAATGATGTTTACGTTGGATTACGTCTCGGCAGGTGGCGTCGACGATTCACGCCTCGTCGTTGACGCAGTTGGACTCGACATCACGGTTCAAACCCCATGGTACGGTGGCGAGGTCGGATTTGCAAGTTCCACCTTTACCGGCCATGATCTGCCGGTCATCGGACTGGATTTTGAGGCGGGCACCACCGACAACATGGCCCTGGACGAATGCGGACTCAAGCCCCTCGTCGACGGCACGTCGGGAACATGGACGAGCGCCCTCTTCAGCCCACCTCCGCAGCAACTTTTGGGACGCTTGCACCTCTCAACGAGCGAGGTTGACCTCGGGAACGTTTCCGTTGAAGTTGCTTTGTCCCAAGACGGGGAGTCGGTCGGCGAGTACCAAGCCCTCAGCCCCAACACCCTGTTGCCTCAAGCAACGGCTTATCGCGTTCGAGTGGTGGTTTTGGACGCCTGCGTGGACGAGGTCTGGGTCGATGTGAACGACCCATCTCTCGGGCTGAGCGGGCGTGTTTTCGGGACCAACGACGGCATTGATGCGAATTATTCACGATGGTTGGTCTTCGTCAACGGCGATGTGGTTTCAAACGAAGCCATGGACCTCGGCACCTTCGTCCACGAATGGCCAATTGGGGCGTACCTTCGCCCAGGG
>Ga0181605_10001515_pt1 | contig 21517 bp, 26 predicted proteins | sample 041ome_11_FD_148676 | JGI IMG/M metagenome (GOLD analysis project Ga0181605, IMG submission 148676) | Coastal salt marsh microbial communities from the Groves Creek Marsh, Skidaway Island, Georgia - 041411US metaG (spades assembly) | ecosystem: Environmental > Aquatic > Marine > Intertidal zone...
TCAAAATCATGGCTATTAGTATGCACCCTTATCTTACTGGCACTCCTCACAGGATTGGTCATGTTGAAAAATTATTTGACTATATCAATCAACACGAAGGTGTTGTGCATATGACTGGTGAAGAAATATACCATTGGTATAAATCTGAAATGAAGTGAGATAGGTCATAATTAGATGAATAGCTCAAGCTCATTCAAAGATAAGATTGTTTTAATTACTGGTGCTGCAAGAGGTATTGGGAGAGCTACTGCCCTTGAATTTGCAAAGCAAGATGCAAAAGTTATTGCAGTAAGTAGAACTGAAAATGATCTAAATGATCTTCAGAAAGAATATCCAAATAATATTGAGATCTGGCCGTTTGATATCACCGGTGATGCTTTCTTTAAAGAAATGTCCACTCTAAAAAAACTAGATGTTTGTATTAACAATGCTGGAATAAACAGACCAAAACTTATCGAAGATGTTGATGATGAAACTCTTGATTTAATGCTTAATTTGAATGTGAGAGCTACTTTTAGAACTTCTAAACATGCCGTAAAAATTATGAAAAATAATAATCAAGGAGTAATAATAAACGTGACTTCACAGATGGGGCATATTGGTTCACCTACTAGAACTGTCTACTGTTTGACAAAACACGCAGTTGAAGGGTTAACAAAAGCCTTAGCTGTTGAAGTGGCACCATCAAATATTAGAGTTTGTTCAATTGCACCAACCTTCGCGGATACTCCCATGACAAAACCAATGTTTGAAGATGAAAAGTTTAAAAATTTTGTCTATGGCATGATACCAATGAAAAAGTTAGTTGATGTTCAAGATATTGTCGATGGAATATTGTATTTATGTTCACCACAAGCTAAAATGATAACTGGAACAAGTTTATTAATTGATGGTGGTTGGACAGCCCACTAATAAAGGAGAAAAGAAATGGATATAAAGGTTAATCTTGATGCTATCAAAAAGGCATCAGAAGAATTATCAAATTGGGGCAGATGGGGTAAAGACGATCAAATTGGTACCTTGAATCTTGTGACTCCAGAACATATTGTCGAAGCATCAAAATTAATAAAAAAAGGTAAGGTATTTTCATTAGGGATACCACTCGATAGAGAGGGTCCACAAAATGGTCTTTTTGGCGGTAGATTTAATCCCATTCATCAGATGTTAGCAACAGGTACGGACGCAGTATGTGGAAGGCAAGACTGGAATAAAATTAGGTATGCTGATGATACTTTAAATTTATGTGTTCAAGGCGCTACACACTGGGATGCTCTTGGGCATATCTTTTATGAAGACAGAGCTTACAATGGCCATGACCCTAAACAGATTGATGTTACTGGTCTGAATGTATTAGGTATTGAAAACTCGAAAGATAAGATGAATGGAAGAGGTGTTCTGCTTGATATAGCAAGATTTAGAGGGGTTGATTGGCTGGAGGATGGAGAAGGAATATCCAACGAAGAATTAGATGCATGCGCAAAACATCAGGGAGTTGAAATTAAAAAAGCTGATTTTGTCATTATAAGAACAGGACAAATGGAAAGATGTTTGAGTGAAAATGCATGGGGTGGATATGCTGGTGGAGATGCCCCTGGAGTGAAATTTGAAAATTGTTATTGGTGTCATGAAAAAGAAATTGCTGCAATATGCTCAGATACATGGGGAGTTGAAGTAAGACCAAATGAGACCTCTGAGGCAAATCAACCATGGCACTGGGTTGTTATACCGGCAATGGGACTATGTATGGGGGAAATCTTCTACCTCAAAGAACTTGCAGAAGATTGTGCAAAAGATGGTGTATATGAATTCTTCTTTTGTGGACCACCATTAATTATCACTGGTGGTACAGGTTCACCAATTAACCCTCAAGTGTTTAAGTGATTAGGTCAAAAAATTGATAAAATATATAAAAAAAAGACCAGAAAATTCTGATGCAAAAGAAGATAGTCTTGCCATTGAGGAAACCGTTCGCTCTATCCTCAATGACATAAGGAATGATGGTCATAAAGCTGTACAAGAATATTCAAAAAAATTTGATAACTGGGATCCTGCAGATTTTCAGCTAACACAAGATCAAATAAAAGAAGCAATATCTAAATTAAATAAAACTGAAATTGAAGATATAAAGTTTGCCCAAAATCAAATCAGAAATTTTGCACAGAAGCAACTTGAGACAATGAATGAACTTGAAGTTGAAACATTACCAGGTGTTTTTCTTGGACATAAACATATCCCAATCGAAAATGTTGGCTGTTATGTTCCAGGTGGAAGATATCCTATGGTTGCGTCAGCACATATGAGTGTTCTAACCTCAAAGGTTGCAGGTGTAAAAAGGGTAATTGCATGTGCACCACCTTATAATGGTGGCGCCCATCCTGCTACAATATCTGCTATGCACTTTGCAGGAGCGGATGAAATTTATCTCATTGGCGGTGTTCAAGCTATCGGTGCAATGGGTATTGGTACTGAGAAAATTGACCCTGTCAATATGATAGTAGGACCAGGAAATTCTTTTGTTGCCGAAGCGAAGAAACAGATGTTTGGAGAGGTTGGAATTGACCTGATAGCTGGACCAACAGAAACGCTAGTAATTGCAGATGATACATCTGATGGTGAAATTTGTGCTACAGATTTACTTGGTCAAGCAGAACATGGACCAACATCTCCTGCCGTGCTAATTACTGACTCAGAAAGGGTTGCAAGAGAAACACTTGAAGAAGTTGAGAGATTGTTATCAATATTGCCAACAGCAAGTATAACCAGAGGTTCATGGGATAATTTTGGTGAAATTATTTTGTGTAAAGATAAAGAAGATATGCTCAAAGAGGCAAATATACTTGCATATGAACATGTTCAAGTTATGACAAAAGATCCTTCCTTTTTTCTGGATAATCTTCAAAACTTTGGATCCCTATTTTTAGGGCATGAAACAAATGTTGCATATGGAGATAAGATAATTGGTACAAATCATACTTTGCCAACCAAACAAGCAAGCAGGTATACAGGTGGTCTATGGGTTGGAAAGTTTCTAAAAACCTGTACTTATCAAAGAATAGAAAACAAAGAAACATCAGCACAAGTTGGTGAAATTTGTTCTAGATTATGCATGCTTGAGGGGTTTGCCGGACATGCTGAACAAGCAAATATTCGTGTCAGAAGATATTCTGGAAAGAATGTCCCTTATCCAGAAAAAAATTAAATTAATTCTTCAACCTAACTTGCAAGCTTGTGGTATGGAGCTTGTAAGCCCTCTATTACTTTTGGCATTGTCTCATTAATATCTAATATTGGAAGTCCATGTGTAGGCGCTATGTACTTTATATCTAGTTCTTTAACAAGCTCCTTGAGCTTGTTAGTATAAATTTCCATATCCACAAAATTTGTCCAAAATAATGCGAGCTCAGCAAAAACTGCTGAAACATCAAATAGATCTAAGGTATCTGCCTCCTCTGCTACCATACCACAATGCCCATCCCAATGATAATGACTATAAGCAAAACCATCGCCTGGGAATAGCAGGTTATAAGGAGCTACATAACCCCAAAGAGAAGTTCTCATATCTCTTACCACTGGTTCTGCAGCAATAAATTCCATACCCCCAAGGTCAATGCTATCACCAACTTCCATCGCAATAAAATTTTTACTAAAATTTGGAAAAGCCATATGATAATCATTCACATCACCATGTATCTCTACATCAGGATATAGATTGAGAAATCGTCCCACACCTCCAGAATGTGGTGTTTCTTGATGGGTAATAAATATGTACTTCAGAGGAATATCCTTTTCCAATAAAATACTCTGAATTTGGTCATGCAACTCGTTGAAATCTTTTGGGTGACCTGTCTCAACAAGTAGAGCAGAACGCTCCCCAACGATTAGATATGACGAGTTATAGGAATGATAAATCTTACCTTGATATCTCTGTTCCAAACAATCACCCAACCAAAATATATTTTTTAGTATTTCTCTTGGTAGCTTACTCTTTGTCATTTTTACCTCATATAATTTCTTGGCACATATTTTGCCTCAGTATTTGATACATCTAAGTCATTTAGTATATCATCTAATAATTCAAATTGTTGTTTTACTAGGTCTTTTCCTTGAAATATCTTACCATATCCTGGTGCAATCATATCGATATCATAAGTGTCATATACTTTCCTGATATTATCTCTTAATAATCTTGTTTTTGCCCCCTCTAACCACCAATATCTTGTATTTAGTAAAAAGGATCTTACAACACCTTTAGTAATATTTGGATCATTTTGTTTTATAATCCATTCTTCTTGATCGGATCGAGCGATCCCATAGTTAAACATATCAGATGAAAAAAGTATTTTTGTTTGCTCGTCATATATCCAGGAAGTATTTATCAGCCTCAATGGCGCACTTATAACCTGGATATTTCTTCCACTCCCTTCGCCAACTTCACATGTCACTGTGCCACGTAGAAGATTTGTTGGAATTTCTTTTAAGCTCAGATCTCTCTCCTTGTCAGTAAAATCAAACCAATCAGATGCTTCAGGATGCGGGGAATAATAGGAGATTACATTAAAATTATGTGAAATTGCTTTTGCATTTCCTACAGACATAAACTCATTAATACGTAGTGGAATTATTGATAAGGGGGTATTTTTATCTAATATTGAATTTAGTTGTGTGAGGATATTATCTTGATGAAATACATAGCCAGTATCAAATAAAAATGCACCTTTTTCTTCTTTAACAAGATAGCAATTTAATGGCACATAGCCATCTTCATCAGGAGGATAAGCGCTTAATCTGCCATCGAGTTTAACAATATTTTGTAATGAAAACGCTTTATTAGGCGATAGTTCTATTATATGATCTTCCAAAATAAGCTCCTTATTTAGTTAAATATTAGTAACACCTTTTAATTAAAATTTTAAGTTAAATATTATAACAATGAGATGGATTAATGGATAACTCTTCGGATTCTAGTTACTTACAAAAAAATAAAGGACCATTTTTTGCTGTACTTTCATCATTATGCTATGGAATTAATAATCCCATGGCTGCATATGGAATGCAAAATGGTGTTCCAACAATATTTTCCGTTGTTTCTCGAGCTGTCACCGTGTTCATCATATCGCTAATACTTGCAGCTAGTGGAAAGCTAAAATTTAATATACCTTCTGAGGTTAGACCACATGTAGTTGTGGTGTCTATTACTACAGCCATTATTAACTTGTGTTATGTAGGATCTATAAATTTTATTCCAGTTTCCCTCGCAGCTATTATCTTTTTCACCTTTCCAATACAAATATTAATCACAACGCTAATAAGGGAAAAAGGAAGTATAAAGAATTCCGATATATTAGTATTTGCTGTTGTTTTCTTGGGACTAATATTTGTTATTGTTCCAGATTTCAATAATATAAACCCTATTGGGATTCTCTTAGCTGGGATATCAAGTATAAGCGCAACTTTCTTATACTTCGCCGCGGGTGTGGCTTCCAAAAAATGTCATCCAATTATCCTTGGATTTTGGGTACATTTGGGTGTAATTCCAGTATTATTATTATTCTTAATCTTACTATCACCAGCTATGGTATTTACGAATGTAGAAATATTATTACCAGTTTTGATTCTATCTATTTGCTATGTCGGGGCATACTATTTTCAGATGCTATCGCTAAAATTCACATCAGTTGTCATATCTGGACTGTTCTTTAATACAGAGCCACTATTAACGGCCTTAGCCGCTGCTATAATACTTGATGAAAGACTCTTAATGTCACAATACTTAGGTGGCTTGCTAATTTTTATTTCATTAGTAATAGTCAGTTTAAGAAAATGATAGTTTAGATTATCTCTATCTTACAAAAAATTTGCCCCCCTTGATCAACCATCTCGATTAGTCTACATTCTGACTCTTTACAAAAAATTGGAAGATCAATCTTAATCATCTTATCAGTAGCAATTATTGATAGGGTGTCTCCCTTGTTTAAATCTCGAATTTTTTTACGGATTTTCAGGATTGGGATTGGGCATTTAAAGCCAACCAAGTCAATATCATAGTTTCTTTTCATTTTAACCAAACATTCGTTCGAATATTATTACTTGTTTTAATGGGTCTAGGCAAAATATAATATAAATAGTCTAAATGCTCTTAACAAGGTTTAATTTATGCAAAATTATAAGGCAACAGCTGCTATCTTAGCTGGAGGAAAATCGACGAGATTTGAGGAGGGAGATAAAATCAATATCAAAGTGAATAATATACACATAATTGATTACTTAATTAAATCTATCCCAAATGACCTCAACATAATAGTTAATACAAACTCTAACAGGATAGAGGCTACAAAAAATAAATTAACCATCGTAAAAGATATACATGAAGGATATTTGGGTCCACTATCAGGCATATATTCTTCCATGATGTGGGCTATCATAAATGACCCAGAATCAACGCATATTCTGAGCATACCAATTGATAACCCACTTATTTCATTGGGTCAGATTAATAAATTGCTCAAATTATCCAAAAACCATCCAAATAAAATTATTATCTCATCGTGGAATGCATCCACAAATCCTGTCTTTGGTATTTGGCCAATTGAAATAAATAATAAATTGAATGAGGATATATCCAATGGAGCAAGAAGTATTGAAGAATGGTCGAAAAATAATAGCAGATTATTGGTAAATTATATATCCTATACCGATCCATTTATTAACATAAATACAATTGATGATCTCAAATCATTGCAGCTTCGATTAAGTATATCATCATCAAAAAAAATAATGTAAATTTCAGTATATAAATTACACACGGTGACTCTTATGCTTACAATGGATCTGAATGAAATTGGAATGCTAATACTCAGATTAGCAGTTGCATATATATATCTGCACGGCGTTTTTATGATTGGCTCAACTAAAAATAGGCGTGTTATAGCTTTAAGTCGAACCAGTATACTTTTTAGAAGCATCGAGTCAAATAGACATTTTCATTTGCTGTCTAAATTTGCATTTTATTCAGCTCTATTCCTTATGAGCTCAGGGAGTTTATTAATCCTCACTGGATTATCCATTAAGTTAGGTGCGTTAATGCTGATCATATTCACAATCCCAGCAATAATTGTCCACAAAAGAGAATCTGTAAAATCACATACTCTATCCGAAAAAATAAAAAAATACAGTAACTCTGAGACTCATAATGATATTGAAATGCTAGCAAATTTTAGCCATGCAGGTCACCGTTCATCAGGAAACAAAAATTATATGCTTCTCGCCGTCAATATTTATTTGTATCTGATGGATAACTCAATTAGTCTTTTTGAGATATTCAAATAGAATAATTACCCAATATTTTTTCCAATTTCGAGTGATGGACCTAAAACATTAGGTTCAATAATTAATTCAATGAGAGTTGCTTTTGGATTTGATTTCGCTTTTTCAAAAATTTCATTAAAATCTTCTGTCTTAGTAATTTTAAAAGAGTCTAATCCATATGATTTTGCTAATGCTACAAAATCAGGATTCATTATATTCGTACCAATAACCCTTTTTGGAAATTTTCTCTCCTGATGCATCCTTATAGTGCCTAATTTTTGATTATTTATTATTATAAATATTGGGTTTAAATCATTTTCAACTGCATTAATAATCTCTTGACCTAACATCATGAAGCACCCATCGCCATTAAAGCTAACTACTGTTCTTTTTGGATGTACCAATTTTGCTGCAATAGCTGCCGGTACTGCATACCCCATGGAACCCCCTGTAGTAACTAATTGGGATCCAAGATTTCTATATTGATAATATCTGTGCACCCACTGAGAATTATTACCTGATCCAACTATTACAATGTCATCATCAGCAAGTGTCTCATTTAAATAACCCAATATTTCAGATAAATTTAAATCGCCTTTCATAGGGGTCGGTTGAATAAATCTCATATATTCATCTCTAGCAGACTTCGTCCATTCTAACCATTTTGGTTTTACTATTTTCGGCAACCCTGATAAAGCATTAGCAAATTCTGACATACCACTGTTAATAGCAATATCTGGATAATAAACTGATCCTAATTCTTCTATTCCAGGGTGTACGTGAACTAAGAACTGATCAGGCTTTGGTACTTTTAATGAAGAATAACCCTGAGTTGTAACTTCACCCAGCCGTGCACCTAAAGCTAAGATAAAGTCACTTTCTTCAATCCTTTTTTTTGTTTCTGGGGGTACTGCGTAACTTGAATGACCTATATAATTTTCATTTCTATTATCAAATCGATCTTGTGCCCGATAGGATGTTAGAACGGGTATCGAGTTGCCGTTTACAAATTCAGTAACTTTATTAATTGCCTCCTGCGACCATGTATTTCCTCCAACTATTATGATTGGTTTCTGTGCTTCACTCAATTTTTTATAGAAGTCTTCTATATCTGATTTTGATGGGCTAGCTTGGATAACCCTCGGAGCTGGCGTTGTATTAACTGTTGTCTCATCAATCAACATATCTTCTGGCAATGAAAGAACAACCGGACCAGGGCGTCCTGATTGACATATATGGAAGGCTTTATTAACAAATTCAGGTATTCTGTCTGCATCATTTATCTCAGCAACATATTTAGCCATAGGTTTAAACATCTCTTTATAATCAATTTCCTGTTGTGCCTCTCGTTCTCTTTCATCACGGCTTACCTGACCAATAAATAATATTAGTGGAGTGGAGTCTTGATGCGCTGTGTGTATACCATTTGCTGCATTTGTTGCCCCAGGACCTCTCGAGACAAGACAGATTCCTGGTTTATTTGTAATCTTTGCGTAGGCATCTGCCATATTTGATGCACCTGACTCGTGTCTGGTTGTGATTAGTTTGATTTTATCCTTGTGATTATATAATCCATCCAATAAACCTAAATAACTCTCTCCTGGCACACAAAATATTGTATCCACTCCATTAACAACCAATTGGTCTGCCAAAACATGTCCACCAATTCTTTTATTATTTAAAACCATCTATCAATTACCATGTACTTCTTATTAAACCACCATCAACTCTTATATTACTGCCAGTAATATAACTTGCTTTTTCACTTGCTAGGAAACATACGACACTTCCAAACTCATTAGAGTGTCCATATCTTTTGATAGGTATTTCTGCTGAAGATTTTTCTATAGCCTGATCATAAGTTATTCCGAGTTTATCTGCCCTTGACTGATTAATTTGCAGCGTACGATCTGTCATTATACGCCCCGGCATCACACTGTTGACTGTAATACCATATTGCGCAACTTCATTTGAGAGGGTCTTCATATACCCTGTAATTGCAGGACGTAAGGTATTTGAAACCAAAAGATTATCTATTGGCTGAACAACCCCCGATGAAGTTATTGTTATGATTCTGCCCCATTTTTTTTCTTTCATTGAAAGCAAAATTCTATCTGTGATTTTAATTGTATTTAGAATGATAGATTGTACATAAGTTGCCCATACCGTAGCTTCGGTATTAGCTGTATTTGAGGGCGGAGGTCCTCCTGTATTATTAATCAAAATATCTACATGTATATTCTTTAAGTTTTCTATAAAATTATCAACGCTTTTATTATGAGTTAAATCAAGTCCAAATATATCACAATTAACTTTTGACTCTTGTTGAAACTGATCCCGAATTGACTCGAGCTTATTAATATTTCTTGAGGCCAGAATGAGATCACAACCCTCTTGTGAGAGTGCTTCTGCAATGGCAAGCCCTAAACCAGACGAAGAACCCAAGATAAGTGCCTTTTTATTTTCTAAACCCAATTCCATTTTTATAACACTTGTGTAATTTTTTTAGATGGTGCCCCTGGCCGGACTCGAACCAGCACGCCCGAAAGCAACAGATTTTGAGTCTGTCGTGTCTACCAATTCCACCACAGGGGCAAATAAAAATTTAGATAATCGTTAGAGAGCCTGTTCGTTTTGTTCACCGGTTCTAATTCTAATGGCAGTTTCTATATCCCAAACAAATATCTTACCATCACCAATCTTACCAGTGTTAGCTGTTTCTGATATTGTTTCAATTACTTTATCAGATATTGAGTCCTCAACAACAACTTCTATTTTAAATTTTGGAATATAATTAATTTGATATTCGGCACCTCTGTAAATTTCAGTATGCCCCTTTGTTCTTCCAAAACCCTTTGCTTCAGTTACCGTCATTCCCATGACACCAACCTCGTTTAAAGCTTGCCTAACACCATCCAATTTATGCGTTTGGATGATAGCCATGATCATTTTCATTTTATTTTACTCCCTAAAACTATAATTTGTAACCAGACTCGCCGTGAGCCTTGTAGTCGAGACCTTCAACTTCATCTTCTTCATCGACTCGAAGTCCCACTAATCGCTTAGTAATATTGACAATTATAACTGTTGCAAGAAGGCACCAGACTGCAGTTACTATTATACCTGTTGCTTGCACAGTAAGTTGACTCATTACAGAAACGCCTTCAGCTAGACCAACCCCTTGAAATACTGGAAGTATCAAGATAGCAACCAGGAGAGTCCCTGTAGCCCCTCCGACTCCATGTACAGCAAATACGTCCAAAGAATCATCAATATTGAATTTTCCTTTAACAAGATCTACACAGTAATATGTGACTATACCTCCTACGAGACCAAGTATAAAACCACCCATTGGTCCTATAAATCCTGATGCAGGGGTGACTGTTGCAAGACCTGCAATTGTTCCTGTCACTAAGCCCACAAGACTAGGTTTTCCAAATCTAAGCCACTCAATCACTAACCAAACTAGTGAGGCTGTAGCTGCCGAAATATGAGTTACTAGCAATGCCATAGATGCATCAGAACCGGCCGTTAATGCACTTCCTGCATTAAATCCGAACCATCCAACCCATAGCATAGAGGCGCCTACCATTACCATCCAAGGTGCATGCGGTGGCTGAATTTGTTCTGGATAACCCGATCTTTGCCCTAGCATTTTTGCAATAACAAGTGCTGACACACCTGCAGTTACGTGAACAACTATACCTCCTGCAAAATCATATACCCCCATCGAAGCAAGCCATCCGCCGCCCCAAACCCAATGACATACAGGGGCATATACAAAGACTAACCATAATGCAGAAATTAGTAAAACTGCTCCAAATTTAATTCTTTCAACATAGGCACCTACTATTAATGCGGGTGTTATAATAGCGAATGTCATTTGGAAAGAGAAAAAAAGTGACTCAGGTATAGACCCAGATGCTGCATCCCTTGAAACACCAGATAAAAATACTTTTGAGAGATCACCAAGATAAGCTCCCTCACCTGAAAAGGCGAGTGAATATCCAACTGCCAACCAAACTACTGATGCCAAACAGCAAATTGCTGCACAATGCATCAAAACTGATAATATATTCTTTGACCTTACTAAGCCTGCATAGAACAGAGCTAAACCTGGCATTGTCATGAATAAAACAAGTGCTGTAGCTGTTAGAATCCAGCTAGTATCTCCAGCATTAATCATTTTTAAATCTCCCCGCTATAAAATTATTGTTGGTGATTATGCATAATTCTTCAGCGAGAATCAAATATATTTCACTGATATCAAGTGTTTGTAAATATTTAAGTTCATCTGGGAATGGGAATGTTCAATAAAATAAGAGTTATAGAAAAATACTTAAGCGAAAAATTTATCGCATTTTACATTTCTGTTTTTGCTGTATCTGAAAGCGTTGTTAACCCCTTTCCGTTAGAATTTATATTAATACCTTCAATTGTTAAATATCCTCATAAATACATCAAATATGCATTTTTGGCTGCCTCAATGTCAACAATTGGTGCAATATTCGGTTATATATTAGGGTATCATCTTGAAGAAAAAATTATTAAATCATTTGTTGATTTATCAGAGTTTATTCCAATTTATGAAAAGTATGGTGCCTTAATAATCTTGATCGGGGCAGTCACTCCCTTACCTTTTAAGTTAGTAACATTGGCAAGCGGTGTGTTTAAGATCAATTTTATTTATTTATTGATATATAGTTTTGTTGGACGTTACATTCGTTACCAAATAATTACATTGTTGACCTACTATTATGGATCAAAGATGATTAATGCATTCCAAAAAATTAATAACTTTTCGACTAAAATGAAATACATCTTTTTATCCATTTGTTTATGTTTGGGCTTGTATTTTTTTATTTTTTTGGGCTAATGTATAAATTGCAATGAAAAAAAATATGACCGTTTTCAGCATACTTGGAATTTATAGTTTTCTGGTACTCATATCCGTTTATTTTATGGAATTTGTCCTGGGTTGGAAACCTTGCGAACTATGTTTATTGCAGAGATATCCTTATTTTGTCATCATAATAATATCAATTGCTTTTATAATGATAAAAATTAAGAAAAAGAAAATAAGTTCCAAATTGGCAATTTTTCTTATTTCAGCTCCTATATTTACAGGATTATTAATTGCAATATATCACTACGGTATAGAAAATTCTTACTGGAGAAATATCTCAGGATGTTCTGATCAATTATCTAACATAGATATAAATACTGAGAACCTTTTAATTGGACTTAGCGCAATCAAACCCAACTGTTCAGATCCCGTTAAAATATTGGGGTTATCCATATCAGGCTATAATATTCTCTCCAATATACTAATGATATCAATCATATTTGTTGGATGGAAAAAATTCAGAGATAAATTTTATTAATTTTCAGAAATTATTTTCTCTATATAATTAATCAGATCCTCAATTTCATCCAGGCTTATACTATGGGACAAATCATCATATGATTTGCAATCATATGCAATTTTCTGCTTATCTAATTGGTTTTTAGAATTCTCATAAAAATCAATTGGTACAACCTCATCCAATCTTCCATGCATCATTAAAATGTTGGGTTGTTGTTTGCCTACTGGAATTATTTCATTCATTAACAAACCTGATAGACTTATTACCGCAAGTGGTTTTTCTATACTTCTCAACCCAACTGCCATTGAAATCATTCCACCCTGACTGAAACCACATAATATTACATCTGAAATATCCAAAGACCTTTTTTCTACTTCTTTTTTTATATATTCATTGAAAACTCTATCAGTGACATTCTGTATATTTTGGTCAAAAATATAACGCCTATCTTCATCAATATGAAACCACTGATAACCAAAAGGGTTCATCTCACATTTATCAAATGCATTTGGTGATATAAATTCTATATTAGGTATTTTTTTTTGGATATGTTCCCCGATCGGCAAGAGATCATTTCCATCTGCCCCATAACCATGCAAGAGGATTAACAATTTTTTTTTATTACTCATCTACTTATATCTAAAATAGGTGAATGACTAACAAAACACAATTTTTTTAAGAAAATCTGTTTAAAAAAGCTAGTTATTCACAATGAAATTTTTTGGATTTGAAAAAATTGAACACAATGATTATATGAAACGTATTAACCTATAGAAAAACTATGTCAGAATTTTTTAATATACTTGTAACGATATCAGTGCTTGCAGTAGCATTTGTTCTCATACTTGGACTTATAAACATGCTAAAAAAAGGTAATGCGAATCGTTCACAAAAATTAATGAGGTTGCGGGTTGTTGCGCAATTTATAGCGATTATATTTATTATGATTTTTTTCTACTTTACTTATTGAGGTACTGAGCGATCGTAAAACTAAATAAAATTTATACAAAAACTGGTGATGATGGATCAACTGGTCTTGGAAATGGTTCCAGAATATTAAAAAATTCTGAGCGTGTTTCAGCATATGGAACTGTCGATGAACTTAACTCATTTATTGGCCTCGCAAGAAGCTATATAGATAATAATCAATTAAATGAAATTGATCACACCCTTGCATTAATCCAAAATGATTTATTTGATCTCGGTGCTGATCTATGTATCCCTGATAGCGATAAGAGTGATGGTAGCTTAAAAATAATAAGCAGTTATGTTAACAACCTCGAAAAAGAAATTGATTCACTCAATAAAGATTTAAACCCTCTTAAGTCATTTATCCTGCCAGGAGGAACAAAAATTGCAGCATACTTGCACGTTGCAAGAACAATTGCTAGACGTTGCGAAAGGGAAATGATAGAACTTAACCAAACTGAAGGTGAGAGTATCAGTGATGAAGCCATCCAGTATATAAACAGGCTTTCTGATTTCTTATTTGTTATTGCTAGATATGCAAATTTAAAACTTAATTTTGATGATATTCTATGGGTTCCAGGGAATAACTATGATAAGTAACGGAGTCAAAATATGAAAATACTTGTGCCAGTCAAGAGAGTTGTTGACTACAATGTAAAGATCAGAGTGGATAAAGAAACCAATGCTGTTGATCTTAACAATATTAAGATGTCAATTAATCCTTTTGATGAAATTGCTGTTGAGGAAGCAATTAGGATAAAAGAAGCAGGTCAATGTGATGAAATTGTCGTTGTATCACTAGGTCCTGAACAATCAAAAGAGACTATACGAAATGCTCTGGCGATGGGTGCGGATAGAGGAATACATGTAAAAACAGATCATTCACCTGAACCTTTACTTGTTGCCAAAATTTTAGAAAAAGTTTGTGAAAAAGAAGACTATGATCTTATTATTCTCGGAAAACAATCAATAGATGATGATTGCAACCAAACTGGTCAAATGCTATCTGCATTGTTAAATCGTTCACTAGGAACTTATGCCTCTAAAGTAGAAATAGAAAACGATACAATAATTGTAACGAGGGAAATAGATGGTGGGCTTCAAACAATTAAACTCAAAAAGCCAGCGGTACTAACAACTGATCTGAGACTTAATGAACCCCGCTATGCATCATTGCCAAACATAATGAAAGCAAAGCAAAAAACAATAGATGAACTAGATCCATCTGATTTAGGAATTGATATGACCCCAAAAGTCAGTACTAAAAAAGTTGAAGAACCTCCTAAAAGAGTTGGTGGTGGCAAGGTAGAGTCAATCCAAGAATTAGTTGATAAATTAAAAAACGTTTCAGGAGTAATTTAATGAGTGTACTTGTACTAGCTGAGCATAATAACCAAAGTTTAAAAGAAGCCACAAAAAAAGCCCTCACAGCAGCATTAAAAATATTTAGTCCTGCACATGTTGTTGTTATAGGAAATAATTGTGCATCCGCTGCAAATGATGCAGCCACACTTGAAGGTGTTGAAAAAGTCCTGCTAGTTGAGGATACCACTTATGAAAATATGCTTTGTGAACCAACTGCTGATTTACTTTTTGAACTTATGAAAAGTTATGACTATTTAGTTTCAGCAGCAACAACCAATGGAAAGAATATATTACCAAGAGTTGCTGCAAAATTAGATGTAAGTCAAATATCTGAAATAATATCTGTAATTGATAACAAAACATTCCAAAGACCAATATACGCTGGAAATGCAATAGCAACTGTAGAAAGTTCTACAGAAAAAAATGTAATTACTGTTAGAACAACCGCTTTTGAAACTGCTCAAGTTGGTTCATCTATTGCTACAATCGAAAAGATAGATGCTGGAAATAACCCTGGTTTATCTGAATTCATTGAAGAAAAAGTTTCAAGTAGTGAAAGACCTGAATTAACTTCCGCAGGTATAATTGTTTCTGGTGGTCGTGGCATGCAATCAGGTGATAATTTTAAGATGTTAGAGTCCGTTGCAGATAAGCTCGGAGCCGCTGTTGGTGCAAGTCGTGCAGCAGTTGATGCAGGATTTGTTCCAAACGAATACCAAGTTGGACAAACTGGAAAAGTTGTAGCACCAGAACTTTATATTGCCGTAGGCATATCAGGAGCCATCCAACACTTGGCAGGTATGAAAGACTCAAAAGTTATTGTTGCAATTAATAAAGATGATGAAGCACCTATATTTGAAGTTGCAGATTATGGTCTAGTAGCCGATTTATTCGATGCTGTTCCTGAACTTGACAAAGAACTTGAAAAAATACAAAAATAAGACATGTTTCAAACAATTGGCATAGCTGGGAGCGGTCTAATGGGGGCTGCTATAGCTGAAGTCAATTTGTTATCAAAATTCAATATAATATTGTTCGACTCAAATTCTGAACAGCTTAATAAAGCACAAAAAAAAATTTCATCCCGATTAGATAAAAATAACCAAAATGATACTAAAGTTGGCAGAATTGAATATGTAGATGATATTAGTTTATTTAAATCTTGTGATTTGGTCATTGAGTGTATCACAGAAGATGAAAAAATTAAGACACAATTACTAAATCAAATTGGAACAACTATTGATAACCATACGATACTAGCGTCGAATACTTCATCAATTTCTATTAATAGACTTTCAATTAGCACAGAAAATCCTGCTAATTTTATTGGACTTCATTTCATGAACCCACCACAAATAATAAAGCTAGTTGAAATAATACCCAATAACAAAACTGATATTCAAATAGTAGATAATATAAAGGATTATGTTGCTAAACTTAACATGCAATTTGTTATTTCTGCTGACCAACCAGGTTTTATTGTAAATAGGGTCCTCATTCCTATGATAAATGAAGCAGTGCATGCACTTGAAAGTGGCTTATCTGATGTGCAATCAATTGATAAAGCTCTTAAATTAGGAGCTAATTTCCCAATGGGTCCACTGCAACTTGCAGACTTTATAGGACTTGATACATGTCTATATATATTGCAAATTCTGATAAAAGATTTTGAGAATCCCAAATACAAACCTTGTCATCTACTAGAAGATTATGTTAGACAAGGAAAACTTGGAAGAAAAACTGGTGAAGGTTTTTATAAGTATTAAATAAATTTTATCTTTTTAATTACATAATTATAATAAATATAAAGTAATTTCTATAATCTTATGAGAAAAGTATGGCAAATAAAATGTGGGGTGGAAGATTCACTTCAAAAACTGACGCACTATTAGAAGATCTGAATGCCTCAATCAAATATGATTACAGACTGGCAATACAGGATATTGACGGTTCTATTGCTCATGCCACCATGCTTGCTGAATGTTCAATAATTAAAAGGGAAGAATCTAAAAAAATTATCGATGGACTAAAAAAAATAAGATCTGAAATTCTTGCAGAAAATTTTGAGTTCAAAATCGAACTGGAAGATATACATATGAACATCGAAAGTAGGCTGACGGAGATTATTGGTCCTGTTGCTGGAAAACTCCATACAGCGAGATCAAGGAATGATCAAGTGGCAACAGATATGAAACTGTACCTTATTGAAAAAAATCGTTATCTAGCGTCATTAATAAATTCATGTCAAATAGCCCTTGCTGAACAAGCACTGGAAAATTATGCAACTTTTATGCCTGGATATACTCATTTACAAATAGCTCAACCGATTACATTTGGACATCACTTATTGAGCTATGTAGAGTCCCTAAACAGAGATAAACAAAGACTTCATGACACATTAAAGAGACTTAATGAAAGCCCTTTGGGTGCTGCTGCTCTAGCAGGTACTTCTTACCCAATTGACAGACATATGACTGCAAAATTGCTTGGATTTGATAAACCAATGGCAAATTCTATTGATGCTGTCTCCTCAAGAGACTTGGTTTTAGAAACATTATCTAATCTAGCTATAATATCAATTAATCTGTCTAGATTAGCAGAAGAGATAACATTATGGATGTCATCAGAATTTAATTTTATAAAATTGCCTGACTCATTAACTACAGGGTCATCAATTATGCCACAAAAAAGAAATCCTGATGGCGCTGAAATAATAAGATCAAAAACTGGTAGAATTATTGGCTCCTTAAATACGCTTTTAACTGTACTAAAGGGGTTACCTCTATCATATAGTAAAGACCTTCAAGAAGACAAAGAACCACTATTTGATGCATTAGATACAACTGAAATTTCGTTAAAAGTGATGTCGCTAATGATTAAAAATATGATACCAAACAAACAAGTAATGCTGGAAGCATCAAAAAAGGGGTACTCAATTGCTACAGATATAGCTGATATATTAGTCCAGACCCTAGATATTCCATTCCGAGAAACCCATAAAATAGTTGGGGAGATTGTAGCATATGCTGAAGATAAAAAATTAACATTAGATGAACTAACACTAAAAGATTTTCAACAAATAGATGATAGAATAACAAATGATATAGTAAATAAAATTTCATTTGATGCTATTATTCAGAATAAGACATCATTTGGAGGCACAGCTCCAGAAAACGTAAGAAAAGAAGCTGAAAAATGGCTTAAACTGCTAAAAAAATAAAATGTATAAAAAAATATTTATAAGAAAAATTTTAATTGTCGTCTTTCTCTCTCTAATTGTTACATCATGCGGAGTCAAGGGTGATATTGATTTGGATCAAGACCAAAATATAAATAGAAATACTATATTAGATAAATTGATTTAATAATAATCGACTCTAGGGGATTAAAAACGCGCATGAACCCAATAAGATATAAAGATAATAATTTATTTATAGAGAACCTGAGCGTTGAAGATATAGCAAAAGAAAATAAAACTCCTTTTTATTGCTATTCAGATCAATTTATTAATAGTCAGTACGATAATCTAACCTCAGCATTTGATATGGATATTAGAGTATTTTACTCAATGAAGGCTAATTCGAATGCATCAATATTAAAACTCTTACTTAATAAAGGTTCAGGAATTGATGTTGTATCTGGTGGTGAAATTGAGAGAGCAATTGCTGCAGGAGCATCAGGAAAAGATATTATTTATGCCGGGGTAGGTAAAACTGATGAAGAACTAAGATATGCCATCCAATCAAAGATACACTGCATTAACGTAGAGTCCCAATCTGAACTAGAGCGAATTAATGATATTTGTGAAGAATTAAAAACCAAACAAGATATTGCTATCAGAGTTAACCCTGATGTTGACGCAAAGACGCATATCAAAATTACAACAGGTAAAGCTGAAAACAAATTTGGAATAGAATTTGACTATACTAACAGTATTTATGATATTGCAGCAAATCTTCCTAACATTAATATTACAGGGGTCTCTGTCCATATTGGTAGTCAAATAACAAGTCTAAAACCCTTCAAGAAAGCTTATACAATTATTTATGATTTAATTAATCAGCTCAAAAATTTAGGGCACAATATTAAACATGTTGACCTTGGTGGAGGCTTAGGTGTTCCATATAGTGAAGATGAAACTATCCCTACATTTTTAGAGTATGCCAATCTGATCCAAAGTATTTTTGGAAATACTAATCTTAAGGTTTATATTGAGCCTGGAAGGTTACTCTTGGCAAATAGTGGACTACTAATTACAAAGGTTATAGATGTAAAAACGACTAGCCAGAAAACCTTTATAATAGTCGATGCTGCTATGAATGATTTTATGAGACCAACGCTTTACAATTCTTATCATGAAATTCTACCTGTGAGAAATAATCTTGGCACATCCAATAAATTGTACGACATCGTAGGACCAATATGCGAAACAGGTGACTATTTTGCGAAAAATAGAAAAATGAATTCTGTAAAACCAGGAAGTTTAATAGCCATAAAATCTGTTGGAGCTTATGGGTCAGTTTTATCATCCAATTATAATTCAAGACCTCAAATTGCAGAATTACTTGTCAAAGACTATGAATATGCAATTGTAAGAGATAGAATAGAAGTTAAGGATCTAATCCAGCAAGAAAAAATTGCACATTGGCTGTAACTAGAAATATATTTCTATGACAAACAATATCCTCGCTTTAGAAAAAGTTCATCACAGATATAGTATCACAAGAGATATATTTAATGATATTTCATTAACAATTGAAGAAGGTGGATTCTATTTTATTACAGGTTCATCTGGTGCAGGTAAAACAACTTTATTGAAACTACTATCATCAACTCTTAGACCTACAGGTGGGGATGTATTTTTTCTAGGGAAGAACATAAACAATATTCCACAGAATAAAATTTATGAGATCAAAAGACAAATAGGCTATATTTTTCAAGACTTTAGACTATTACCGCATTTAACTACTTATGAAAATGTTGCTTTACCATTAAGGGTACAAAATAAACGCGAGAAAAACTATAAAAGTGATGTTATTGAGCTACTGAGCTGGGTTAACCTTGAGCATTGTGTCCATGGCTATCCTAATACTTTATCTGGAGGCGAACAACAAAGAGCAGCAATTGCAAGAGCAGTTATTTCATCTCCTAAATTAATACTTGCAGATGAACCAACGGGCAATGTGGACAACTTTAATTCTGAAAAGATAATGAGACTATTCTCCGAAATGAATAAAATGGGAACAACTATTGTCATCGCGACACATGACCAAAACCTCATATCAAAATCAATAGTAAATCGGAAGATTATTGAAATATACAACAATAGTATTAGAACAATAGAAGAATTATGAATATTTTAAACACAGTACTAAATTCATCAGAAAAGAAGAGTATAAGACAACTTGCCCCAAAACCGTCTGCAATAATTCCAGATAACACACTTCATAATCGATATTTGTTTATAATGATAATACTACTCTGTTACTTAAAATCTATTATATTAACTTCACTAGTCTCAATGATTGGTAGTCCAGAATTTTCTGCACTATCAATTAACCTAGTGCAAATTGGATTGCTATCTTGGATTTTTATTGCAGGTTTAATCTTAGCTATTATTTCATTCATAATTATCTATGGCACACATACTTCAATTATTTATAATAAAAATACAATTAACCTACTCATTCATCTGGGCGCATCTAACAGTTTCATAATACAGAGAATAGTCTTTACATTCCTAAAAATAGGTCTTCTTTCTGGAATTTTTGGTTCAGTTTTGGGCTTTGTTACCTTTTTAATAATGAACCCATTTTTATTGCAAATTGGCAGATTATTAAATGATCTATCTCAAATAGTCGAAATAACTAACAGGTCAAGCTCACTTCAATATATTATACTTTTATCAATTCCTATACTATCAATGTCTGCATCTACATTATCTTCCTATCTGACAGTTAGAAAATTAATACGGAAATATAATTAATTAGCTTTATTTTATGTTCTATAAAAAAATATTTCATAAACTGAAAAAAATTTTGTTCCTTTTTTCTTTAATTATAATCCTCTTTGATATCTATGACTTTTATACATTCATCAATAAACAAACAAACAAAATTAATACATACCGAGGTATTGATGCAATAATTGTTTTCACTGGCGGAGAAAATAGAGTTCAATCTGGAATAGATCTAATCTCTAATAATGTAGGTAAAAGACTCTTTATATCTGGAGTAAACCCAGATACAAATATTTTTGATATTTCAGAACAGATACTCTCTGATGAGGATTTACTTAATTGCTGTATAGATTTAGGGAAAAAGGCTAACAATACAATTGAAAATGCAATAGAATCAATTGATTGGATCAAAAATAATAATTATAAAAATGTAATAATTGTTACATCAAATTATCATATGAAAAGAAGCTTATTCATCTTAAAGAATTTTGATAGAAGTATAAATTTCATTCCTCATAATGTTCAGAGCAAATTTCTTCAAAACAAGAACATT
>Ga0181605_10001535_pt1 | contig 21340 bp, 21 predicted proteins | sample 041ome_11_FD_148676 | JGI IMG/M metagenome (GOLD analysis project Ga0181605, IMG submission 148676) | Coastal salt marsh microbial communities from the Groves Creek Marsh, Skidaway Island, Georgia - 041411US metaG (spades assembly) | ecosystem: Environmental > Aquatic > Marine > Intertidal zone...
AGCTTTTGTTAGATATAAATTAGCAGTAAATCTAGGCTCCCAACCGCCTTTACCGTTTGGAACTGGCTCATCGCAGTATCTAGCTATTTTGTATAAAGAGTATTTATCTATGTCTTGTTCTTCTAAAAAAGCTCCTAGACCATATCTGTTATTAACAAGAATATCATAAAATACCCAAGCAGGGTTATGTGTATAAGTAAGCTCTACCTCTCCGCTTGAGTTTCTCTTCCAGTCGCCATCCCATATGCCAGAGTATAGACTATCTAAAGAATATTTAGTATCGAAAGACGTTTGAGTAGTCGGACTATAATTACTAGGTATTCGTACTTTCATGCCATAGCATTCATAAGTACGAGTCGGCATACTTGAAAACTGTTTAGCATTAAAAGTAACATGTCCTACAGCAGAATAGGGATAATTTAATTTTTCTTTAATTACACCTAAAACTTGAGATAAGGCGCCAGATTGAACAGATTGCCACTTGTCTACATCAGGGCCTCTCCAAGTTAGACCAGGCCACCGGTGGCCCCGTCCTTTATTATCGCCGGTCGAATTCGCCGAGTTAGTCAGTCGCGTGACTTTTATTTGAAAATTGCCGAAAGGTTGATAAGGCTCAAGATTTATAGTATGTGAATAAGAGACTGCTGAAGTATTCTTGCCTCCATGAGCAAATATATAATCGTTTACCGACGCGGGGAAAGATCCAGAAATTCCATTTGTAGTCCAATTTTGCGAAAGTTCAGCGTGTAATTTAGAGTCTAGTAAGAGATTTCCTTTTAATTTTTCGAATTGAAATCCGTTACCATCATCCCTATCTATACCTATTTCTATAAGGTATCCTGCTCCTGCAGCCTCTCTACCACCTTTTTGAGTATTTGTTAAATATAGTCCTGAAGGATACCTAAATACTAGGTCTACTAAATCTATTTCGGAGGCTTGAGCACCTGTTATACCTTGTGTAGTTACACTTTGAGAAATTCCTAGCTCTAGCGGTACTCCTGAAGCCAGATTTATAGTAGTTGTACCTGCTGAACCTCTTAAAGACTGTATTGGCTCTTGATTAAGGGTTCCAGGCCTAAATTGATACGCAGAACTACTATACTTTTTAAGATCAGCAATATTGGCCGCCTCTACTCCAGGTTTTGTTAGTGCGTATTTTTTATTTGTAAAAGAGACGGGTAAAGAATTTACTAAAGTTGCATAGGCTCCAGAAACCGAAGCAATTTCAAAAAAAGTGCCTATACTTAAACTTGCAGAAAGGTCCGAAAGATTTTCTGCTAAATTTTGAAATGTAAACGCAAATCCTTTAAGGCCCAGAGTTACTTGAGCATTAGTATAATCTAAATCAATTATATAAGTTTCAGAATACTCAAAGTCTCCTCCTAAATTTAATCTGCAGATAGATTTTCTATCTGAAAGATTCTCAGAGTTTATTCGAGTATCTATATTTTTAGTCCAAGAAGGCGGAAGCGAAGAGAATCCGCCAAGAACTACTGAAAGGGAGAAGCCCGTTTGAGAAAATTCAACTACAGATAAGTTAGAGAACGAGAGAATATCTTCTACAAATAGAAAACCTCCCCCATATAAGGATAGATCTCTAGAATTAGAAAGAGGCCCCGCAGTTGTTCCTGATCCTGATATAACATCTGTGTCTCCTTCCGAGACATAACCTATTTCTTCTTCTGAGAATATCGGGTCATTATTTAGATATATACTATCCCCACCCTTTACTAAGCCACCTATAGGGCCTTCTGAAATAAGATCGGTAACAGAAATAATCTGCTCGGTAAATCCAAAAGGGGCAGAATTTATAGAGTTATTATTGCTTGAGGCTTGTCTACGGTCACTTGAATTTATTGAACTTCTGCTCATTTAATCTTTCCTTAATCTATAGATATTGGGCCAAAAAAGTTTTTTCCGCCCCAAGTTAAATCTAAATCTATCACTTCGCCGCCTGGCAGTGTTATGGAGGAGCCTCCGCTTACAGAAGAGGCTGCAGCTGCATCAAAACTAATAGGTTGTCCAGGTACTCTTAATTTTCCATATAATACAGGAACTGGATCTCCTTCAATTATGTTTTGTTCCGCTCCATTAAATAGGTATGATTGTTCTTGATCATTATCGGTTGCAGGATCGGGTGCCATTAGTTGCATTATACCAGTTAATGCTAGGTTTACGGCTACAGCCCCTGCAAAATATACAGCCGCGGTGGCAGTTTTGCCCAATTCTGCAAAAGCTACTTCCCACCCAACAGTACCTCCACTAGTAACTATCAAATAAGTAGCAACTACAATAGCTATCGCTGCAAGAATTTTTGACCCCCCACTTTTTGAACCCGCGGGAACAGGAGTAATGGTTATGTCTCCTTCTGAGATATTCATTAATAGTTCTTCTTGATACTCTAAGCACTCTCCAGCTATATCTATTTCAAATCCTACGTCTTTTTCGTGCTGTTCTATTAAGTACTTTTGAAAGTCTGGAAAATTTGCATCCAGACAGCGAAATACTTCTGCAGGAGTCTCTGCTACTATCTCAAGCTCACGAATAAATTTATGCCCAAGCTCTCCTTCTAAAAATATTTTACGTTTCATATCTGTACGCTTCCACTAAAAATTTGATCCACAAAGGATACAAGCTTTCTCTGCAAGATAACCTATTTACTGCGTGATGATAAAAAGTTTCGTTACCTAAATAAACCCCGCAATGGTTTGGCACCTCTGAGTTATTTTGAAATAAAAGTATATCATTTTTTTGGACTTCTTGCAAGGAAATTTTTTTGAACCCCCACTCGGCCATAAGCTCTTCGCAAAAATAATTTAAACCTTTTTCCCACCAGTCGTCTTCAAAAGCTATACGATGTGGTATAGTTATATTTTCTCTCTTTAAAAAATCTCTGGCGGCTTCGAAACAATCATATTTGCCAAATATATATTCTCTTCCATAAAGTTCTGTAACATCGGTGTCGGGCTGCTGTATATGTAAGTCCATAGTAGGATAGCTAAATATATAATATGGAATGCCTAAGGAGTTGCAGTAGTTTATATCGTGCTCACTGGGCTCACAGCTACTATCTGGATGACTGTGTACTATTGCTATAATATCTGAGGTTCTATGTATTTTTAGATATTCTTGGGAGTCAAATATAAAGTCTTCGTCATTAGAAGCTATATTTTTACAAGGCACCCAACTAGCTTTTCCTTTTACTACTGTTATTAAGCCACAGCCTTCTTTTGGGTACTCTTTTTCAAAGTGTTGTTGTATTTCTTCTAGAAAATTAAGTATCATCGGAACTTTCGGGTTCCTGGAAACCCTCCAAAAGGCAATGTAATAGTAGTATCATACTTACTAGGGCTGGGTACGTTATAGGCTCCAGTTCCGTCATAAGTTCGAACTACTTGAAATCTGCACTTACAAGAAGATAGAAGTTTACCGCAAACATCACCTTCTACCCATACAGTATAGTCTGTGCCAGGAACTACTCCTCTATTATTTTTTATGGTTCTCCATACTTTACTATTATATCTTACATAATTACTATTTCTAGAGTCCTCACTATTAACATAATAATTAGTATTACTATCCCAGTCTGTGAAATTTCTATAAATTTGCCAATATAAAGTATTTGATAAGTTAATATTTGCAGGAACATCTGCTTTTGCTAAGTAGAATCTATAAAATGTTACTCCATCAATAAGCTCAGGTACATACACCGCATCGTCTTTTGAGTATGTAGAAGCCGGATCATGCGGAGGCGCTCCATCTTCGCTGCCACTCATATTCTGTAAATAAACTAAGTAACAAATAGGTTCATCGTCCACCGTAAAATAAAAACTTTGTGGGCCTGCATTTGACCATTCTCCGTTAATTTTTTCTGGATGTATAATTTGATTAGAATCTGTCCAGGAACATGCACTAGCTACGTCTTCCGTACTTGCGTTATACCCTTTATACAGCCAAGGGCAATACTTTCCTACTACATTTCTGTAAGGTAATCGTGTGCCTCCAAGATCAAAAGGGGACGCCAACTCTAATTCTACACTAATATCGTTCTTTGAGGCCAGTCTATCGACCAAATATACAGCTTTAGGGAGTTCGTAAGGAGAGGGAGCAGGCACAGACTCTGTACCTATATCAATATATTTTGATAAAGTTTTAATTCTTGTAACTCTTGCCCCAACTAAATCATCGAGTTTAAAGTTAGGTATATTCTCGGCGGCCAACAATTGACGGAACTTAGATTGACTATCTAAAATAGAATCAACATTAGGAATAATTAGAGATGGTCGAGTTTGAGCCCCTTCAGAAGTAATTTCTAGTTTGTCCATTCCGATAGGAAATGCGTGATATGTATTCCCTCCAAAGATAATATCTTCGCTAGTGTTTTCTGGATGGAGCCTTAGAGTTATTTGTGACTCTTGTAACGTTATCTCAAATAGCGATATTACGCCAGAGTCCAAATTTAAACTTTCTGTATCTTTTGCAATTATGTCACTCATGGTTCATAAACTCTTCTAAACTGTGCTGATAAAGAATAAACGTCTTCATATTGGTAAGTAATATTAAAGTTGTCACACACTACTTTTACAGTATCTTCATCTATATTAAAGTCAAAACTAAGAGCTGCGTTAGCATTTAAATAATCTTCAATTACTTGAATTTCGTCAGCCGCTCTATTTCTAAAAGATAAATTATATACGTCTCTTTGAGTATTTATACCGTCTAATACCCGTTGCTCATATCCGTCTCCAAAACTAATTTTTAAAACTTTTTGGGAAGTGTCTCTAGTTACTCCTTTATCTACAGCAAAAGCTTTTGGAGTCCCAAGATCTGGATTATAACTAATAAGTTTTGTTACTGGATCTTCTAGTACGGGTATTGTTATGTTATAATTTTTTGCCATTTACGCGACTCCATAAGGGTTTAATATTCCGCCCGAACGTTTTTGATTCTGAAGTTCTTTTTGTACTGCAGAGGCTATTAGTCTTCCAATATTTTCTCCCTGAGAGGAGTCAGATTGAGAAGTTTGCTGCGAGTTTCCATTACTATCCATACTAACATTTACGGTTACATTATTCATTTGCTGACCGCCACCTTTAAATTCTACAGGAATAGAACGATTATTGGGAAGAGGTACTACTGCTTCTGTTCCGTGTAGTACTGCGGGATATCCTCGTTGAGGGCCTGCTAAAACTCCACCCATAGCCATTTTAGGGGCTTCTGATATTCCTCCATATCGAAACGGAGAAGCATCAAAAAACCCACCAGCTCCTGCATTTTGACTTGCAAAATCAAATTCTCCACCACCTCCAAAGGCACTAATTCCAGCCTGTATAGCTTTAAATACTAGCATTTTTGCTATCATTTTTGCCAGATCTTGCAATATTGAGACTGCTAAGTTTGCAAAAGCTTGTTTAACACTTAAAGTACCTGTTATGATTCCTGCAAAAGCATTTTCAAATCCAGTATACACTGAAGAGTAAACGGATGCTAATCCTTCAGTTACTAACTGTAGTTCATATTGCTCTTCTGTCAAAGCCCTAATTTCTTCTTTTTGTAGTTGAGACAGACTTATTCCCTGTTGTTGTGCTTGTATAAATATTTCTTGGGCCTGCTGCTCCGCAGGGTTTATAGAAAGAGAAGCTAAGCGTGCTTGAGTTAATTGTTTTTGGGTTCTTAAACTTCTTAATAGCGCCTCATCCCTTTCGCCAAATCGTTCTATTTCAAGCTCTGCTAGCTTAACTCCTTGTATTGCATTGCTCTGCTCTTTTCTAGCTGCTGCTAGCTCTTCATCCGAGCCTCCGCGGGCTCCTATAAAATTAAGTCCTTGGACTTCAGCAAATTTAGCCGCAGCAGACGCCTGACGTTGTGCTGCGAGTGCTAAGTTTTCCTCTAAAATCTTAGACTGAACTTCTGCGCTACGAGTTGCTTGCTCAAATCCGAATAGTCCTCCGATACCGCTATCTACCCTTTTCTTCTGTAAAGTAAGAGCATTTATATTTCTTTGCACTTCTAGTTCTTTATTCTTTATAGTTAATAGCTGCTCTTCAAATCTTATAGCATCAATTACGTATCCGTTTCTTTCATTTTCAAGATTAATATTTTCTTCGAGTATCTTTGACTCTACTTGTAGCTGGTAAACTTTTAAAGCTGCTGATTTTATCTGCTCGTCCGTGCCTTGTTCAACGGCTGCCTGTAATTCTGCTTCTGCAGCTAGTTGTTTGGCTTGTATGTTTAGTTTTTGGTTGTCTTGTTGTAATGATTTAGACTCTATATTTTTTATTTTATCTGCAACTGTAATACCAAGTGTCTGGGCTTGGGCAAATTTAAGTTTATTAAAAACCTGTCTTGCAGTAATATTATCTAAGTCTTTTTCAATTTTTGTAAAATTAGTAGCTAAAGCATTTATGTAATTTTGCTGTTGCCCAAGGGCGACTAGTTCTTCTTGAATTTGCTTAGCATTATTTTCAGCTTCTACATAAGCAGCCCCTGTTCTACCTACTTCGGCAGCTAAGGCCTCTGCGGTTTGTTTTGCTAATTTTAACTCTCTCTGCGCTTGCTTGACACTTTTGCCTAGAAAGCCTCCTGCTTTTGCTACCTCTTCTTGGGCCTGTTTTACTTTCTCTACCCCTCTTGTTGCAGCGGCAGTTGCTGCTTCAAATTCAGCTCTAGTGGCTCCTACATCTGCTCCCTTGCGAGAGGCTTCTCTATTTGCGGCGGATACTACAGTGTTAATATTCTCTGCGGCCGCCCTCGCAGAGCTGGCAAGATTAGAGAAAGGGTTCTGGGTTATAGAAGAGGAGGTTTTTGAGAGCTCAGTATTTAATGTTTGTTGTACTTCTTGCATACGCTGTGCAGCCGAAGATGCTGTTACATAGTCTTCTACTAAACTACTTAATTGTCCTTTTAGACCTGCGGATAACGTGCCGGTCTTTTTAAACTCCTGCCCCAAAGACTTTAATCCAGGTATTAAAGGAGATAATGTATCGAAGGTTTGCTGAAGGCCAGATCTTGCTTTTTGATATCTGTCTTCTCCAACAACGTTTATATCTATGTTTTCGAACTCTTTTAACCTACTTAAAATATTTGCAGTATTTAAGGCGTTTCCTGTTGCAGTTATAGTTTCGGTTAAACCTAATAAGTTTTGAAAGTCTACTTTTGCAACCCCTTGAAGTTCTTCATTAAGAGTTTTACCAGATTCTATAAATTTATCTGTTGCCTCCCTAGCTTCCTTTATTTTTTCAGGTATAGGGAAAAAGAATCTATATACCTCTGCACTAAAAGAAACCACCAAGGTGATCAATCCTATCCAGCCCAAAGCCGCCGATAAAGCTGCTCCTGCAGAAGCTGCAAGACTAGTAAGACTTACTATCCCAGTTTTCACTACCCCTAAAGCTCTGGTAGCTTGGACACCATATAGTTTAACTTGAGCCCCCATTCTTGCCCAACTAAGTTTGTGCTTACTTTCAAAACTAGTTAGTATTTGAACCCTTTTGTTATAAGAAGCCCTTAAATCTGCTACTTGTTGAGCATTGTAACCTTTTAACTTACCTGTAGTTACTTTACCAAACTTATCTATATTTGCTTCTGCTCCGTCTAGTATCTTTTTTGCCTGTCTCTGAGCGGCTTTTGAGTCTGTTTCATTAAGCAAAAACTCAAAACCTCCCTGTCCAGTTTTAGTTTTAGGCTGGTCTCCTATTAATTTTTCTGCACTTTTTGCGGTTTGCTTCAGAGCTTCTGCCTGTGTTTGTGAAAACTCTTGTACTTTTTTCTTCGCCTTGTCTAATTTATAATTATATACTTTTAATACTCTTTCTTGTCTCTTTAGGCTTTGCTCTGCGGCATCTCCCCATTCTTTAAAATTAGGCAGAATTTGTTTAATTATTGGAAGAGCTACTAGTCCAAGGGCGGCTGTTAAAGCATAAGTATTTTTGCTTAAAAAATCAAATACAGGACGAAGACCTTCTATTAGTCCGGATTTAAAAGTGTTTATAAGAGTATCAAAGCTTGTCACAAAACGATTCAAAGATGCAGCAGAAGGATCCATAATCTCTTCTATCTGTCCAAATTTTTTCTCTGCTTGAGTAAGGACTTCATTTGCTACTGCTTGGCTTCTTTCAAATGCTGTCAAATCGTCTTTAGCTTTGCCAATAGCAAGAGCGTATTTTTCTGTTGCTGTTTCAAGACGTAAAATAATTCCTAATTCGTCTAGTAATTCTGGTTCCGCTTTTGTTACACCTCTTACCAAACGATTAAAAGAGTCTGTTAAATCCCTTCCAAGAGCAATAGAGGCATTTTTAGCAGCAGAACCTAGCCTGTTTAGCTGGTCTGGAGAAAGCCCGGAAGCTGTTCCTATAGCTGCAGCTTTTGCTGCTTCTGCATAAGTTAACTGCCCTGCTGTAGCATCTTTTATGCTATTTGTAATTGTTTTATACGCTACGCCTGTGGTAGCTGCTAAAGCCTCTTGACCAGCAATAAGATTAGAAATATCACTAGCAGATTTAAGAAATTGAAACGCTGCACTAACAGCAAAGACTTGTGCAGCCACAGTGGCATAAATGCCGACTAAGCCTCCCATACCTTGTTGCATTTTAGAGAAAGCTTTAGTTGTATTATTTGTAGCTCCTGCCGCTCCTTTTATGTTACGGTCATATTGCCGAGCAGACTTAGCAGTTTTGTCAAGACTTTCTGAGGCTTTTTTCGCATTCATAGCCACCTTTTTAGTGGTGCCTTTGTCATCTACCTCTAAATCTAATTCAATTTTATTTTTAGCCATCAGCCTTGAACATTATGGGTGTAATTTCTTCCACCGCTTGCTTTCGCTTTTCTTTCGTCTGCTTTCCGCTTTCGCTCTGCTTCTTCGGCCCTATATGATACAAGAAGCTGTTCGTAGGTTTTCATAAAAAATAAAACTACTTTTGTATTCTCTACTTCGTAAAGCTCGAATAAATAATCTAGTCCTTCCCAGTGCTTTCCCATATACGTACCAGAATTTCCTTCCCAATAATCTGATAATAAAGAAAACACAAAAAATGCCACTTGAACCTCTTCAGGAAAATCTGAATAGGTTAGCGGCATTTTGGCAGGGTCGGGCTCTTGACCTAACTGTTCACAAATAGTTAGATACTTTTCTACGCTATGGTTTGAATGGCTTTCTTTTACAAATCTCTCAAGTAACCTTTGTAGTTCAGTTACTTGTTCCTCGTAAAATTTTCCAAGTCTCCCACAGTTTCGGTTACCCAAGTGTCAAACTCTGCAGAATTCTTCATTAGAGTCTCTGCATTATCATGGGTAAAAAGCAGTTCATCGTCCGGGTCTAAAGAATCCACATCTACCAAAAGAAGCTCTTCTAGGTAACGATATTTTAATCCCTTCCATCCTTTGATTACTGCAGTAACATATTCGGTTAAAAACCGTTCTTCGTCTAGAATCTCTTCAGGTTGTCGAGTCTTTTTATTAAACTTTGTAGTTACACACTTTTTTCGTAACTTTAGCAGCTCTTCCCTGCCTAAGTAGCATAAATCGACAGTAAAGCCGGAATACCCAGCATAATCAATACTAACAGTTTTACTTGGAGTCATTAGACTCGCTAAAGAAATGGGTGAATCGCTCATTTAAACCTCGTTTGTTATTCTGTGAAAAAGTTGAATTTTTATAATGTATAGTATACTGAAGACCACCATAAAAGTCAAGAATCATTTTTTATAGGGGTAATAAAAAACCCGCCGAAGCGGGTTTAATATTATTATATATTGAATTTATAATGTAGCACCAAAGTAAGTCAAAGTAAATTCGTCAGCTTTATCAAAGTCTTCTGTATAAGCACCAAAGCCAGTCTCTACAGAAATTACGTCTTCAATAGAGTGTGTAGGTACTTCGATGTGTACTTTCGGACAAGTTACATAAAGTCGAGGAGTTCCAGCAACCCCGCCACCGATTTGGAAAGTTACTTGGAAATCATTTACAACCTTATCCAAACCTTTTCCTACAGTGGTCATATCATTAAATAAATCTACTGAAGTGCCCTTATTTGCCCCCGTAGTATCAAGAGTTAGATAGCAAGTAAAATTACCAGTTACTGTACGTCCACCTGTAACACCCTCAATAGGTACGTTTACCTGTCCAAGTTCTTCTGGTACAAGATAAGTAATGTTATTTGTAACTGTAATGTTGCCACCAGTAAGAGTCAAGTTGTACTCTCCTGAAGGAAATGCAGTAGTGTCCGTAGTAGATACTTGCATTTGAGTAATACGATTACGGATAAAGGTACTAGTTGAATCTACTGCGGTATCGATTGCCATTACTCCGGTATTGGCGTCAGTTGCAATACCTAATTTATTATCATCAGAGCTATTAATAATTACTTCTGGTACGTCTCGTCCAGTAAAACTATTTCCAGCCTGAACAAAAACATCTCCTGCAGACTGTAAATCAATAATATTTTTTGCGAAACCGGTCCAGTTAATAGTAGCAATTCCATCTACCTCAAAGTCGATAGATGCTTCATTAATTTGAGCATTTTCTAATTTGTAAACCATGGGTTTTGTAGGGTTTGTTTCCATTACAAAATACAGGTTACAGGTTGCAAGTACTGCTCGATTTGATTGACCAAAGTTAATAGCATTATGGTCAGCAGCGGGCAAGCCTACTACTGCGCCATAAGGAGAGTTAGCGTCTGCGTTTGTGCTTCTATAAAATGCTTCAGTACTCCCACCTTCCAGAGTAGTAACAGTTACTACTAGATCTGAAGTTGCGCCCTCTAAAAGGTCAGAATCAAAAGTAATTGTCTCTGAGCCAGTAAACCCTGAACCGCCGTTAAGAACTGTAAGAGTTTTAGTGAGTCCATCTACTGAGTAAGCGAAAGAAGCTCCGGTACCTGCACCGCTAACAGTGCCGTCCTCTGAGTCAAGAATATAAGTACCGTCTACAGTATCTGCACCTCCAGCCGCTGTAGCTTCTGCAATAATTCCTAGGCCCGCTCCGAAAGTGCCGTAAGTATCTGCACCTGCCATAATGTTCCACAGAGCTTCTTCTACTGCGTGATGTTCACTGCCTGTATCATAAGGACGTACATAAGTACTAAAAGACCACTCTGCAGGGGCTAGAGAGTCTGTAAATAGTCGTCGTCCTCGTCGTGAGATACCATCAGGGCCTTGCATTTCGTTAAGAGTAATGTCTGAGGTATTTGTTGCCTGTGAAAAACTAAATCCATCGAGTACTGGAATTTCCCACAGAGTTCCGCTAAATTCCACGTAAAGTTTACTATCACGTGAAAAATATAATGATTGTGCCATAGTCTATCTCCTATGATCTTGAAAGGACTTGAACGTGAACGTTTGTTCGTGTCAGTCGTTTCCTGGGTCTTAGTATCGAACTTGAATCAAAACTTCTGCAACCCCTAGAGGTTCTAGAACTCCTTCGTCGGTATCAATACTAATTATACTAATTTGTTGAGTTGTTTGAGTTTTGCCCTCTCTATCTATATAATCTAGCCTAGAGTTGTCCTCAATAACTGTCTCTAAATCTTCTAGTAAAGTTGCTAGGGCGTCTACGGCTTCATCCTCATTTACATAGCAACGTATAGTAATATTTAAAAATCTATCTTTATAACCTCCGCCTTGGTACTCTCTGCTCTCTGCGCCCGCATTTAAATGAATAGAAGGAAACTGCTCTACTTCGTCCCAAAATTTTAATCGCGGGCTAACTTCTGCTATTTGAGTGTAAAAAGCTCCTGTACCATTTATTTCTGCTATTCTTTCAGCAAGAGCTTTTGTTATTGCTTGTCTTCTGCTGGAATATACTCTACTATTTGGCAGTGACATTTATAGCCTCCTTGTAAAGAATCTTCCCATGCCTTGAGAAGCTGCTATCTCTCTCATAGATCTATCAATTAATCTTCGTGGATCTCTGTCTGGGGATCCTTGGGCGTATCCAGGCTCAAAAGTCTGGTACGGATACTTATCATACGTATACCCAAAACTTGGATAGCCTTTACTTGTTATATTAACATCTAAAACTCTGACACTACTGGCAAATCTACCTGTTTGATAGTTTAATGCCGGACTAGACATATTTTTTTGTAAAACACTCGGTAGATCTCTATTAAAAATACCTAACATAGCTAGCTGATTTGATATTGAAATAGGCGAAGTTCTTCCTTTTGTTGCTAAAGCTGCTCGGGCTCCTCCCCTATTTATTGTTTTTACTTTACTAGATTTGCTAGATTTTGTTGTATCCTTAGATCTACTCTTAGTCCTAGTATTTACATTTTTAATAGTTGTTTTAGCTTTTACATTTTTATTATTCTTTAAAGGCTTTACTATGTTATCAAGTACCAGAGTTTTTGCAATTTTTTCCTTTAGAGTACTAGATCCTTCTAGGTTAAGATAATCTACGTTTGCGAAAGTTTTTTCAAAGGAAGAAATAAAAGCTTCCTGAAGGAGTCTTTCTTCCTTAGAGCCTCTTTTTAAGTTTAACTCTGCAGAAATAGGAGTAAGAAGCATGCTTATTCCAGCTTTTAAGTCTCCGCCCTTTGTTAGTATTTGTTCAGATAATACGACTAAGTTCCATACTAAATCTTTTAGTTTTCCTCTTTGTCCTTTAGTTAGAAAATTTAGTCCGCTATCTACTTCATATATTAAATTTTGTTCAAAAATATTTTTATTTTTTGTGTACTGTTCTACGCTACCAATTAAAGAAAATGCTCCGGCTACCGCGCCTACTATTCCTGAAGCAGCTCCATCCGCTCCGTGGTCTAAATGAGTAGTTCTTCCAAACTCTTTACTATTATAAGAGTCTTCTCGCCCTTTTAAATTATTTACTAGGAAAGATTTATTAAAATCTCCTATCTTTGTCTTTATAGTATCAAATGAGTAAGGCAAATAAAATATAGATCTACCAAATACTAGTCTCTGATCTTTTACTAATTTTTTAAAAAACACATCCTGTAAAGATCCAGAGTCTGGAAAAGGTACCGAAAGCTTTCTAATCTCTTTCTTTAACTCTCTTCTATATTTAGTACCTTCGCTAGTTGTGAGTTGTCTACCTATAGCCGCTTCGAAACCTTTTTGTATTGCATTTGTTTCTTTTGTTTTTAATACTAGACACTGCTGTACTTTAGAAGACTGCAGCAAGGTTCTAGCGGCTTCTCCTATAGTTTTTTCTCTCTGAGTCGTAAACTCTTGTAAAAGTTTATTGCTAATATTTTTTCTTATACTAGAATTACTCATTAGTGTATAATTTTATATAAGTCTAAAACTCTTTCAATATGGTCTGGAAAGCCCCCAACCATACGTAGTTTAGTAACTCCTTGATTTTCTATAGTAGCTCCTACCATAGAACGACGTTCTTTATGCTCGTCTCGTAAATAGTATTTTACCAAATCAATTACTGCTAGCTTTAAGTCTAATGGGCACTCTTCATACCCTGCAGTATACTGTATAATTAAAGAAGCAGGCCCCTTAGACCAGTTATTACGTATTTTATATAAGCTATCTGTATTCTTATCTAGTACATACTGAGAAGCATCAAGAGTTACATAAGAGCTCTCTGGTCTATCTCGCTCTTGAACAGAAGTAATAGTATTTACGGGGCATTCACTCAATTGTACCACATCTGTATCCCAAGAAAGGGTCACCTCTTCCGTTTTAGGTGTAGTGTAGTAATCAATTATTGTTGTACCACAATAAGTTTTTACTAATTGACTTACAGAAACTATAAGGCGTTCTAATCTCTCGTCCTCTTTGGACGATGTGATACCTTCATATTCTTTATACTCATCAATCGTGATTAAATCTGCCATAATAAATTAATTAGTAAAAACTTGGGGAGGCGAACCTCCCCAGTTTAATATATTAGGATCCGGCGCCCAAACGAACTGCAGCGGCCTTACCTGCAACAGAGTTGAACAACTCGTCGAAGCCAAGGTGCTGAGTACCAACAAGTACGCGACGCTGAGCAGCAACTTCATAGTCTTGCTCTACAGTCACGCCACGAAGACGTGGAATAACAAAGTTGGATACGTTTACAGCAAACGCGCCCATGTTGGCGGTAGAAGCGGCAGCAAAGTTATCAGAGATAACAACTGGCGAACCATATACAGCACCAACTTGACCAGTCAACTTCAGAGCAGCATCTGAACCAACTTCAAATACGTTGTCAAATTCTGCATCATTGATGAGATCATGGTATACATCCTGTGAAACGATATATACTACGTCTTGAGGCATAAGGCCGTATACGCCCATATCTCGACGCATAGCTACAAGATCTTTTGCAGTTACAGCAGTACCAGTAGTAGTTACTTTATCAGTAGAATCTACTGCCAGACCATCGAGACCCGGGATAGCTTTGGAGTTACCAACAAGAATTGCAGCATCTACAGCACGAGCGTGTGAACGAGCAATACCATCAGTCAACATTGGCATCAAGTTAACAAGTACTTCTTCATCAATGTAGTTGTCCATGTAAGAAGTAGAGATCAAACGATCTACTTGCAAAATCTTTTGCTTAGCGTTGTAAGTACCTGTAGTACCACCAGTACGATTAGTAATACCAGTGGTATCACCTGCGCCCAGAGCGTCTTCGCCACCTGTTGACCAAACAGCGGCAGTTACGTCTTCTTGCAAAGGAAGAACTGTAGACTTAGAGTTTACTGCCATCTCACGGAAGAGTTGAGCAGTTCGCAACTGAAGCTGAATCTCTTTCTCAATCATAGTAGAAACTTCTTGATTGATGTCACCAGCGTTAGCCGCATAGTCAATACCAGCTTTTTGCAATACTGAACGGCCAAAGTCAGTATCAAAACCTTTGCTAGTAATTACACCAAGAAGGTGCGCATGCATAAGGTCTTTGTTTCCTTTTATAAGGTTAGAGCCTTCACGGTCAGCAAAAATACGCTTAGATTCACGCATTTTGGTAAGCTCTTCGTTCTTCTCTTGGAGTTGAGCAGCAAAAGACTTAATTACTTCTTCAACCTTTGCATCTTTCTCTTGTAGCTTCTTCTCAACATCAGCCATAAGACGCTCTGCGCCTGACTCGATGCCTACACGAATAGCAGACTCTTGTGCAGCTTTTTGCTCTGCTTCTACAGCAGCTTTTTGCGCTGCTTCTTGTGCTGCTTTTTCTGCAGCGGCTTTCTCTTCGGCCTGCTTCATTGCGATCTTAGCGGCAGTCTCTTCAGCTACCTTCTTAGCGAATGCTTCCAGGTCGATTTCTGGAGTGTTATTAACTTCAGACATTTGGATCTCCTTTTGGACTTCTTCGTCCCTTTCCGGTGTTTCACTAGCTACTTCTGAATCTTCAGTTTTAGCCAGAGACTGACCGGCTAGATCTACACTGTTTTTGAATTGTTTCTTGAAATCTTCGTACTCGGCCATCGAGTCAAAAGATTTAGCCAATGAAAAAGTAGCTGCTTGGTTGCAAGGCACAGACACAACTGAAACCTCGAACAGTTCAGCATCCTTAATCTTTAATCCGTCAGTTTCACTAATATAATCAGCATCCTTGACTCGGAAACCGACAGAAAAGGCTCCAAGGACACCGTCTTTAACAAGGTCCGCCACTGCTCCCGAAGGAACCTTAGCACTTTTTGAAATTTTTGCTTTTAACTCAAGACCATTTTCAGTTACTTTTAAGCCCGTCGCACGGCCAATAGGATGATTATAGTCATGGTTAAAAAGAATAATAGGATTTTTCTCGAAGTTAGCTAATCCGCCTTTCGTCCAAGCCGTTGCGTCTATAGTATCGCCTGCTCGATCAAAATCGGAAGTACTTGCCATACCGCAGATATGAACACCGCCATCTTCATCTACATCTAAGGACTTAAAGGTGGAAGTAAAGTTAAAAATTTTATTCATCGTCTACAACCTTTTCTTTCTTAGTAGACGCCTTTTTTAGGGCCTCTAAGCCTTCTGAAGCAGCAGGAGCTGGTTCTTCCTTTGGAATCGGATTAATAATAGTATTTACATCAGGATAGAAGGTTTTGAGTTGGCCCATTACTCGCGGCCAACGGTTACCCCATCCTGCTTTAATTAGTCTTCGTGCTACAGCTTCTCCAGCGCCTACGGCTTTTAAATAGTCTTCGTAGGCAACATCTGTTGTAAGAGCGTGCATTTTAAACTGCTCATACATTTTATCAAGAATAGCTTTTTTTGATCTCATTGTAGGCATTAGTTACCCTCTGTATTATCGGCCTCAGTTGGTCGGCCTCCTTGACTTGGATCTACTGCGCTTCCGGCAATATTGGCGGGTACGCGAATTTCGTCGGCGTCAGGCAATTCATCAAAGTTCATTGCAACTCTTGCTTCATTAGGTGTTATAATACCAGCATTTACTAAAGAAGTATAAAAAGTTGCTTGGTCTCTAAGCTCTGGTTGTAGTGCTGGAATATCCGTAATATCTTCTGTAATATGAAAACCAAAGAATCTACTATAACCTATATTTATTTTTTTGACTATAGGTAAAATAGTTTCTAAGTAGTACATTCGTAAATTTGGACGAATATTTGCATTATTACCAGAGTCTAATAAAATTGGAGGGACTCCCAAAGCCTTTAAAATAATTTTTTCGTTTTCTGCTATTGCTGCTTGGAAATCTAACTCTTTAAAACTAACTTTTGATAGCTCATCTACTTCGATCCCTCCATCTAAAATAAGAGGCCTTCTTCCTCCAGCATCTGGTCTATAACGAGCGCTCCAAGATTGAATCATTCTTTCTTTAATTTTTTCTGAAAGAGTGTTTGGAGATTTTAACACAAGACCTGGAACTGCTCCGTTCTTAAAAAAGTTATCTTGAAAATCTCTCATGCTCTTCATAAGTATCATAGTACGCAGAGCAGGCTTTAGTCTAGATACTCCTCTATAGATTGAGTAAAAAGAGTTTTCTTTAATATGTATAATTTCTGATGGGTAGAATATTTTATCATTACCATTAAAGCTATAGTGATCGACATATGTAGTAGGACTAGCATGTATAGTCATTTTGCTTGCGGGAAGATGGTAAAGGTGTACTCCATCAAAATAAATAAAGATATTCCCATCTAATACGTAGTCTGTAATTAGGTTTCTTCGAAAAGAAGAAATATCTTGAAAAGGGTTTGGTGCTCTATTTAAAAGAGTATCAAGACTAGAAGCTTTTACTCCCTTTGCTACACCAGGAAATGCATCGTCCCTATGAACAACAGCATTAATTTCTGCAGAGTCATCTACTAAAAGATTTACTCCTCGATTAACAATTTCGAGGTCTTCATAGGCTCTCTCATAGCTAAAAGTAAATTCGCGAGAAGGCTCGGTAATATTAGCATAGTAAGGCTGAATCGGATTCAGTTTTTCTTCGTCAGCCTCCTCTATTTTTTTATCAGAACCTAATCCGAATTTATACCATGCCATGTTTGTCTCTTTGAATATCTACCCAGCGCATTTGTTTTTCTGCGGTAACGAGCGCAGGGTTGCGTCCGTATACTGAGTGAAGCTGTAAATGATGATTGTGGCACAACGTTACGGTGTGCTCGTATAATTCTGCCCAGTTCTCTTCTATAAACTCATCTCTCCAGATTACAATATATTCGTCCGTATAGTGTTCTGGACGTATTTTTTGTTTATTCTTTAACCATTCATCTAATAAAGGAGTTAGAGTATAAAAATGGTGAAAGTCTAGCGTATCTGAAGCTCCGCATATATAGCATTCTGAACCTTTTTCATATTGAGACTTTGCTTTATCTCGTATATACTTTACTGGGTCCCTTTTTAAATGCTTGCTTTTTCTAGCTATGGGCTTTTTCATAATTTAATACCAGAATTATATCTTGGAGAGGTTAAAATGTCAAAGGTTATTTTTGTTAGGTATCGTTAGAACCCGCTTGAAGACGTTTCAAATGAGTACAAAGCATATCGAAGTGCATCAGCCATGTGAGAGGCCATATTATGTTTAGGTTTTTCTCTCAAAAGATTTGGATTAGGATCCCATTGATATTGATCTAAAGCAGATAAAGTTTCTTTACACCTTTGATCTACAATTAAAGCATTATTATCTACAATTCTTTCTACGTGCGCGATGCCATCTAACACTGACTTCTTAGCATTGGTGGTGCTTATGTCATACTGTTGAGCAAAATCATATCTGGTCTGCTGTGCTGCTGAATCAATAAAAATATAATCAATATCCCATTTATCTATGAGTTTTTGTATCTCTATAGCGTGCTGTTCTGTGGTCTTTTCACTATTTAAATACTCATCGAGAAGGTAGTACTTTTCTTCGTCCCAATCATATCCTAGCACACAGAGAGCGGTCGGATCTCTATAGCCAACATCAAGGCCTGCGAATATATCCATTCTGCTAGTATCTAGTTCTTCGAGGTTTGCGACACATTCTTCTGCATTGAAGTGCCATACTTGGCCTTCATAAGTGTTAAAGTCAGCTTCATATTCTTGTCGAAACTCAGCGTCGGACATACTTTTTCTAGCTTCTTCAATATCCGACGGAGACATTCTTGGATTATCTTTGTAAGTCGCACGTATTGATGCCCATTCTTGGAATTCATCAGTGAATCCTCTTTGAAAAAATTTTGCAAACCAGTTGTTCTTTCCTCGTGGTGTAGAAATAAAAATAGCTTTTGAGTTATCTTTATCTAGTGTAGGTCGAAGCGCTACGTTGAAGGCGTCTTCGCCGTCTGCCAACGCCGCTTCGTCAAAAATAATTAGATCGTAAGAGCGCCCTACACAAGAATCTACTTGATTAACAGATCCCATTCTTATCGTAGATCCGTTACTCATCTCAATTACACGATCTTTTGCGTTGTCTCTTTTAACTTCTAGCTCAAAATGCTTAATTAAATTACGTTGTAAGTCAAAGGAAATTTGAGATAGATTATAATTTGGAGACATAATAAGAATATTGGAACCTGGAACAAGAGACACCAGTTGTCCAATAATATTTGCTATATAAGTTTTACCCTGTCTACGAGAAATTGCTGCACATACGAAACGATACTTCGGATCATTTATAGCATTTATAATAGCTTTCTGCGAAGGAAGAGGCGCAACATTTAATAAGTCTAAATATGGCCCTACTGGAAGTTTTAAAAATCTTCGGTCAGACCCAAACTCTACTATTTCATCAGAAATAATATCTTTTCTACTTAACTCTATTGCCATATTATTCTTTTTTACCTGAGTTTACGTATAGTCCAAACCAAGCTGCTCCTGCTCCTATTACTACAGAAATTAGCCCTGCTTGTTGTGTATTTGGGGCTTCTAATCCAATAAACCACTCAAAAGATAAATAAAGCAAATAAATATATGTAGAAATAAATATGCGGGGAAAGGGCCGCCACGCATCCACCGCAGCAGCCAGATCCAACCATTTCTGATATTTATTTTCACCTACCATTTGACTTTATCTGCCCAGTAGGCTGCACTCATTTTACCTTTTGCAATATTCTTTGCATGTCGAGCTTTAAAAGACGCTCTTTTCTTTTTCATTGCCGCACTCTCACCAGCTTTTGGCTTTCCTGCGGTTTTTGCTCCTTGCTGCCCGAAACGAATAGTTTTAATTTTATTTCCGACTTTTGCCACAACAATGTGTGATTTTTTTGGATGACCAGGGGTTCTCTTAGGCTTATTATAGCCTGAAACACCTGCTCTTTTCAGCCTTGAGTCTTTCTTTTTACTCTTTCTTTTTGCAGCCACATTTTTTCTCTTACCCTAATTACTTTTTATTTTGATTAGGGTACTTGGTAGAATTACCTCTAACCCCGTCTCCACCCGTGGGCTTGTTTTTCTTTGTATCATATACTCGGTACCCTATAAAAACAACAAAAAGTACGATTGCACCATATGCTAACATTTCCATTTACTTTCTCCTTTAACTTTCTTGGCTTATTTGAATTTGCCACCACGTTTTTTGTACTCTCTAGATAGCCATGCATTTGCATAAGCTGAAGGGTACACTTTAAATTTTCTTTTAGCTGCTGACTTTACTGCAGAATAAAGTTTTTTATTCTTTGGAGTCCTTTTACGTTTTCTCTTAGATATAGCCTTAAACTTTTTTGCCATTATCGTCTCTTACGGCGCTTCATAGTGCTAGACTTTGCAGCTCGAAGAATTTTTAACATTCTTTTTGCTGATGCTGTTGATTTTGCAGTGGCTTTCTTTCTCCACTTGCCCAGCTTTTTTACATATACGGTTTTACCTGAAACTTTATAAGGCATATTACAGTAGATTGCTCGCTGTATATGCAGCTAACGAGGCCATGCCAATCCAAAATAGTTTGGAAATAACATTTGTAGTAATTTCAATAGACCCAACTCGTTTTTCTGTTACTGCAATTCTTTCTTCATGGTCATCAAGAACATCATTTATCTCTTGCCTAGATTTTTCTAGGTTAATGAGTTTTTCTTCTGCTCTTGCTAATGCCACTACAGTATCCGTGAGTCTATCGAGCTTTTCTTCAATTCTATCAAGCCTGTGGTTCTCGTGAGAGAGATGCTCTCTAAGAGCGCTTTCAAGCTTAATGTAATCAGTTCGTCTCTCCTCCATTTAACAATTTTTCCATCAACTTTCCATAGTTGCCTTGCCCAAAGGGAACACCTTCGTTAATTTGAACGTTGGTTTGGTTTTTAATGTTTGTGGATTCAGCCTTTGCAACTTCTGCTTGGGCTTTTATTTCATCCATTCTAAACTTATGTGCCATTTGGAGCAAGTCTGCTAAATCTTTGTTTGAGTAGACTCCACTCTCTTGAGCTTCTTGAAGTTTTGATGCAATCATTTCGTCAAGAACTGCTGCAATGTTGTTTCGATTTCTATACCCTATGTCTAGATAAACATTGTCAATATACTTTTTAACTTCTCGTCTATTTAGTATATTCACAACTTTATCTTCTGAGACTTGAAGATAGTCGGTTACCGCTCGAATGTTTCCGAATTGCAAATAACAGTTTGCAATTTCCAGTCCTTCGGGTGAAATTGTAGTCAGTTCTTTACTCATGAGTGTAATTATACTTTGGTCAGGTTGTTATGTCAAGGGTTAAATTTCTGAGCTCAAAAATTCAGGAGGTGTTGGCCAAGAAATAGACTCTAAAGTAGGAAAATTTTCAGGAGCTTGTTTCAATGGCTCAGTCATATCTCTAAGTTCTTGTCTATATTGTTGTGCAGCAGCCTTTTCTACTCCAGTTATTGGAGCGTCTGGTAATTGAGTCCAGTCCGTTAATCTTAATTTAGAGGTTCTCTGTTTTCTTGTATAATTTAATAGAGCGGCATCATTCCATTGCCACTGACGATCTGCGGTCCAATAAGCAAAAGGATTAGGCTTAATTCCTTTTTCTGCCCATGTTGAGTTAACAAAGTCA
>Ga0181605_10001547_pt1 | contig 21218 bp, 19 predicted proteins | sample 041ome_11_FD_148676 | JGI IMG/M metagenome (GOLD analysis project Ga0181605, IMG submission 148676) | Coastal salt marsh microbial communities from the Groves Creek Marsh, Skidaway Island, Georgia - 041411US metaG (spades assembly) | ecosystem: Environmental > Aquatic > Marine > Intertidal zone...
TGCTAATTTGGGGCGACACGGTGCACGTACCTGAAATCCAGCTGGCACGCCCTGAAGTGGCTATCGCTTTTGACTCTGATATTGAGACTGCCATTCGAACACGTAAACGAATTTTTGATATGGCTGCTAGTGAGAAAATGCTAGTCGCAGGAATGCATTTGCATTTCCCCGCCTTCAGTCACCTAGCCCGTGAAAAAGAAGGATATCGTCTCTACCCTGAACCATGGCGATTTGACCTGTAAGGCTTGCTAACGATCCGACCAAAGATTAGAGGAGTATGGCGGAAGGGGAAGTCTTCCAAAAGTTTTTGTAAGCTATTGAAAACGATTCATGAATTAAAACAGCTGAATTTTTGTCCCACATTTCGTCCGACACTCCACCCACAAAAGCCTATTTGCAAGCGTTGACACAGCCAAGGCACCTTGGTGTTCATAAGCTAACAAACAGCATCATGGGTGCTAATATTTTACCAAACGCCTCATCATTTCAGTGCCCAAAATTGGACCTACCCCCAAAAAAGCCAGTGTAACTGGCCAGCCCATACTTTGCGCCATTATTGGAATTGTCTGCACGACAATAGCCGCCAGTAAAAAACCGATTGCTGTCTGAAATGTGAGCAGACTACCGGCACGGTCTGGTGGTGCATTATCGGCAACGAGAGCTGAAAATTGTGCGCTATCAGGAATTACGAATACCCCCCACAAAAAGACAAATAAGATGGTTAAAGTTGGTGGGCCACCAAAACTAATCGCCGTTGCAATTGCAAGCCCCCCGCTTATTGCCATCGCTCCACCAGCAACTACCGCTTTGCCAATCTTATCGGCCAAAACTCCAGCAAAAACGCACAATAGTCCGCCAAAACTTATTGAGATAAATGTTGTTATTCGCGCTACTTTTATAGGGTCATCAACGCCTGACAAGGTAAGAGATGCCGTCAGCGCAGCTGCAATCCAAGCCCAGAACGCATAAAGCTCCCACATGTGACAAAAATATCCTGCATATGCCAATCGGACCTTTGGCAATCGCCAAGCCAACCAAAGTACAGACGGATCAAAACGTGCTGCAGTTGCATGGTATGGGCCAAGCCGTGCAAACATTATCAACCCTGCGGCAACAAACGCGAGGAGGCTGGCCAAAAAGACTGTTAAACGCCAGTCTGCACCACCAATTAAAACTAAGCCGTGCGGAGCAGCTGAACCAAGCGTGAGTGCTCCAACAAGCATTCCAACCACAATACCTCGACGCTTCACCGTCCATCCGACGGCAATTTTCATACCTACGGGATATACTCCAGCAAGGCAGAATCCTGTTATACCCCTCAGTAATATTTGAACTGAGCTTCCAGGTATTGTTAGGACCAATAGCAAGTTGCTAAGGGCAGCGATGATTGACCCAACAGCAAAAACTTTTCTAGGATCATAGCGGTCTGCGGTGCCATGATAAGCTAACATTAAAGCTCCAATCACGAAACCAACCTGAACCGCGGTTGAGAGCAATCCCTCAGTCCAAGCGCCAATTTCAGCCTCTATCGCCAATTCAGGCAAAATCGCATTGGACACGAACCATAAAGACATTGCGCCAACTTCGGCTAATAACAAAAGTCCAATACTTCGCTCACTGCCATGATCTAAGTAGCGTCTACTCATCAAGCACTTTGGCCAAGAATGCCATGACGTAGCGCAGTCCTATCTGCTTTTCCAGTTGGCCCAAGCGGCAGCTCCTCCCCATAATGCACAACATCCGGCAACTTAAACCGTTCAGTTCGATCTTTAGCCCAATCAATTAAAGCTTGTTTGGTCGGAGCCTTCGCATTTTTGGGTACTACTAACATATGAATGGACTCACCAAACTTTGGGTCGGGAACGCCTGTTACTAAAACAGCTTTGATATCAGGGTGATCTGCAAAAACAGCCTCAACTTCAATCGGCGCAACCTTATTGCCACCTCTGTTTATTAGGTCCTTTATTCGGCCACGGAGACTCACACCACCATCTTCGTTGATTTCAGCAATATCGCCAGTTCTGATCCAACCGCCGCAAATTGTTTCGTCGGTTAACTCCGGCATATCTAGGTAACCAAGCATTGCAAAAGGGGTGTTGATAAGTAGTTCGGAGGTTAAAGGGTCTGTCTTAACCTGAATATGTCTTGCCGGATAACCAAGGCTGTCATTAGAAGGAAGGTCTATTTTATCACGGCGAAAAATGTCACAGGTTCCGGTTTCGGTTAAGCCGTATATTCCATGTATGGAGGCATTTGGCCAACGTTTAAAAAGAGCACTGCTTAATTTGGAGTTCACTGCTTCTCCTCCGGTTAATATGTGCATGTGTCTTTCAACGCGCTCACCTTCCAACATTAGCCGCAGCATAGTCGGGACAGCTGCAAAGTGTGTTACTGGCTTGTCACGAATGATTTGGCTTGCCCAGTTAGCCGAGAACTGCTCTGTGATGTGAACTACCCCCTCTCTCATTAATGGCAAAAAAGTAGCCCACTGACCAAAGCTGAACTGGAGCTGCAAAGGCACCACAAAAAAGGGTTCCGTTTCCATATCGATAGACTCAAGGATTGTGTGAAATTTGGCTGAAATCCTGTCTCTCGATAGTACAACTCCCTTGGGCTTGCCGGTGGACCCCGACGTATATGTGATCATAGCAGCACCGTCCAGCAACAGACGCTTTGGTGGCATGACCTCTGAAATCTTTTTTAGTTCAGGCGGGCTGCGTTTTTTGAGGTTGGGCGTCGACAAAACGAATCTCGCGCGCGTTGAAGACTCAAGATAGACGCGCGTATTGTTATGGGATTTGTGGTGAAACGGTACAGCAACCCCTCCTGCCCCAATAACTGCCAAGATCTTAGCAATGTCTTCGGCGCGGCCTCCAATTGAAATAAGCACCGGTTCGCTGGGGGATAATCCAGATTGTCGGAGAGCCTTATGCAGAACGCTGGCCATCTGCTGAATATCGGCCATACTCAGCCAACCTAAGTCATCCCATACACCACCAGCGGTCGCTGCCATTAGCGCTGAGTGAAAATCAGTTACTTTCGACAGATCTCTGCTCAAACGCTAAACCTCTTGTCGCGCCACGTTAATGCTCCACGCAGCCCCCCTTTGCGGAGCTCATCGAGAAAAACTTGTTTGTCAACACTGCCTTCCCCTTCCAGCTCTAGGTCAATTTCTAATGAATGTTTTAACGCCCTTGCCATACCAGCAATTTCCATACTTTCGTTAATTTGTTGTTTTGTTCGTCGTATTACCATGGGGTCTACAACTGCTATTGCACGTGCCATTTTCAGCGCTGTTGCTAATACTTCATCGTCAGGAACAACTTGATTGACGATGCCAAGGTCACAGGCCTCCTCCGCGCCCAACTGATCTTTCCCAAGAAAAGCAATTTCTTTTGCTTTTTTTGGGCCAACAATCCAAGGCAGCAGCATTACGACAATGCCAGCCCCAAACTTAACTTCCGGCTCACCAAATGTTGCTGAAGTTCCAGCTATCGTAATATCACAGGCCATTGCGAGTTCGCACCCACCCGCGAGAGCCGGACCGTTTACAGCTGCGATAGTGGGTTTTTTTAGATTCCAGAAGCGCATGACGTTATCAAAGTCGCGCTGGAGGATTGGCCGCCACTCATCAATCCCTTTAGGCGTTTTTTGCGCCTGATCCTGTAAATCAAAGCCAGAGGTAAACGCCTTACCAGAGCCGGTCACAACAACAACTCTACAGGAGGGGTCCTTCTCAAACATGTCACAGGCAACAGCGATTTCTGACAGCATTTTTTGGCTCATCGCGTTGAGTCGCTCAGGCCGATCAAGCGTCAGCAAATAAACCGTATCCATACGGTCGATCTTGATTGTATCAAATTCCATGCAATTCCTACCTTTGCAATAATTGGATAAATACTCCAGCAGCAAGGTCCTCGGCCATAATAAAAAGACCTACCTTGGAACAAAGGACTTTTGACCAGAAATCTGGTATATTTTTATCCCTGCTGACAATGCCGAAGCAGTCTGACACGGTCAAGACCTTGAAATATATGAAGCAAGGTATGAAATGGGACATATTGTTGGCTAAATATTTCAGGGGCCCGTGCCAGTTGAAGGGCAGATTTTACCTAAAATGTTTTCTTGAAAACTCTATCAATAAAGAGACATGTCAGCAGCTGCTACCTCGGGAGCCAGACAAAGCCCGAGACCGCCTTTGATCCAATACCACAACAATGTTATTTCAAGCCTTGTGAACAGTTTCTCTCACCGAATTATGTTTCGCTGTGGCAATGAGGTAACACTCGCATATTATCGCATACAACAAGCGCTGTCACACACCTGTCACACAGAGATTGACGAGAGATGAATCATTATGGAACCCTAAACTAATCTTGAAGCATATTTTGACAGCCAAAACCTTATTTTTTTACCCAAATAAAAGTGGCAACCTAAGAAGAACTCAAACCGTGCTGAAACCAGTAAAAAGAGAGTAAGATATGCCAGCTGATGGAAAAAAACAAAAAAAGGCTGTCGTTGCTGATCTGCTGATCCGTGATGTGGAAATTTTCGATGGCAGTGGTGATGCTCCGTGGCGAGGAAGTTGCGCAATTGCCGATGGGCGCATCATTTCACTCAGCACTGCTGAAAGTCGAGCTGATACTCAGCCCATTAGAGCAAAACAGGAAATGGATGGCAGCGGGTTTGCCCTTGCCCCGGGTTTCATAGATATCCACACCCATGATGATATGGCGGTGTTTGATTCAAAGCGAATGAAGGCGAAGCTAAGTCAGGGGGTTACCACTGTTGTTGTTGGCAATTGCGGAATCAGCGCCTCGCCCTCACCTCTTGCAAGACACAGTACCCTGATCCCTCCACTTGATTTGCTTGGTGACAACAGCTCGTTCCGTTTTACTAATGCCAATGATTATATGGAGGCACTGGCTGCCTCCGCACCCACGGTAAACGTTCTACCGCTTGTTGGTCACACAGTATTGCGTGCGCGTGCAATGGACGATCTCCAGCTTCCAGCCAGTAGCAGCCAACTGGCCGCTATGCAAAAAGATCTTTCAACCGCGCTGGCAGCTGGCATGAATGGGTTTTCGACCGGTCTTGCCTATCCGCCAGCGAAGGCGGCCTCCACGGATGAGGTTTTGGCACTGGCCGAGGTTGTGGCTGATGTCGACGGTCTTTGGACAACTCACATGCGCGACGAAAGAAGTGGTGTTGTTGCAGCGGTTGCTGAGACAATCGATATTGCGCGACGTTCTGGAGTGAGAACGCTGATTTCTCATCACAAATGTTGTGGTGAGGCGGCATTTGGGCTTTCCCGCACTACTTTGGCAATGATTTCTAAAGCACGCGATGAGTTGCAGCTTGACCTAGATGTTTACCCCTATACCGCCAGTTCCACGGTGCTGCTACAATCCTTTGCCATGGACAGCCGTAAGGTTACTGTTTCCTGGTCTACCCCTCATCCAGAAATGGCTGGCCGCGACCTAGATGATATTGCCACCGAATGGGGGGTCGACAACATTTCGGCCCTTGAAAAGCTCCAGCCTGGGGGCGGGATCTATCATCAAATGGATGATGCAGACCTAGAGCGTATCATGGCCTATCCACCAGCACTCATAGGCTCTGACGGGCTACCAAATGATATGAGGCCACATCCACGTTTATGGGGCACTTTTCCGCGCGTAATCGGGCATTACGCCCGTGATCGCAGCTTATTTTCGCTGCAAACAGCAATTGCCAAGATGACTGGCCAAAGCGCGAAAACGCTAGGGCTTGCTAATCGTGGCAGGATCGCAACCGGTATGGCGGCAGACCTAGTACTTTTTGATCCCGCAACAATTGCAGACCGTGCTGACTACAAATCGCCAGACATGCCATCTGCCGGCATTAGCCTAGTACTTGTTAACGGGAAACCCGCTTGGAAAAATGAAGCACTTGCCGGTTCAGGCCATGGCATTATTTTGCGGCGCGATCACTAGTGAAACAGGGTCAGAGTATGCACCGCTAACACCCTGTCTTAATATCTACAGCATTGGCTTATCAGCCCATCAGCTCGCATTAGCGCTGTCACACACCTGTCACACAGGCGTTGACGAAACGGGTATTTTCATAAGATTCTACACTCATGTTGAAACATGGTGTGTCACCTAGAAAACCGGCAGTTTTACTTGAAAAAGAATGGTAGCGGCGGAGGGACTCGAACCCCCGACACGCGGATTATGATAAAACTGCTTTAACTTGTCATATTTAATTTCAATGATCTATAAGCACATAATTTAGCTGTGTAAGAGGTGTGTAACAGGAAAAGCGCCTCAAGATCTTTTTTGAAGCGCAGCAATATATTGAAAATATTGGAGGAAATGGCGGAGGGGAAGTCCGCCTAATGTAGAATCAAACCATTGATTTTGATTCTTTTTACAGCAAGCTGTAGAATTCACCCCACATTTTACCCCACATAAAAACAGGGTTACTGAGGATGTTTCTGAATCAGATCTGGACTTGATTAGAGGGGGTGGGGCCGCAGGACGCAGGGGCTTGCGTCTTGTGTACATCTGCAGTCCGTTTAAAATAGCCGGCACTCCAACTGATCAAAGTTTATTTCTCATGCCCAGTTTTCTATCATTTTTTTTATTTACTGACATGACTTCCCCAACGCCAAAAATAAACAGAAGGTGCACAAGGTCAATATTACTGCTATTTTTGCTACCAATACCGGCCCAACCCCATCAAATCTGAGGTGATTAGAGTGAATAAAGCATTTGAAGGCATCCGCGTTATCGATACGACTCATGTACTTGCTGGGCCTTTTGCTAGTTACCAATTAGCCTTGCTTGGCGCTGATGTCATAAAGCTTGAGGCTCCCGATGACCCTGATCAGGCCCGTTGGCAGGGATCCGACCGTACTATGAGTGATATTGGTATGGGCACCGCTTTCATGGCACAGGCCTCCAACAAAAGGGCGCTGGCTTTAAATTTGAAAACCGAGGAAGGTAAAGATGCTTTGAGGCAGCTTATTACCACCGCAGATGTGTTTGTTGAAAATTACCGACCAGGAGCCTTTGAAGAGTTGGGCCTTGGATACTCAGAATTGTCCGAGATTAACCCAGGGCTCATATACTGTTCAATCTCAGCGTTCGGATCCACAGGACCGAGGGCCCACCAAACTGGATATGACAATATCCTTCAAGCCTTTTCAGGCATGATGGCGATGACATCTCACCATGATGATGGACGTCCTCTCAAGACCGGGGCTCCAGTGGTTGACTATGCGACAGGCACTAATGCTGCTTTTGCAATTTCATCGGCCTTGTTTCAACGTGAGCGAAATGGGGGGAAAGGACAGTTTATAGACGTTTCCATGCTCGATGTTGCGTTGACGTTGTGTAGTTCTCATCTCACTGGCTTCACTTGGAACGGAAAGCACCCTGAGCCGAAGGGCAACGCGTTCCCCTTTGCGACTATAGGCTGCTACGAAGCTGCGGACGTTCCGATGATGATAGCGGCCTCAAATCTCCGGCAACAAAAACGCCTCTGGAAAGTTTTAGGCCGCGAGGACATGATCAAGACTGATAATAATCAGAGACTTGATAGCCATGCAGAAGAGGCTTCAGTCTTAGCCGAAATTATCGTACAGCAACCAGCTGAGTATTGGGAAATATTATTAAATGAAAACCGCATTCCTGCAGCCCGTATCCGTCGCATGGAAGAGGCGCTAGCTGATGAACAAATTTCTAGTCGTGAAGTCGTTCATACGATTGAGGCGCCTGATAATATTGCCAATGGTTTGATGGTGCCAAAGGTGGCTTTTCGTCTGTCAAAAAGTCCATCTGGGGTTCATTTGCCACCGCAACCCGTTGGTGCGCAAACAATTGAAATTCTTAAAGAAATTGGCTACACTTTAGACCAAATTAGCAGTATGCAAATAAAAGGTATTATCAATCAATAAAATTCTGATTTGGAGGTTTGGTTATTTGAGCTAAGTGGCGGCCTTGTTCCACCAATCATTATTTACCCGAGATCATGGTTGTAACCAAGTTACGTATGGCCATACCGATCAAAATAGCACCGAAACCATAAACCGCCCGTTCCACAAAAGAGAACTGATCAGCAACTAGTAATGTAAGGCAAATGATCACTGCCATGGCATAATTTAACGCCAGAATCGTGGCTCTTCAGTTATGTGCATGAAGTAGTGGTGCCCGGGGGTAAGTTCGACGCCTGCCTCAGGCAAGTTCAAGTCTAAAAAATCCCGCTATTCCGTCATTTTATTAGATTATCTCTGACAATCAAAGCACAAACCTTGTCTAAATCCGAGGTTCGAGTTTCACGAGCCAACTCTCTCCAACATAGCGACTGGAACCTCCGCCCTCGGTCCTCGAACGGGGGTTACTGAGGGCGTTTCTGAATCAGATTTGGATTTAACTAAAGGGGGTGGGGTCTAGATTGGGCCGGATGTTGCGCCTTCGACCTCGGAGCTTGATGGGTTGGTGGAGGCAATGCCATATATTTTTATTCCACGAGTACAGGATTTAGCTGCCGCTGAAATGATCAGACCGTGCGCTCCCTTTGCTATACCCATAGGTATATATATAGATAGATATATCAAAATAATAAGATAGATACGGTTTCGCTGATTCTGCGAATTAAGTTACGCTGTCTCAGCGATTGTTTCTTAGCTTTGGGGATAATTGAGTGACCGGTCCAGACGATAGTGATAGCCCTGAGATACCTTATGTCAGAGCCATGAGCGTTTTGCGTCAGGCGACGAAAAGCACACCAGATGCACTAAGGGATAAGCTACTTTTGCACACCCTTTGGCGCTTTATAGCACTTTAATCGACATGAATTTCAAAGCAGTGTAGAGTTAGGAGAAAATTGTATCGAAAATAAAATCAAAATGTTTGATGAAATGCTGGGCCCCGATAGTCAAAATACCAGACAGCCATACGAAAGGCTGATGGCCTGGCTTGACGATCAAGATTTAAAAAAGTTGTTTAAAAAATCAGCCACTGCTGAAGAACTTTTCCGCCGCGTTGGTATAACCTTTAATGTGTACGGCGACAAAAAAGCAGAAGAACGCCTGATTCCCTTTGATTTAATCCCCAGAATACTCTCTGCCGAAGAATGGCGAATGTTAGAACGCGGGATCATTCAGCGCGTTGCCGCGATCAACGCTTTTCTTGAAGATATCTACAACGGCCAGCAAATTTTAAAAGCAGGCATAATTCCTGAAGACTTAATATACAAAAACAAAGCTTTCTTGCCGCAAATGTGTGGGTTTAAACCGCCCGGCGGTGTGTATACTCATGTCGTTGGCGTAGACATCGTAAGAACTAGTGAAAACGAGTTCTTTGTACTAGAGGACAACGCAAGGGTTCCCTCTGGCGTGTCGTACATGCTTGAAAACCGATCCACCATGCAACACATGTTCCCCGAGCTGTTTACAACGCACCAGATAAAACCAATAAGCAATTATCCAAAAGAACTTTTCAAATCTCTCGCTTTATGTGCTGAAAACACTCTCAGGGATCCCAACATAGTTGTGCTGACACCAGGAATTTATAACTCAGCTTACTATGAGCATTCATTTCTGGCCGATGAAATGGGCGTTGAACTGGTTCAAGGCTCTGACCTCAAAATTCATGATGGCCGTGTAATGATCCATACCACCACTGGCACTCAAAATGTCGACGTTATATATCGTCGTGTGGACGACGATTTTCTCGATCCATTATCATTTAATCCCAATAGCTCGCTCGGCACACCTGGCCTATTTGACGCTTACCGTAATGGCAGTGTGATTCTTGCTAACGCACCAGGAACAGGCATTGCAGATGACAAAGCGATTTATTCTTATATCCCGGAGATTATCAAATTTTACACTGGCGAGAGGGCGCTGTTGAACAACATTCCCACCTGGCGCTGTTCGGAGGCTGATAACTTACAATATGTGCTGGAACATTTGCATGAACTTGTTGTTAAAGAAGTCCATGGTTCAGGTGGGTATGGAATGCTAGTAGGGCCAGCTGCAAGCAAACGAGAAATCGCAGCTTTTCGTAGGAAACTAAAAGGCAACCCACGGAAATATATTGCCCAACCAACTTTGGCCCTGTCGACCGTTCCAATCCTTACTCGAAACGGCCTTGCGCCTCGTCATGTTGATTTAAGACCTTTTGTTTTGGTCTCACCCAATACCATCGAGGTGACCCCTGGAGGCCTAACTCGCGTTGCGCTCAAAAAGGGATCACTAGTTGTAAACTCCAGCCAAGGTGGTGGAACCAAAGATACTTGGGTAATAGGGTCTTAAATGCTGGGACGACACGGTGATAATTTGTTTTGGATGGCCAGGTACCTTGAACGCAGCGAGAACCTCGCGCGGCGAATTCAGGCCACACTGCACTACGCCTTATCACGGGAAGACGAAGGTGAGGAAGAATGGACGGCTCTAATTATGAATCACGGGTTGGGACCATTATTTGAAGAAAAATATGACGACCCTACAACAATAGACATAATCAATTTTTTACTCCGTGACAGGGATAACTTTGACAGCGTAGCGTCGCTAATGTCGAAAGCTCGAAACAATGGTCGTTCGGTGCGCACGTCACTGACCCGAGAGGTCTGGCTCTCACTTAATGAGAGCTGGATGAAATGTGAGTCAGATTTAAAACGACCCGTTAACATCCGCGACCTACCGGTAATTTTAGAGGATATAATAAAAGGTAGCTCGCTATTCCGAGGCGCCCTGTACGGCACGATGTTGCACAATGATATTTTCAATTTTCTTCGGTTGGGCACCTTCATTGAACGAGCAGATAACACCATTAGAACTATAGACACTAAATACCATCGTTTGCTGCCAACTGCCAAAGTGATAGGGGGGAGCAACGATCAGGGCCAATGGGAAGTGATGCTTCGCTCGCTTGCTGCTTGGCGCTCTTTCAATTGGCTGAAAAAAGGTAGGTTAGACCCTCTTGGTGTCGCTAACTTCCTGATATTTGATGAGCGCATGCCACGCTCCATAAAATTTTGTTATAAAGAGGTGAAGTCCAACCTTGAAGATCTCTCCAATTCTTACAAAAAAGATTATGGGAGTTTGGCTTTGGCGAATGAAATTTTTATCGGCCTTAACGATGATAATTTGCAAAATACACAAGAAATTGACCTGAAGGTTTTTCTTACTGAGCACATCGAAAAAAACAATCAATTAAGCCAGGCCATTGCCAGCGATTTTAATATGAACTAACCATGATTCATTCAATTAATCACAAAACCGTTTTTGACTATGAGATGATGCCAAAGTCGGTTATTCAGCGCCTGCTTCTTACACCTAAAAGCTCTACCCAACAGCAAGTTTTGGATTGGGAGATAGAGGTGAACGGTGGTGAAATTGTCTTGGAGGCAGGCGATTATCACGGAAACACGGTTCACTTATGCAACCATCATTTGGGTGTTCAAAAAATACAGATCGTCTGCCGTGGGCAAGTCAATGTCAAAGATACGAACGGCATAGCTGGGACACATGACAACAGTGTACCCCTCGCAATTTTCAAGAATGCCACTCCCCTCACCCTTCCCGGTACCCGCTTGCGTCAACTAGGCAAAGATATGAACAAATTTATGCAGAATGTTAATAACGGAGAACTTCATATCTTGCATGAGTTATCTGCGCGAGTATCGGGTGCCATCAAATACACAAAGGGCAAAACTGATATTTCTACAACTGCTGAAATGGCAATGGAACTTGGCATGGGTGTGTGCCAAGATCACGCTCATGTGTTTATAGCAGTTGCTCGGTTACTTGGCTTCAGCGCGAGGTATGTGGGTGGATATTTACTGATGCACGATGAAAAAATGCAAGATGCTGGTCACGCGTGGGCGGAGATATATACCGAAGGTTTAGGCTGGGTAGGGTTTGATATTTCAAACGGCATTTCACCCGATGACCGATATGTTAAACTCGCTACCGGTTTCGACTACAATGATGTAACTCCACTATCAGGCATAAGATTTGGTAGTGGGAAAGAGCAAGTTGCAACACGAATAATGATAAGCCAACAATAAAAATGGTCTAAAAAGAATGTCCTATTGTGTCGCTCTAAAATTATCACGCGGGTTAGTATTCATGTCAGATACCCTAACTAATGGCGGGCTTGACAATGTCTCCCAATACCCAAAAACCTTTTCATGGGGTGTTGATGGTGAACGGCAAATCATGCTTACGACCGCCGGTAATTTAGCCACAAGCCAGGCCGTGGTGAGCATTTTATCCGAACAAACTAAAGAGCGTGAAAAGAGGTCACCCTCAATACTAGAGGCGCCCACGATGTTTCAGGTTGCGAGAAGTGTCAGCGAAACTCTGGCAGAAGTAATTAAGTCATCAGCACGAGGCCAGCAGCAGGCAGAGAGTACTTTTACGTCCACCCTTATCCTTGGCGGGCAAATAAAAGGTGGCGCTGCAAGACTTTACCTAATCTATCCTGAAGGAAATTTCATTGAGGTTTCTGAGGAAAATCCGTTTTTCCAAATTGGTGAAACAAAATATGGACGGCCTATCCTTGTTAGAGCTTTTGAAAAAGAGATGACATTTGAGGATGCTATCAAGCTTTTAATGGTATCGTTTGACTCCACTATAAAAGCCAACCTCTCTGTTGGCCCACCTTTAGACATAAACATCTACGAAATTGATAGTTTCAAGGCACCCAAATCCCTGAAAATTGACTCGGACAACCCATATTTTCAAATGGTTTCAAAAGAATGGGGCCAAGCTTTGAAAGAAAGCCTAAATTCCCTGCCCAAATTTACTTTCGAAGGTTAAGTGGTCAGTAAATGTAAAAGTGCAATGGTTGCAGTTTTTTGTGGAGTTAATAGATTTAAAATAGGATGCTTAGACATATCTATACCCGGAAACTAATTGGATCAAAAATTATAGTTTTTAAAAACTCTTGAATTGGGACGATCCCTTTTGTTTTGAAGACCAGGTGCCCGAAGAGTAATGACTTGTTACCGATACGGCATGGGATTGTGCTTCCGTTATTCCAAACAAATTTATCCTTCACTTCCTCTATCAACCTATCAAGCTCCGAGGTCGAAGGCGCAACATCCGGCCCAATCTAGACCCCACCCCCTTTAGTTAAATCCAAATCTGATTCAGAAACGCCCTCAGTAACCTCCGCCCTAAGCGGCACTCTTGCGCCGTAGCTTTTTGATCAATGGGGTCAAGACAATAACCAGAGTAATACAAATCAATACAAAGCTAGTTATACTTTGCATGAGGATGGCCCAGTCGCCGCGCCCAATCGTGAGGGATAACCGGAGGTTTTCTTCGGCAAATCCACCAAGGATCAAGCCCAGAACTACCGGCGGAAGGGGGAATTTTAGCTTATCAAACACGATGCCCACACCACCGAAAATCAGCATAAGGTATACGTCAAACATACGTTCGTTGATTGAGTAAACACCAACGAACATCAGTACAGTGATCAAACTACCTAACAAGGGACGAGGCAAACGCAGCAGTTGCGCAAAACTGTTAGTAGCTAGTGAACCACCCAGAAAAATAAGTAAAATGGCGCCAAATAGAAATTGCCACATGAAACCAAATACGATTTCTGGACTTTCTCTAAACAACATTGGGCCCGGTTGCAGACCGTGGATCAGAAGGCCGCCAAGCATAATGGCCGCAACAGCCGTGCCGGGGATGCCAAGGGTCAACGCAGGTATCAATGCTGAGGCTGTGTCAGCGTTATTAGATGTTTCTGCAGCGGCCACGCCCTCTGGTTCACCTTGTCCCCATTCTTCAGGATTGTCGCTATTGCGCTTAGCTTCGTTGTAGGACAAAAATGCAGCCATTGAGCCACCAGCACCCGGCAAAATACCAATCCAGATACCAATCAGGCTGGATTTCAACCAAGTCTTCCAAAACCGGAGCATTTTAGGCAGCGCCACCCAAATAGATCTGGTGGCACTTTTATCGTATTTGAAGTTGGATATATCGATCGTAGTTTGAAGCAAATCAACAACCGGCGGCATAGCATAAAGACCGACCAGCAACACAACAATGTGGATGCCGTCCAGCAATTCAAAATAATCAAACGTAAACCGATCAGTCCCGTTCAAAGTATCAGTGCCGACGATTGACACCAACACTCCAAAACAGGCGCTAGCCAACCCTTTGACGATATTCCCACCAAGCAAAAACACAATACTCAACAGGCCTATCACCGCTATCCAAAACATTTCAGCAGGGCCGAATAATAGGGTGACCTGCGCCAATGGTGGCGCCAGTAGCATGAGTGATAAAGCGCTGGCGATACCGCCAATAGCAGATGATACAACGGCTACCTGCAAGGCCTCACCCGCCCGTCCTTTCTGGGCCATTGGGTAACCATCAAAGGTTGTAGCAACAGCTGCGGGTGTCCCGGGTATCTTCAATAAGACAGCAGGAATGGCACCACCATACATTGCGCCATTATAGATGCCCGCCATCAAACCTAGGGCCACCAAGGGCTCCATACCAAAAGTGAAGGGTATCAAGACGGAAATGGCCATCGTTGCACTAAGGCCGGGCATTGCACCAACACAGATCCCAGCAACTACTCCAAAAGTGACGGCAAGCAGGTTTTCCAAATAAAGGACGTTTGGCAACGCCATCAACAACATTTCATACATTGCGGTCTTTCCTTAAAACAAAATTCCCGTAGGGAAATCCTTATGCATAACAAGATCGAACAGGCCATAGATGATCAATGCAATCACCGCCGTAGCGCCAGCCAAAAACTTGAAATCCCTGAACCCAAAAACATAAGCAATCAAAGGAAGGCCCATAACGAGTGATGGGTAAAACCCTAACAACGAAATGCTGACAACGAAGCCTATTGTGAATAAATAAGCCTTTCCTGACCGCAAGCTGATATGCGCTGTGGGCTCATCTTTTGCCTCCATCTGGTCCATAAAAATCAGAATAAATGACAAGACAATCAGACTTGTAAGCATAGCAAATGGCAGCAAAGCCGAAGCGGGCTTAAATGTAGAAGCTTCAAACAGCAAATAAATTGACCCGAAAATGAACGCCAAAGAAGCCAAGGTCTGTGGTCTGGCAAATTTCATAAAAAAATATCCTTACAACATATTTGGTAAGGGAGCGGCAGAGCCGCTCCCTTGGCCAGAGGAACCTACTTCCAAGGTGTGGTTTCCCAAATTTTCTTGGCAACTTCTAACTGTTCTGCGTTCAAAGTTTTGAATGCATCCCCAACAGAAACATCTGTGGGATTTGCAGTTTCCTTCATTTTTTTCAAAAATTCAGGATCTTTGCCGACTTTTTCCATTGCTGCTAACAATTTGCTTTCAACATCCTTTGGCAAGCCCTTGGGCGCGATGATGCCACGCATTGAACCATTTGTAATGTTATAGCCCTGCTCTTTCAGCGTTGGAAGGTCTGGACCAAATTCAGAACGTGTCAAAGTTGCCACGCCGAGCACATTTAGTTCGCTGCGAAATTTGGCAACTTCCGAAATATTCAAAACACCAGCGGCAACATGACCACCCATAATTGCGGTACGGGTAGGCGCCGAGCCCTTAAATGGCACGATGGTAAATTCTGCACCGGCCTGTGCTTGAAACTTTGTGAGTGCGATATGGTCGTCACCACCCAATGAAGACATCCCAACGGTTATCGCACGCGGTGTCTTTTTGGCAGCTTCAACAAATCCCTTTAATGTCGTGATCCCAGAGCTTTTTGATGTCACGATCACGTTCGGGTCATTCACAAAATTTGCAAGGTAAGTGAAACTATCAGCGCTGATCTTGCTTGGCCGATCAAGGGTCCGTGCCATCATCCCGGGAAGATTATAAGTGCCAAGCGTATACCCATCCGGCTCTGACTGAGCAACTTCAGTAACTGCAATCATGCCACTTGCGCCGGGCTTGTTTTTAACCACGACAGATGCACCATTACCCAGATGCTTTTCAATGAATGGGGCAACATTTCGTGCCATAACATCAGTACCACCGCCAGCTTTGTAGCCAACGAGGATGGTAATTGGTTTTTCAGGATATTCTGCCAACGCTACCCCAGTAGACAATAAAAGGGCACTGACAAAAGCTAACTTAAATTTGAACATTTTTCTCTCCTCCTGTTGCATTCATTAGGGTCAATCGACTACCTCGCATCCCCTGTCGTTAAGGGTCTTGTCGACCCACGAACGATCATTCTCTTTGTGTTTGATCGCTTCAATCTGCTTTTCTTCGGCTAGTTGCTTGGCAATAGATTTCTTCAAAACGGTGTCGGTTTGGTCAAACGGAACGCAAAGGACACCATCACCATCTCCTAGGATGAGGTCGCCGGGTTCAACGACCATACCCCCTAGTGAAATTGGTACATTGATCTCACCCGGCCCATCTTTATAGGGGCCACGGTTATTCACACCTGCCGCATAAACAGGCAGGTTTATTTCACGGATCGTGTCAGCGTCACGGATGGCCCCATCAATAACAAAGCCAGCAACGCCACGATTGATAGCATGCGATATCATCAATTCACCGATCAAAGAATTGGTCAAATCACCGCCAGCATCAACGACAATCACATCACCGGGCTCTGCAATATCAATGGCCTTGTGAAGCATCAAATTGTCGCCGGGACGCGTTTTAACTGTCAGTGCCGGACCAGCCAGCACACCCGATACATGCATCCTCCGTATTCTGGGGCTTGCAGCTGACATGCGTTCCATACTGTCTGAAATGTTGGCAACCGGTATGGTCGAAAATTGCTGCGCCAAATCTGCGCTGACTTTTCGATTACGTTTAAGAATCCTGAATCCAATAGGCATCATCTACTCTCCATTTTTGGTTCATCCAGCATTGCCCGATCGGCCAACACTTCCCTGTTAATAATTGTATTGATATCAATAGGGGTGCCATCCAATACAGCTAGGACATTTGATGCCGCCTTCAGAGCTACACGCCGATTAGCTGCAGCAGTCACACCGCCAATATGTGGCGTAATTGTGATGTTTGGTTCAGTTATGAATGGATGGTTTGGATCTAGTGGTTCTTTCGCAAAACTATCCAGCCCAGCACCACTCAATCTTTTTGTTCGGATTGCAGTCAAAAGCGCATCTTCATCAACTAATCCACCCCGCGCTGTGTTAACAATGAACGCACCGTCAGGCATTTGATTTATGGCTGTTTCGTTTATGATGCCTTTCGTCGTAGGTGTAAGCGGTGCGTGGAGGCTGAGGATCTGACTTCTTGCAAATAGCTCATCAACTGAGTGGCATTTTTGAACTTTCAATGAATGGAAAACATCATCAGAAATAAACGGATCGTATCCAAAAAGATGCAACCCAAATTGGCTCGCCATCCGCGCCGTGGCTCGTGCGATCATTCCCATACCCAAAAAACCAAGTGTCATCCCTGCTAATTCCAACCCCTGATAGGTTGGTTTGTCCCACTTGCCTTGACGTAGGTTTTTATCAAGCGGAGTTACCCTTTTTGTGATCGAAAGAATAAGAGCCATCGCGTGCTCTGCCACCGATGTAGCATTGGCACCAACCGCTATGGCAACGGGGATCGCATGCGCGGTGGCGGCATCAACGTCGATATTATCTACCCCAACACCGTGTTTTGCTATGACCTTCAAATTAGGCATACCACCAGCAATCGCAGCAGCATCAATTCTACCCATCCGAGAAATTATAGCGCTAGGCTTGTGCTCCACAATCTGAGCGAGCAGAGTGATATGATCTTGATATGCCCCCCCAAAAACAACCTCACAATTGTTGCCTTGAAGTAGATCAACAGCCGCCTCATTCAGTGAAGGACCAGTAACAAGAACTAACCGCTTTGGCATGTTCGCTGCCTCCTCGCTCGAAACGCCAGATGTTAATGAAAAAAGCGTTACAGAAAATACTGCTTTATAAAACTGAATAATTTGATATTAAAAGTGAAGAAACTCTTCACTTGTTATGTTGAAAATATGGACACGCGACAGCTTAGGACATTTCTCGCGGTGACAAACCACCACACTTTCGCCAAAGCGGCTGAGACCGTATTCTTGACCCCGTCTGCGGTAGGCCAGCAAATCAAGGCGCTTGAAGAAGAGGTTGGCGCAGCATTATTTGATCGCAGAACTCGTCCGCCAACATTGACGCCTAATGGCCTACATTTGTTGGAAATGGCGCGACAAACCATTGAACTTGAGGAACAGACACTCGCTCGAATGCGGGGGGAGACGATATCCGGTACATTTATGCTGGGGACTGTACGGTCAAGCGCACTAGACCTGCTACCGCAAGCCATCATATCGTTAAATAAAAAATACCCCAGACTGACAATCAACTTGCACGTGTCTTTATCAACAAGCCTTATAGCCGATGTAGCAGCAGGACGGTTGGAAGCAGCAGTTGTTGCCGAGAATGTGCCAATTCCCCAGAGCTTGCGTTGGAGCCCATTTTTGAAGGAGCCCTTGTGGCTCATCGCCCCAGCCAATTTTCAAATCAACAACGTAAGAGACGCAATTGAAAATTTTCCTTTTGTGCGCTTCAAAAGTAATGTTCCTTTAGCGCAGATGATCGATACGGAATTGGCAAGGCTCGGCGTTCAAACAAAAACTATCGCTGAGATCGACACTATAGCATCTATCGTCACTTGTGTTTCGCAAGAGCTCGGGATTTCTGTTGTGCCGCATGTCGCCCTTGCAAACGAGGCGAAGCTGACGAAAATCCCGTTCGGTAGGCCGCAAATCAAACGACAAATAGGTTTAGTCGAAAGACTAGTTTCAACTCGATCCGATTTGATCATCGAGTTACATAACCTTCTCGCCTCGGGAAGCGGCAAATATGGTGTAAAACGTGGTATCAATGACACAGCAACATCCACTTAAAGGGGGTGAATTGACTAGCCCATTACCTAAATGCCTAGCTAAAACCCGCTCTGGCGGTATCTGTCAGCTTAAGGGTAACCCAAAAAATGGCCGCTGCCATTTTCACGGCGGTGCCAGCACAGGGCCAAGGACCGCCGAAGGGCGCGCTAGAGTCGCTGCTGCACAATTTAAGCACGGACGACGCTCAAAGAAGGCAATCGCAGAGCGCAAAGCCGCAACAAGAAAGAAGAAGGCAATGTATGCTGAACTTAAGGCCCTAGAGGGCATTTGCATTGAATCAGGGCTTCTTAGGAAGGACTGGGAAAGCGCGTTCCGCTTTTTTTAAACCGCGGACCACGGACGGGTTTTGCAACTAATTGGGCTGTTTAGGCGCTGATGAACTTCAAATGACGCAAGACCCTAAGAACGGCAATGGCGAGCATCTTCCCATAATGTTTTTTTTGCCTTTCTGTTTTTTAAAACTGAAAAAATCTTCTCGCGTAGGGCAATAGCACTTAAAAAGTGTTACAGTGATACAGAAGTGGTACAGCTGTAACCCTTATCCAGTAAGGGTTGTATCATTTGTACCGTTGTATCACTTAATTTCAATTTTTTTTTAATTTCATCACAACCCGTAGAAAACACTATATGCAATTCACTTTGCACAGATTTTATCGATCAATTCCTGTATCTCATCGGCGCGCCATACAGTCACTTTTTCACTTACTTTGATGGGCTGAGGGTATATGCCCTCAGAAACGCCCTTCCACCATGCGGATTTCGAAATCGGTATTAGAGGTTTGATTGGCGGATTAGCTTTGTCATCGCCAATGATGTGTTTAAGGCGTAATAACCGGGGCTTAATTGATACTATTTCTGACATTGGATCCGTCCTGTCTGAGTTGCACTACGGTTGTCGCACTCCCTGTTACAAAATCACTCCAGTCCTGCATCAGATGGCGGCGCTTTTCGAGAAGATCCCCTCGCCTATAGGCTGCTTCCACCTGATTGCGTATTTTATGCGCCAAGGCCATCTCAGAGACCTCATTGGCGTATCCTGTTGTTTCTGCTGCCCAATCCTTGAAGGTCGAGCGCAAGCCGTGAACCGTGCTATCCGCACATAGGCGCTTCTGAAGCGCGATACGTAGTGTATTGTTAGACAGTGCTCTGCCATTAACCGGGCTTTTGAAGATCAGTCCAGAAGGCTCTGCGCCGGCCTCTAGCAGCGTTCGCAGCGCCTCACTACTCAGCGGCACTTGATGGGCCTCTCCGGCCTTCATACGGCCAGCAGGGATGGTCCAGAGCTTATTATCCATATCTATTTCTGACCAATCAGCTTCCAATGCTTCTGTTGTCCTACATGCAGTCAAAATCACAAAGCGCAACGCTCGCTTGGTAGCTCCTGCTAGTTTAGAAGAGATAAGCTGATTATATAGATCAGGAAGCGCAGCAAACGGTAATGACGCATGGTGAATTGCCTTCTTGGTCCGGCGAGGTAGAGCAGCTAACGCAAGTTCAACAGGATCATCACCCCTGTGATAGCCCTTTGCCTTAGCCCATTTGATCACAGACCTTATACGCTGAAACACACGCTTAGCTGTTTCTGGCTTCTCGTTCCAGATAGGGCTTAACACTGTCAGCACCTCAGCAGAGGTGATCTCACCAACCGGCATATATCCAATTATCGGAAACACGTGGTTCTCGAGTGAAGAGAGCCACTGGGCCTTGTGCTTATTGTTCTTCCAAGCGCCCTCATGTTGTTCATGCACTTTGATAGCAACATCACGGAACGAGATAGCCCGCCCTTGTGCCTGACGCTTCTGCGCCAAAGGATCACCGCCTGCCCGGGCGATGCGTTTATTGCGAAGGGCTAGTTCTCTTGCCTCATCTAATGAGACGATTCGTACACTGCCAAGACCAATATCACGCCGTTTACCTGCAACCACTAGCCGTTGCACCCACCGACGTGCCCCACTGGGGTCAATTACCAGATAAAGCCCATTACCATCGGCGTGTCTGCCCGGCGCAGTAAGCTTTTTAAGCGCTAGTGCTGTTAGTTTGTTGAAAGGATGTCTACCTGTCACTTTTACCCCACATTCTATCCCACATTTTAGCAAGGATTCACGCGGACCACAAGGGACAAGCACACATTATGATATCCCATTATATCACATAAAACATGGGATAACAGGTAGTTAAAGATAATTAAAACTAGTTTAAACTAAGGGAGTGTGGCGGAGGGGAAGGGATTCGAACCCCCGAAAGGAATTTCTTCCTTTAACGATTTAGCAAACCGCCGCCTTCAGCCACTCGGCCACCCCCCCGCCGGGGTCACAAGCACGGCTAGCAAAATTCTGGC
>Ga0181605_10001554_pt1 | contig 21159 bp, 24 predicted proteins | sample 041ome_11_FD_148676 | JGI IMG/M metagenome (GOLD analysis project Ga0181605, IMG submission 148676) | Coastal salt marsh microbial communities from the Groves Creek Marsh, Skidaway Island, Georgia - 041411US metaG (spades assembly) | ecosystem: Environmental > Aquatic > Marine > Intertidal zone...
TAAAGATTCCTCCTTTCCAACAAATGATCACCGAAACTATAACATTAAAGGTGAGGCATTTGATGTGGGAGAAACCTTTTCTGGAGTGAATTTTGAAAAGGGTTTGCTGGCAGTAGAAGAATTAAAAAAAATCATTCCTTCTCATTATACGTTGGCTGATTTCGCTTTAAAATGGATACTGATGCATCCGGAAGTAACAGTAGCTATTCCAGGGGCTAAAAACAAAGAACAGGCCTCTATGAACGTGAAAGCAGTCAATTTAGATGAAATATCTGCGTTATTACCTTCGATAAAAGATATTTACGATAAATATCTAAAAGAAGACATTCACCATCGCTGGTAAGTTTTATTTCTTTTTTTATTTAATCTTATGTTTTCTTTTTTAAGTTTTTTAAAAATAAATCAAATCCCCACTAAAAATTGGAGTTCTAAATCTCCTTTAAATTTTAAACCTAACATTAAAACTTTATTTTTTTTATCTCTTGGTCTAATTATCTTTGGGCTAGGAGAGGGGTTGATTTTAATTTCTTCAACTGGAAATTCACCTTGGCTTGTTTTAGCAGAAGGTTTGTCTATTAAGACAGGACTGAGTGTTGGGAGTATGACTTTTTTTATTAGTTTAATGGTTTTGTGTTTATGGATATTTCTTAAACAAAAACCTGGTCTTGGTACGCTTTTAAATGTTTTTATTATTGCTGTCGTAATTGATTTAACTACTTTTTATTTTAATCCTCCCACTTCCATATATTCTCAATATTTACTGACGATTATTGCCGTTTTGTTAGTTGGTCTTGGGAGTGGAATTTATCTAGTGGCCAACCTTGGCCCTGGCCCTAGAGATGGCTTAATGACTGGCCTAACAAAAATATTAGGTTATCCCATTTCTCTTGTTCGAGCTTCTCTTGAAATAACCGTTGTTCTAGTAGGATGGTATTTTGGTGGAACAGTAGGTTTTGGTACATTAATCTTTGCTTTTGGAATTGGGCCTGCTGTTTCACTAGGTTTGTTTGTAGTTAGTAAAATATAAATATTTTATATCTTATTCACCATTAATTATTTTACTTTTCCATCATCCTTATAAAAACGTGGATCGAATTCATCTAATTGGATATTTCGAAATGTCTTATAAAAAGATTTAAATTGATAATCACCGAGTTTTTCAAGTGGAGTGGAGGCAAATTTTGCCTTTGCTTCTTCTTCCGATTCAGCTTCGATGGTAACTTTGAAGTCATATGACATAGTCATATCAATAATAAATTTTCTCATATCTATAATCTCCTAATTATAATATTCTACTAAAATAATGATAAAAGAGATCTAAATAAATTATCCATATGAATACTAAAAATAATCAAAAATTCTATATCAATGGTAAATGGGTTATTCCAAATTCTACCCAGTTATTAGATGTTATTAACCCTGCTAATGAAGAAATTATTTCTCAAATTACTCTTGGTAATGAAAAGGACTTAAATGATGCCGTAGAAGCAGCTAAAAACTCTTTTGAATCTTGGTCGGTTTCTAGTGTTGAAGAAAGATTGAGATTATTAAACAAACTTCGAGAAATTTATAAAAAAAGATTTGATGAAATGACTATTGCAATTACCACTGAGATGGGCTGCCCCAAAGATTTTTCATCAAATGTACAAACTCAATCAGGTCTCGATCACCTAAATGATTTCATTCAACAATTAAAAAATTTTAAATTTGAAAATAAATTTAATGAAACATCAAATAACTATATTACTCATGAACCCATTGGTGTTTGTGGTTTAATAACCCCTTGGAATTGGCCAATTAACCAAATAGCACTCAAAGTTATACCTGCTTTGGCAACAGGCTGCACAATGGTTTTAAAACCATCTGAGATTGCTCCTTTATCTGGAATTTTGTTCACTGAGATGATTGATGAAGCCGGCTTTCCTTCTGGTGTTTTTAATCTTGTCAATGGAGATGGAGCTGGCGTTGGATCTTTTATGTCAGGACATCCTGATATAGATCTAATTTCTTTTACAGGTTCTACTCGCGCTGGAAGATTAATTTTACAAAATGCATCTTATACTATTAAGAGAGTTTGTCTTGAATTAGGAGGCAAAGGTGGAAACATTGTATTTGCTGATGCACCCTCAAATGCAGTTCGCGATGGAATACGAAATGTTATGAGTAATTCTGGACAATCTTGTGATGCTCCAACGCGCATGCTTGTTGAAAGATCAATTTATGATCGCGCTGTAGAAGAAGCGATTGATGAGGTCTCAAAAATTAAAGTAGACTCTTCTGAGAAATCTGGTGATCACATTGGACCTGTTGTCTCGAAAGTTCAGTACGATAAAATTATCAATTTAATTGAATTGGGAAAAAAAGAAGGAGCTAAACTTGCTTGTGGAGGATCTAATCGACCACAAGATTTAAAAAAGGGTTATTACATTCAGCCCACTATTTTTACAAATGTAACCAACGATATGGAAATTGCTAAATCGGAAATTTTTGGCCCTGTCTTATCTATAATACCTTTTGATAGCGAAGAAGAGGCAATAAAAATTGTTAATGATACTGAATATGGTCTTGGTAATTATATCCAAACAACCGATATGGAAAAAGCCAAAAGAGTAGCCAAAAGACTTCGCTCGGGTGTTGTTTATATTAATGGTAATTCCATGGACTCTGGGACTCCTTTTGGAGGTTACAGACAGTCAGGAAACGGTAGAGAAGGTGGCAAATGGGGTCTGGAGGAATACCTGGAGGTTAAAACTATTACCGGTTGGGTTTAAAAATTATTTTGATATAAGAATGTCTCTATGAGTAAAAAAATTTTAGTTATTAATGGCCCAAATTTAGAAATGTTAGGCAAAAGAGACAAGTCTACTTATGGTGACTTTTCTTTAGAGAGTCTAGAGAAGTTAATCATGGAAGAGGCTAATACTCTTGGATGTCAAGTTGAGTTTTTTCAAAATAACATTGAAGGTGAAATTATTAATAAACTAAATGGACTAGATGATAGTTTTGATGGAATTATTATTAATCCGGGTGGCTTAACTCATAGTTCTGTTTCTCTTCATGACTCTTTAGAAATTAAAAAAATTCATAAAATAGAAGTGCATATTTCCAATATATATGCGAGAGAAGATTTTCGACAAAAATCTATTATTGCTCATGCCTGTCATGCGTCAATTTTAGGAATGGGTGTCAATGGATATCTCTACGCTTTAAGACAAATCGCGAACTTATAAATATTTAAATTTTAGATTAAAAAAAAATATCATCATAAATTTATTATTTTTTTATGATCATAAATATCATCGTCATTATGGGTAACTATGATTGCTGATTTTTTATTATTTATTAAATTTTTAATAAAAAAATCTCCAATATTTTTCTTATTATCTTTATCAATGCCGTTAAAAGGTTCATCGAGTAAAATTATTTTAGTGTTTAATAATAATATTCTTAATAGCAATATTCTCGATAATTCACCCCCTGATAAATTTGAGGGCATTCTATTGACTAAATAATCTAAATTATTTTCAACTAAAAGAGTTTGAGGTTTGTTTTTGTCTAATCGATTAACTAATTTTAAATTGTCAATGACTGAAAGATTTGGAAATAAAAAGTCATTTTGAAATATCATAGAAATATTTCTTTGAATACTAGGGGTACTGGTTATTTCTATATTATCCAAATAAATATTTCCATTATAGTAGAAAGCATCTTCTTTTATTCCTAATATATATTTTAGTAGGGTTGTTTTACCTATGCCGCTTGGGCCCTTTAGAGTCCAAATTTCATTTTCCTTAACAATTAAATTCAAATCTCCAATAAGGTTCATTTTTAAATGATTAATATGTATATTTTTAAGTTCTAACATTATTCTTTTTGTAAAACATAAATAAAATTAAACACGGCACTAAGTTTACAATTGCACCAGCTGACGCCAGATGAATAGATTCACCTGAAAATAAAATCATCACTTCATTATTAAATAGAGTGTATTTTCCATTACCAATAATTACAGATTGAATAAATTGATAATAACAAACACTAAATCCAATCATTATTGAAAACCAGAAGACATCTTTGTATATAGGGTAAATTATTTTAGATAAGAGTTTATAGTTTGTTAACTTATGATTTACTCTAGCTATCATTAGCGTTTTGAAATATTCATTTTCTAGTCTTTCTTTTAAGATGTAGTAAACATAAGGAATAATATAAAGGTATAAACTTATGATATAGGGAAAGAAAATATTATTGATATTGAATATATTAATTAAAGAATTGTAACTAATTATGAATATGTTTTGAGGAATGATAAGTATTAAAATTATTGTAACTAAAAATAATTTTTTAATAAATTTATCGTGAGTAGTATTTAAATTTGTAAAAAAAATAAAAATGATAAAAAAAACACCAATTGATAAAGCAAAACTGATAATGATTGAAAATAAAAAACTATCGAGACCTAATAATATTATTTGATAATAATTAGAATATGTAAAACTCTTTGGAAGAAGATCGGGATAATACCAATTATCAGTGAATGAATAAATGATCAACGTAGCAATATTGATAAAAAAAGTAATATTAACTAACCAATAAAGTACTTTGCCCATAAATATCAATTCAAGATTAGGTAGAAATTTTCTTAATTTCCAAAAAACAAAGCCCCTTGTTTTATCAATGCCATAAAGGGTAAGTAAGCTCATAATTAGAGATATAACGATGAATATTGTTAAATTATAAATCCTCGCATCATTTAAATAAAAATATTTTCCCCAATAATTAATGATTATTTGATTTAAAAGCTCAGGAAATTGTGTTCCTAAAATGTAGCTATATTCAAGATTACTATACGTAAATGAGATTATGATGATTAAAGGTAAATACATTTGCCTTAACCAAATTGGAAATACAATTAAATTATAGCAATTAAAATCATTTAATTTTAAATTTTTAGAATTTAGTAATAATTGATTAGTTTTAATCTTATTTAATGAGGATAGACCTAACATTACCATAAATGGCAATTCTCTTATTGTTAATGAAAAAATATATAAAATAGAGTACTCAAAGTTTTCTAAGTAATTACTTATCGGTATATCATCTTGTCTAAATAGATTTAATACCCTTTGAAGAAAGCCGCTTGATGAAAAAAAAAATAATATACCTATTGCAAATGAAATATGAGGAAATGAAATAAAGAATTTTAAATAATCATTTTCCTTTTTTTTATACAAAAATAATGACACTAAAAAACTACTATACAAAACAATAACAGCAATAGTGGTATTAAGTATAAAAGTTAGTAGTATCGATTTTACGATTGTATTTTCTAATTCGAAATTCTGAAAATAAATAATTTTATAAAAAAAATTAATTATTGTTAAACAAACTATACTAGTAGTAGAATATAAAAAAAAATTAGTTAAAAATTTCAATCCAATTTTTTTCTATAACTTCTGTCCATGAGTTATGAGGTTCAGTTTTTTTTGGAACATCATTTTTAAGATTATTTTCAAAATTTTTATATAAAAACAGATTTTTATCTTCCATAGATAATTTTGTAAAATCAAGAACGGTGGGATCGCCCCAAATATCATTGTTTAATTTTAAGCTTTGATATTTTGGGCTTATGAGTTTGTTAATAATCAGTAGGCTATGATCAATATTTTTAGAATATTTAGGTATTGCTAAAAAATGTGTATTCGCTATTGAACCATTTTTAAAAGTAAATGTTTTAGTACTTTCTCTTAGGTTATTTTGAGCAATTTGACTACTGGCTTCATTTGGATTAAAGCTTAAAGATATAAATAATTCCCTGTTTGTGAGCATTTGCATCATAGTTGTATTATTTTTAGGGAATCTTTTGCCACCACTCCACATATATGGGTGATATTCATTTAAAAAAGATATTAGATCTTGAATGGCGTTTTTATGACTTTGATCAAGATTATTATATTTTTCCTTCATAATATCTTGATGACCTAATTCATACATAATTTGCTTAAGGAATGTTGTTCCATGGAAATTTGGGATTTTAGGATAAGTGAATCTTCCTTTATTAGAAATTAAAAAACTTTTAAAGCTCTCAATATCATAAAAAGGATCGTTAATTATCTCGCTATCATATAGAAATACTAATTGCGATCTTCCCCATGGTATTTCATACATGTTCGTTGCTAGGCCAAAATCAGTTATTAGGGTAGGGTCCTCTAAATCTAAATATTTTAAATTTTCTAAGCTGATTATTGGTCCGTATAATAAGTCTTGATTATAAAGTTTTGAGAAATTCTCACCATTAATCCATATTAAATCAACTTTACTTTTTTTTTGATCGCCCTCTGATAAAATTAAATTAACGCTGGTTTGTGTATCATCAATTTTAATATGATTTAATCTAATTTGATGATCTTTTAAAATTTCTTCACTAAAATTTTGAATGTATTTATTAATACTATTTGATCCACCCCATGCATGAAAATTAACTTCTTTACTATAAGATAGTGATGATAAGAAAATTAAGAAAAATATTTTAACGATAAATAACAATTACGAAATTTTACAAACAGGAATAGGTATCATTTTATGAATATTATTTTTTCGAATTTCTTCATATCGTTTCCTATTAGGCGATTTATCATTTAACATAGCTTCTTCTATTTCTTTATAGCTTAATCCAACTTGTTGTTCATCGGTTCTGCCATCGGACCATAGTCCATCAGTTGGATCAGCGTCAATGATTTCTTGATTTATTCCTAACTCTTTCCCCATATCCCAAACTTCAGTTTTAAGACAATCGGCGATTGGAGATATATCAACGCCACCATCACCATATTTGGTATAAAAGCCGATACCAAAATCTTCCACTTTATTGCCTGTTCCAACCACAATCCCATTATTACTAGCGGCTATTTGATAAAGCGTAGTCATCCTTAGTCTTGCTTGAGAATTGGCGTATCCATGCTCTGAATTGTTATCTTTGAGTTCTGTTTGAAATTCATTAAAAACTCTAGATAAATCAATGTGATGATGGGTAATATTTGAAAATTTTTTCTTCAGCCATTCAACATGACTATTCCCTCTATCGTTTAATGTTTGATGGTGAAGTATGGGCATGGTGACCACATGGGTTTGAATGTTGGTTTTGGCTGATAGGGTGCTTGTCACAGCAGAGTCTATTCCTCCTGAAATTCCTATTACTAATGAGGAGAAATTTCCCTTATGGGCGTAATCTTTTATCCAGTTAGATATAAAATCAATTTTTTCAATATTGTTCATCTATTCCTTTACGTTTAAATCATTTTAAAGTTTAAATAAATAAAAATTTATTCAAACATATGTTTAATTTACATATTAAAAAAATTTATTAAAATTTAAGTTAATATTTTTATTTTTGCTTATGAAGGTATGACTTTTAGAATACTGAAATTTCTATTAAAAAAATTTATTTCTTCCAAAAGTATTTTGATTTTTTTTGAGGGTAAGGAATATCTAATCGATAATAATACCGAACCAATAATACTTAAAATTAATCAAAAAAAATTCTTAATCAAATTATTTTATGCTCCTTCTCTTGTCCTCACCGAGGGTTACATGGAAAAATATTACGAATTACCCAATTCTTCATTTTACGACTTTTCAGAATTATTGATTGAAAATTATAACCTATACTTAGAGAAATTTTCTCGATCAATTTTTTCAAATTTTTTTTTGATAATAAACCCTCTATTTCAATTAAATTTTTTAAAGATCTCTAAGAGCAATGTTGCGTCTCATTATGATCTTTCTGATAAACTTTATGAACTATTTTTAGATAAAACTAGGCAATATTCCTGTGCTTATTTTGAGTCGGAAAAAGATTCACTGTATCAAGCACAGCTTAACAAAATGGACAGGTTAGCTGACAAACTTCACCTAAAAAAAAATGATAAAGTATTAGACATTGGTTGTGGTTGGGGTTCTTTGAGTAGGCATTTTAATTCAAATTTTGGTTGTGCCGTTAAAGGAATATCTCTTTCAGAAGAACAAATAAGATTTTGTTTAAAAAACAAAAAAAAAGCAAAAAATCACAGTGAGCTAGAGTATTTTCTTCAAGATTATCGAATTGAGACCGAAAAGTACGATAAGATAGTTTCGGTAGGCATGTTTGAACATGTAGGTAAGCCTTTTTATAGAACATATTTTAACAAAATAAATGACTTATTATCCGAAGATGGCATTGCAGTTGTTCATACTATCGGTAATGTTCGCTCGCCCAAATTAACACCTGCTTTTATAAGAAAATATATTTTTCCAGGAGGTTATATCCCAGCTTTGTCAGAAATCATGCCAGCAGTAGAGAAATCCGGTTTATTTATAAGCGATATAGAAGTTTTAAGACTACACTATGCAAATACAATTAAATATTGGAACAAAAACTTTCATAATGTTAAAGATCAAGTAAGGGAGTTATATGACGATAGATTTATCAGAATGTGGGAGGCTTATCTTAATTTAAGCGAGCTATCTTTTAGAAAGGGTGATAATGTTGTTTTTCAATTGGTTCTTACTAAAAAAAGAGATAGTTTTCCAATTGTTAGAAAGAGAATAAATTAAAAAATATATTTTATAATTATTTATAATAAATGTCTGAAAATACATTAGAAAATAGATTGATAAATCTTAATCAAGCCCTAAGTCAAATGATGAGAAACACTAGCGAGAGAGATATCATTGATCAATTAACAACATACAGAATAGCTGTTCAAAATACCCTTAAAATACTTACAAAAAAACAAAAACAATCAATTTCTCTGAGTGCTCGCGAATATGAGGATGAATTAGAAAAAGGTAATTTTTAAAGATTTTTCTTCAAAACTTTGAATTTAGAACGTGAAATTTTAAAAAAAGTCTCTCTAAATAATAGTTTTATTCATGATGATTGTGCCTATTTAAACAACAGTCAGCAACTAATATCAACTGATACTTTAGTAGAAAATGTTCATTTTAATCTAAAAATATTCAGCGCTTCTCAAATAGCTCATAGATTATTTATTTGTAGTTTTAGCGATATTCAAAGCTCTGGAGGTTACCCTCAATATGCTCTATTAAATATAAGTTTCCCCAATAAAAATTTTGCTTTTATAAAAAAGATTATTCATTTTTTTCAACTGCTTCTTCGTAAATACAATATTCAGTTGATTGGCGGTGATACAACTTCATCCAATAATATTTACCTTTCCAGCACGTTTATTAGTAGACCTCTAGTTAAAAACAAAGTCTTAAATCGAAAAAATGCCAAAATAGGGGACTATATTTACACTTTTAAAAATATTGGTTTTTCAAAATTGGGTTACTTAAATTTATTTAAAAAAACAAAATTAATAAAGAGTTTACAAAACAAATCGCAAAAACAATTTTTAAGCCCCAAAATTCAAAATTACTCACTCTTATTCAATCAATTTGAAATTAATTCTTGTATGGATATCTCCGACTCACTTTTTTTGTCATTAAAAGAATTATCTAAACAGTCTCAAAAAAAATTTTTAATCAAGAATTTAAAACTTATTAACCCAATACTATTTGAAACACTCAAATTGAATGAGTATCATTCGCTAATTTTATCATCGGGTGAGGAATTCATGCCGATTTTTACGGGAAAATTATCAAAATCAAATATTGAAAAACTAAGATCTAAAAAAATTAATGTAGTAAATATAGGTATTGTTCAAAAAGGAAAGGGTATTTCTTTTGAAGATTTGAAGAATATAAAAGATAATTCTTTTGATCATTTTAAAAATAATTATTCGAAGCTATAGCTTTTTTGATCTCACTAGGAGATATTTTTTTTAATTCTATAATAGAAAATACATTAGTGGAGTTTTCTGCTCTTGTTTTTTTATAAGCTTTGTCATAATGAAAAATGATTAAATTTTTAACTAAATCATAATAATCTTTGTTTTTTAAACTTCCTTCAATATTTACAAAATCTTTTTTAGATATAATTTGTTTTAAAACCCTAATTGCTTTTTCCATTAATTCGGGTTTTACAGTAAAATATTTATAGTCTTTTAGTATGTATTTAGTTCTTTCATGGATTGAGGCGATTAATTTGATATTTTTACCCAAAGGCATTAATTTCCAAATTTTACTGGGGATACTTAGTTTTCCTACTTTAATACTTTCTGCCTCTACCCAAATATCTTTTTTTCGATCAAAATTATTTAGTTTTTCATAGATACAAGTCTCAAAAAATTTTTGAGATGGTTGTTCTTTATTAGGAATATCTCCCAATATGGAGCCTTTATGTTTCGCCATACCTTCAAAGTCGATGACTTGAGATGTCTTGGATAATTCTTTTAAAAATAAAGTTTTACCAACACCGGTGATTCCCATTATTTGATTAAATTTAAAAAGAAGTGCATCTTTTTCTAAGTATTCAACTACTCTTTTGCGATAGCTTTTATATCCGCCATCCAGCAAATAAACATCATATCCAATCTGTTTTAAAACAAGATAAAGACTAAGTGATCGAAGACCACCTCGCCAACAATAAATCAAAACCTTATCTTTTTTTTCAAAATTTATTTTCTTAATAATATTTGAAATATTAAAGCTAATTAATTCTGCACCATTTTTTTTAGCTAAAAATGAATTTTCTTTATATTTTAAACCTATTTCATGTCTTTGTTTGTTGGATAAAACAGGATAGTTGATGGCATCAGGTATGTGATCTTCTTTAAATTCCTTAGGTGTTCTTACATCAACAATTGCTGTATAATCACTTATAATTTTATCTTTATAAGTGATTTTATTTATGCGCATATTTTTCATTGTTTTTACATTAATATATTCTAATTCGTTATTCTCCAAATCTATAAATTTAAATTTTGAAATCGAATGGAAATCTATTCATCTAGCTGATGTTGAGTGGAATATCGTTTTGAGTGATTATAATTATACTATTGATTTTATCATCCAGAGTTATGGCATGACAGATAAAATATTTAAATACAAATCAACTACTAATATAGAAGGTGTGATTGAAAACAATCAATTACGACCTTTAATATATAAAAGTAAAACGAAAAGTTCTAGGCAGGATGTTTTTACAAATATTTCTTTTAATAGTAAGGGGCAAATTCAAGAATTTGAAATTTCAAAACAACTAGATAATCTTCAAATTTTTCAACAAGATAATATGATTAATGAATATCAATATTTCTCTGACCCTATTTCACAATTAACTCAATATTTTTTATTTGAAAACGACTCTGACAGAATGATTATTGATGGGCTTAATATCTATTCACTGAAATCTCAAAAATTGAAAGATGAAATATTTGAAAATAATAATCCTTCTTTATATGAAGGTACTGCTAAATCCATGAATTTGGTTTTTCCATTTTTTCAAGGTCTTCATAAAGAAAATAAGAAAAATAATCTAGAAGAAATAAAGATGTATTATATTGAGATAGATGATTTATTCATTCCTATTCAATATGATATAAAATCAAAGAAATTTGGCGCTAAACTTTATTTAAAAAGCTATCAAATTAATAATTTATGATCGCAACTAAGAAAAGATCCCTTGTCAAATCACTTAGCTGGAGAGTGCTAGGTTCTATTGATACTTTTGTTCTTAGCTTTGTCATTATTAATTTTTCAACTGATGATTATACCTATGATCTTGCATTTTATATTGCTGGCTTAGAAGTTTTAACGAAAACTGTTATTTATTATTTACATGAAAGAATTTGGAACAAATCTAATATTGGAAGAATAGGTGATAGAGTCAAGAGAACACGTTCACTCATTAAAGCATTTACTTGGAGAATAACGGCATCTTTAGATACTTTTTTGCTTAGCTATGTTATCACTAGTCGATTTGATTGGGCTACAAGTATTGCTTTCTTTGAAATAATCACTAAAGCTATTTTATATTACTTTCATGAAAGAGGCTGGAATAAAATTAAATGGGGCAGGGTTTATTAAAGATGAATAAAATTTCTAAACTCGAAATTAACCTTATTAATTTATTTCAAGGCAACCTTCCTTTGTATCAAAGTTATTGGTTTTATTATGTTTTAGGTAATTTTGCTATTTCTGCACCTTTATTAATAATTACCAAAATTCAAATTCAAAATTTTATCTATACCTTTTCATTATATTTAGTTTTAAATTTGATTTACTATTTTACTTCCTGTATTGGGGTTTGGAGAAGCTCGCAAACATACAAGGGCAATAAGATACTGGCTTTTTTAGCTAAATTTATAGTTGTTATTGGTATTTCGACCACGGCACTCGAATTAAAGAATATTTTTAACATCATTTACTCGTTTTAATTGCTTTTATCTTCATTTCTATAGAAAAATAAATATGATCAAGGAATGGAAGAAAAAACTCAAATGGAAGTTCGTAAACTTCTCAAAAGACTGGGTATAAATTCCCAAGAACAATTACATAAATATATTTCAGAAAATCCAGACTCAAAAAAGATACCGGTCAAAGTGTCATTCGAAATTGATGGTAAGGAATATTATGTTTTTGAAGATAAGTTAGAAATATAATTTTATCATTATGAAAAAAATTCAAAGCTATTTTTTTAGTGGTATTTTAATTGTTGCTCCTTTAGGACTTTCTCTTTATGTCGCTTGGATTGTTGTGGGACTTGCAGACAAAATCTTTCGTCCTTTTGTACCATTAACTCAGTTTGGAATACCGGCAGAAATTCCTGGAGTAGGTCTGATTGTTGCTTTTTTGTTTTTCACAATACTAGGTGCGATAGCTGGTAGTTTTTTTGGAAGGCTCTACCACCGCATTGTGGATGCTACATTATCAAAAATTCCCGGATTAAATTCTATATATGGCACGGTAAAACAAATTATTGATACTTTTGCTACGACTAAATCTAATGCTTTTAAAGAGGTAGTATTAATTGAATATCCTCAAAAAGATATGTATGCGCTTGGTTTTCTAACTGCAATTACTAAAGGAGAGATTGCAACTCGTAAAAATAAAAAAATGATTAATGTTTTTATGCCCTCGACTCCTAATCCCACTACTGGATTTTTGATGTTTGTTCCTCTTTCTAAATGCACTAAGCTTTCAATGTCGGTTGATCAAGCCATCAAATATATCATTTCCGCTGGACTCGTAACCCCAAATGCTCCCGATATTAAAAAAGCATTACCTAAAACTAAAAAATAAATTAACTAAAGAGTAGCTTGATGGCTTCTTGTTGTTTGAAGAACAAAAGTAGAAGATAAATTTTCTTTTGAAATTCTTTTTCTTCGAAAGATTTAGATTTCATAATCTTTTTAACGTATTCAAAACATTCTTTAATTAATTCTTGGTCTCTTGTCACTTCAACAAATTTAAATAAAGACTCACCACTTTGACGATATCCCAAAATATCTCCCGTTCCTCTTATTTCCAAATCTTTTTCAGCTAATTCAAATCCGTCTAAAGTATTTTTAAATACCTTTAATCTCTTCTCTGAGGTTTCAGTGATATTACTTCCATAGAGAGCAAAACAGTATCCTTGTTCACTTCCGCGGCCAACCCTTCCTCGTAATTGATGCAATTGAGATAAACCAAATTTTTCGGCATTTTCAATAATAATGGTATTAGCATTTTTATTATCAATTCCTACTTCAATAACAGTTGTGGCGACTAGAATCTTTAAAAAACCTGATTTAAAATCACTAATTGTTTTTTCTTTATCGTTGGATTTCATTTTTCCGTGAAGCAATCCTACTTCAGGACCAAAAACTTTTTTTAATGATTTGTGTCTTGATTCCACATCTTTATAGATTTGACTTTCGGACTCTTCTACGAGCGGACAAATCCAATATATTTGATTTTTATCTGAGAGTGATTTCTTTAAATAATTTATGAGATCTTTGATTTTTTCAGCATTAGAAACTTTCGTAATTATAGGTTTTTGAAATGCTGGTCTCTCGTTTAAAATCACCTGTTCAATCTCTCCGTACTGTGCTAACGCTAAACTTCGCGGAATCGGGGTGGCGGACATTAAGAGGATATTGGTATTTATCCCTTTTTCCCCTAGTGTTAGTCGTTGTTTTACACCAAATCGATGTTGTTCATCAATAATGACATACTTTAATTGATTAAAAGATAAATTTTCTTGAAAAATTGCATGCGTTCCAATAATAAAATTAAAATCTTTATCTGATATTTTTTTATATATTTCATCTTTGTTTTTAGAACTACCTGTCAATAATACAGATTTAATCTCATCTAATTTAATTAAACTTTGAAGATTTTCATATATTTGACTGGCTAAAATTTCAGTAGGGGCCATATAGGCAACTTGATAGCCCTGATTGATAAAAGGAATGGCTGTTAACAAAGAAACAATAGTTTTGCCTGATCCTACATCACCTTGTAAAAGAATTGTTTCTCGATAATGACTGTTATTTAATTCATTAATTTTGCTAATTGTATTTATTTGCATATTAGTCAACTTAAAAGGTAGCTGTGATACAATTTCGCCTTGCGAAAAATAATGGAGATTTAAATTATCTTCTTTTTTCTTTGTTTTTTCTTTTAAATAGCGAATGGCAAAATAATTAGATATTAACTCATCTGCAGCAAGTCTTTTTCTAAAAATTTCTTTATATTCGATATCTTCTTTAGTCTCAGGGAAGTGTAATTTAATGATGGAATTATAAAATGAATAGAATTTTGATTTTTCAATTAATTCTACTGACAGCCATTCAGGATAATCATCTATATAATCTTTTCCATAATTAAGTATTCTTTTAATATCCTTAATGGAAATTCCTCTGGTAAGGGGATAGATATTCTCAAAGCTTCTTAATTTGTCCTCATTTTCTAATTCTTCTATATAATCAGGATGAGCTATGCTTATGTTACTTTTATAAAAAGAAATCTTCCCACTAACAATAAACTCCTTATTGTCTGGATATTTTGTTCTTAAAAAATTTCCTCTAACAGAAAAGTAAATTAAATTGATGATTAAATTTCCTTTGGTGCACTCAATGACGTAAGGGAGTCTAGAATTAAAGGGGGGTCGGTGTTTTTTGACTTTTAAAATTGTAGTAATTACTTGACCTTTTTCTAAGGTTTTAAAATTAATGTCTTGTGTACGATCAATTACTTTTGTTGGAATTATATAAAATGCGTCTAAGACAGAATTAATTCCTAAATTTTTTAAATAACTAGCTTTTTTGGGTCCAATTCCTTTAAGTTTGTCTACATTTTGATATAAGAACTTAAAATTGTTTTCACTCATGACGAACATTCAAAATAGATTAAAAAAATTAAAATATCGATGCCAAACATTGGGGATAAAGGAACTGGATGTTACTTTTTCTAAGATATTTCAAAAAGTCGAAAGTACGCAGAACATTAATCATATAACACTTCTTGAAGATTTAGTTCAGAATGAAACTCAGCAGATATTAGATATCTTTTTTCATCCTGAGGCAAAAGATTTACGTTCTAAATACCAATTAATTATTAACCTCTCAAAATAATGGATTTTAATAATCCTGCTTTAATTTTATGTGAGGATGATAAATCCGCCCTAGATCTCTACAATATTCTTCTAGCTATTAATCCAAAAAATGATGTTTGTTATTTCCCAGCGCACGACTCTCTTCCCTTTAGTGATGAAAGATCAAGCAATGAAATTTTACTAGAACGTTCGTTTCAGTTAATAAATTTGAAAAAAAGAAAAAATATTATCATTAGCTGTAATAATCTTCTTAAAAAGTTTTCTACTAACTCACTAAAAGATCATTTTTTTACTTTGTCTGTTAATCAAACAATTGACATTAAAAAAATTTTAGAACTTTTAGTCAGCTTTAATCATATAAATAATCCCAACGTTTATAATCGTTGCGAATTTTCCCATAGAGGCGATATCCTAGATATTTACAATCATAACTCTAACCCATATCGAATTTCTTTTTTTGACAATACAATTGAGTCAATTAAAGAATTCTCTCCTCAAACACAATTAACGAATAAGATTTTATTAGATACTGTTACCATAGTTAATCCTGAATTTGAAAATTCTATCAATGATATAAGCGGTATTTCTCTTTTAAAATATCTAAATAATCATGAATTATTTTGTTTTAATCGATCAGATATTGTTTTGTTTGATCGCATAGACTTTTACCAATCTATTTATGACAAAACAGAACTTGATCAACCTTACAGTTCGTATTTTCTAAATAAGTCTGATTTGAGTCATCATAGTTTTCAAAATATTCAATCTTCAACTCCTATTTTACCATCAACTAAAAACAGTCTGTCTATGGAATACCTTAAAAAACAATCAAAAATGACATTCCTTCATCAAGGCTACAATTCCAGCGATTTGCAAAAAGAATATTTAGAAAAAGTTAAAATAGAACCATCAATTGAAAAACTTATTAATTTTGAGAAATCAACTATTTCTAAAAACTATGAACTTGAAAATTCTATTCATTTTAATCTTTATTCAAAAAATACTAATAATAAAGAAAATATTCAGGTAATTAATTTTAATGATTTAAATTTAGGAGATGCGGTTGTTCATCATAAACATGGCATAGGTAGATTTATATCTATTGATAGACTAGATATTGCTCAAAGAAAACGTGAATTTGTCAGATTAATATATCGAAATAACGATAAATTATTATTGCCCATTGAGAATTTAAATCTAATCAGCCGTTATGGCTTTGATGATAACAACCTCATTTTAGATAAATTGGGCTCAAATGATTGGGCACTTCGAAAAGCAACTGTTAAAAAGAAAATTAAATTTCTTGCTAATAAGTTAATTAAAAATGCGGCCAAAAGAGAGTCTCTTCATATTCATCCCTTTAATTATTCCCAAACAGATCTAGATAAATTTAATGAAAAATTTGAATTTATAGAAACTGAAGATCAGTTAAATGCTATTGAAAATTCACTTTCTGATTTAATTTCTGAAAAACCCGCTAATCGATTAATTTGTGGAGATGTTGGCTTTGGCAAAACCGAGGTTGCCTTAAGAATAGCTTGTGCTACATATCTTTCCGGATATCAATTTGTCATAGTAGTTCCCACAACGCTTCTTGCTCTTCAACATAGCAGAACATTTGATTTACGGTTTTCATCTTTTGACACAACTGTTGCCACACTATCTCGATTTACATCTTTAAAAGAAAAAAAACTTATTTTTGAAGGATTGAAAAATGGTGATATTCAAATTCTCATTGCAACTCACAGTCTATTTAAAAAAGATATAGAATTTAATAACCTGGGAACGTTAGTAATAGATGAAGAACAAAAATTTGGAGTTGATCAAAAAGAATTTTTAGTTAACAAATATCCCCATATTCACTTATTTTCTCTTTCGGCTACGCCCATTCCTAGAACATTACAAATGTCATTATTAGGACTGAAGGATTTAAGCGTTATTGGTACACCTCCCTCCAATCGAATTAGCATAAGAACTTATGTTCAAAAATATGAACCGGTTTCCTTTTTAACCGCGATCACAAATGAAATATCCCGTAATGGTCAAATTTTTATTGTCGTTCCTCGAATTAGCAATATCCCATTTGTAGAAAGTGAACTTAAGAAACTTCAACTAGATATCTCTTATGGGATTGGACATAGTAAAATGAAAGAAAAAGATATCGAGGAAGTTTTTTTATCATTTACCAACGGAGAAATTCAATGTTTGATTTCGACAAATATTATTGAGTCTGGCATAGATATTAAAAATGCTAATACTCTGATAATTTTTAATTCTAATTTATTCGGATTATCCCAACTCTATCAGCTAAGGGGAAGAGTGGGTCGTTCTAATCGAAGAGCTTATGCCTATCTATTCCACGATAATGAAAAATTAATTAATAAAACTGCTCTCAAAAAACTTCAAGTTTTAGCAAACTATGAAAATCTTGGCTCTAATTTTCAACTAGCAAATGAAGATCTCGAAATTAGAGGAGCGGGGAATTTACTGGGTGATGAGCAAAGTGGCCACGTTAAAGAGATTGGGATTGAACTTTACCAAAGTATGCTTCGTGAAGAAGTTGAAAGATTAAAAACTAAAAGTACAGAGGAAGAGGAAATATTTGAAGATTTTGAATTCAATGCTCATTTTGAATATTATATTCCTAAAAATTATATATCAGATGATGTATCCCGATTAATTATTTATCGAAAATTAACTAATGCGAAATCAATTAGAGAATTAAAAGATGTTCTTTATGAAATGGAAGATCGATACGGTAATTATCCTCTTGAAGTCTCTAACTTGATCAATCTTTTAACAATCAAAATTCAATCCATCGCAATAGGGGTTATAAAGATTAATCTTCAAAAAACATTTATTGATTTAGTATTTCACAAGGTTTCGGAGAAATTATCTGTTCTTTTATTGGAAATGGTTCAACAAAAATTTATTAAAATGAAATCTCCAACCGCGATACAAATCAACAATGTTGAAAAGGATGATTTGTTTTATAGTATTAAGTTGTTTTATAAAAAGTTAGAATTTTAAAGATGGAAAATATGGAACCTCAATTACCTAAAACTAATGCAGAATGGGTAATATACTACGATTCAATCCTTAATGAACTCACTGATAATCAAAAGAAAATAGGGGAGCCTATTTCAACAGATGAATTTTCTACTCTTCCAATCAAAAGAAAACAAAAGTATATTAAGAAATTATATTTAAGGATAGGCGATGCAGAATAATTATATACCCAATATCGATATTTCATCTTTAGTTTCATCTGATTTCTCTGATAGCGATTACCAAAATGTGGCTAAAGAAATTAAAAAGGCTTCTGAAGAAGTTGGATTTTTTACTGTCACTGGTCATGGCATCTCTAATGAGAAAATTGATCGAATATTATCTACCTGTAGACATTTCTTTCACTCTCCTGATGAAGAGAAGATCAAAATTGCACCCAAAAAATGGAATGCTAACACAGATACTGTGTATCGAGGCTACTTCCCAAGTTCTGTCAATGGTAAAGAAGGACTAGATATTGGAGATCCTCGACTTACTCTTGATATGAAAGATTTATTGAGTAAAGAAAAATTTGAAGTAAATCATGATATGTCTTATTTAAATCCAAATTGGCAATCAATCATTGATGATTATTACAATTCTGTATTCGATTTAGGATTAAAATTGTTTAAATCAATTATTAGCGTCTATTCTAATAATTTAAATTTAGCTGATCAGGCTTTTGTTCGTCCGAAAACTCTTTCAACTTTACGATTTAATTTTTATCCCAAACAAGACAAACCTGTCGAGGTTTCAGCGCAAGATGGCGTTGCTTTAGGGTGTGAAACTCATGTTGATAGTGGAATAATGACAATTTTATATCAAGATAAAAAGGGTGGTCTGCAAGTTCAAAATCGTCATACACTTGAATGGCACGATGTTCCTCATGATCCAAATGCCTATGTTGTTAATACGGGTTTAGCTCTTGAATATCTAACCAATGGAAAAATGAAAGCTACAAATCATCGAGTTTTGTTTAATCAAGAAGAAAGAATATCAATACCTTTTTTCTTCGAACCCTCTTATGATTTCAAATTAGACCCAAAATATTTGGAAATCTCAGAAGATTATAAATATGATATTGATAACTATGAAAATTTTCTTACAAACTCATTAAAGAAATTTGTTGAGTATGATAGACCTAATTAAAAAACTCCTTATTTTATCTTCTATCATTTTCGTTAGCTGTAACAATATGGTCGAAGGTGTTAATAAATCAGATACACAAAAAATCAATACAGTGAAATACGGCACTTTAGTTGCTGCTGAGCCTGTTAAAATTAAAGGCGAGGATGATGGATTGGGTGCCATCACAGGCGGTCTCTTGGGAGCTGTAATTGGATGCGGAGAGGGTATCTTTGATGATGAATGCCGAGATACTGTAGCTGTAGTGGGTGCTATTGGTGGAGCAATATTAGGAAATGCGGTTGCCTCAAGACTAGGGGATCATGATGGCTTCCAATATGTTGTAGATATAGATAATAGCGATGAAGATATTTCAATTATTCAATCTGGTGAAGATCAAATTCCCATAGGTTCTAAAGTGACAGTCTCTATAGGGACCAATACTCGAATAATTATTTCAGAATAAATTTTATTGATGGCGGAAGGACTGGGATTCGAACCCAGGAAAGAGTTGCCCCTTTGCCGGTTTTCAAGACCGGTGCTTTCAACCGCTCAGCCATCCTTCCGAATAAGCAGTTACAATCGTTATTTAATAACGATTATAGACTAAAAAACAACCTGAAATTAAAATTAAGAATTAGAGTCGTTTATTGTTTTAACGCTAAATATTGCACCCAACATAAAAGTAATAATAGAGGAGGGGAAAAGCAAATAGCCTATAGTGTAAGTATCTGGATAATATTGCATCCCGAAATACAAGACTAAAGCGTTTAAAAGGCAAAGTAACAAGAAAACATAGTTTGTTCCAAATCTACTTAATGCCAATGCCAGTGGTTTGAAAATAACTAAAACAGAACTCACAGCAAATATTATAACAGGGACAATGTTCAATAGCAGCCCCATTGACTCAGAATAAGTATAATCAGATAACGATTCCCAAGGTAAAACCATTGACAAAGTCATCATTAGCACAGACAGATAAACAAATTTTTTTCCAACGTTTGATAATTCCATGTATACAATATACCAGAAAAGCAATATTAAGCAAAATTATAGTTTGCAAATAGTATAAAAAGATTTTTCTTAAAGAAATATAATTTACGCTTAAATGAGGGAATCTAGACATATGAACTATTTATTCAATTTTCTTATTTTGGTATTGTTATTTATAAAATCCGCTTATGCTCATGACCCCAAAAATTGTGACGTATTAGAAAATTATGACTTCACCCAATTTGATAATTGGAAAAACGAAGTAGTTATCAATGCTCCAGAATATGGCTTTGATAGCAATTTCGTTAAAAATCTGGTTCAAAACTACCAAGTAAATAAAAGAGTAATAGAAAACGATAAATGTCAGCCTGAGTTTACCTTATCGTTTTCAGAATACATTGAGCAAAGAATATCGGATTTAAGAATTAAAAATGGTATTAATAAATATAATAAATACAAAGACTTATTAGAAAAAATTGAATTAATTTATAATGTTCAGCCAAGATTTATAA